>Ga0265323_10001053_pt1 | contig 14281 bp, 15 predicted proteins | sample 41225metaG_FD_193580 | JGI IMG/M metagenome (GOLD analysis project Ga0265323, IMG submission 193580) | Rhizosphere microbial communities from Carex aquatilis grown in University of Washington, Seatle, WA, United States - 4-12-25 metaG | ecosystem: Host-associated > Plants > Roots > Rhizosphere... | reverse complement strand
GAACTTGTAAGTGTATATGTTCCTCAAGGTTATGATTTAAATGGAGTAATTAATCATCTGCAACAAGAACAAGGTACGGCTACGAATATTAAAAGTAAAGGAACAAGAGATAATGTAATTGCGGCTTTAGAAAAGATGGTTCAACATTTGAAATTAGTAAAATTTACTCCTCCATATGGACTTGTAGCATTCGCTGGAAACGTCGCTGAACGTGAAGGCCAGCAAGATTATCGTGTATGGTCGCTTGAACCTCCATCTCCAATCAATATCAGAATATATAGATGTGATAAAGAATTTATTCTAGATCCATTAAAAGAAATGGCATCTGATAGAACTACATATGGTTTAGTTGTTATGGATAAGAGAGATGCAATCATTGCAATATTAAAAGGTAAGACTATAATTCCACTTGTTAAAGAAGACTCAATGGTTCCAGGAAAGATGAAAGCTGGAGGTCAATCTTCAGTCAGATTCGCGCAGAATAGAGAACTTGCTGCAAAAGCATTCTATAAAAAGATTGGAGACATGATGAAAGATCAATTCCTAAATATGGGAGATGATTTGAAAGGAATTATAGTAGGAGGTCCTGGTCCTACAAAATATGAATTCTGCGATGGAGCCTTCATAACTAATGAAGTCAAGAAAAAAATTATTGGAATTAAAGATTTATCATATACTGAAGAATTCGGATTACAAGAACTTGTAGAAAAATCAGATGACTTGCTTGCTGAAGAAGAAATTAATGAAGAAAAAAAGATAATGCAAAGATTCTTTGACACATTAGGAAAACAACCAGGTAAAGCAAGTTACGGTAAAGATGAAGTCATGCAACATATAAAATTCGGAGCAGCTGATTTAATATTATTAAGCGAATCATTAGACGATGAAGTAATAGACGAATTTACTCAAGAAGCTGAAAAAATGGGAACTACAGTGTACTTAATTTCTGTTGAAACACGTGAAGGCGTACAACTAAGAGAAATAGGAAAAATTGCAGCAATTCTAAGATATGAAATGCGCAAAGAAGATTAAGCTTCTTGCGCCCTAAAAATTTCCAATTTTTATGGAATAAAGAGTAGGAAGGAAATTCTATAATTATAAGATATATTTAATAAAATTATTTCTGATAGAATCCTTCGTCTAATTTATTTTTAGTCCAATATAATAAATTCAAACAATTTTCAAGTTTTGGAGCATTAAATTTCCAACCTTTTATTTCGCCAATAGATTTTTCAAGTGCGATTATTCCATCATCAATAGATAAAGGTTTTCCACTGTAATCGTATACTTTTATATTTTTCATCCTATCCAAGGATTTATCAAAATCTTCTTTAGTATTGTAAAATATTAATTTATCACTCTTAGGCCTACCTAATTTTAATTGCATTGCATGAGTAAATTCTTCTGATGCACCATTGCTATATTCCCAATCTTTACTCATATAAACTTCGGAACATTTCTCTGAGATTATACTAAGCCATAATGCCTGAAAATGTGCTTGCTCCCATTCTTGCCATGCAGGAGTCATATCTGCAGGAAATATTATAGGTTTAGTAACTATTTTTTCAAGAGACTGTACAAATTCTACTGCATTAGCATAATTCAAAGTCATAGCAGGCTCTAAAATAACTCTATTGAACAATGGACCTCTATACACCTCATATTTGCGTTGCAAATTATACATCACTTTCCCAGTAGTTACAGGAGAACTAGCATAAGCAAGTCCTTCCTCACTTCTAATGCTCCTAACAATGCGCAATATATTATGAACAGCAACACTTCTTTCGTCTTTAGAATCCTGACTTTCAAGAGGCCAAACTGCACTCTTATATTTGAACCATAACGATTTACTCTCTAAAGAATCATCAGATAATATATCTGGTGCAATCAACGTGCTGTTAATATTGTTAGTCATGAAATCCCCTCAACAAGCATATAACTCAGCATATATTAATAAATTTATAGCTGTCGTCCTAAAGAAGTTATAACAAAGTTTTAGTAAACTATTTCAACAAGACAAGTATTCTAATTCTATGATTTACGATATTATCTTCATAAGTGGCGAAGCATTCTTTGACCATCCATTATCAGGAATTGCAATTCTAAAGAGATGGCTGGAAAAACATGGTTACAGCGTCGGTGTAATCGAGATGCCTTATTCTGATAAAGATATTCTTAAATTAGGAAGACCTAGATTATTTTTCGGATTGTCTTCAGGAAGTATGGATTCAATGCTTCGAAATTATAATGCATTGAAGAGATTAAGAATCGACGACCCATACGATGATGGAGTTGGAGGATTTGTTCCAGACAGAGCAATCATAGTCTATAGTAATTGGGTTAGAAAACATTTCAAGGATTCAATAATAGTACTCGGTGGAACTGAGGCAACACTTAGAAGATTTACACATTATGATTATTGGGATAATAAATTAAGAAAACCAATACTTGTAGATTCGCGAGCAGATATACTTAGTTTTGGGAATTCTGAAAAACAAATATTAGAAATTGCAGATAGATTAAAAGACGCATATTCTGACGATAAATGCGATATAATAACAGCAAGAACACATCTTTCTGGAATCTTGGGAACTTGCATTATGTCTAAAATCATTCCGAAACTCGACGGAAAAGAAAGATTTATTGAACTTCCAAGCCATGAAGATGTAATGGAATCAAAAGAAAAATTCTGCGACATGCAAAATCTATTCTCAAATAATTTAAATCTTGCAGAAAATGTTACAGACAGATATGTATTGCAATATGCCTCTCCAAAATATACTCCTAAAGATTTGGATGAATATTATGAATTGGAATTTACAAGAGAAATATCTGACGATATAAAATATTTAAGAGGATTTGAATTTAGTGTTGTAACACATAGAGGATGCATTGGTGGATGTAATTTTTGTTCATTAAATTTGACGCAAGGAGATGATATAATATCACGGTCTGAAGAATCAATATTAAAAGAAATTGAAAATATCACACACTTGCCATATTTCAATGGAAACATCGACGATTTAGGAGGACCTGCAGCAAACATGTACGGAATGGATTGTGGGCAATGTAGTGGTGCATGTATAACCTGCCATAAATTAGATAGAGATAATCAAAGATTGATTAGGCTACTCAAGAAAGCACGTGAAATTCACGGAGTAAAAAAGATTTATGTCAGAAGCGGAGTCAGATTTGATTTATGCACGGAAGAATACCTAAAAGAACTTGTAATGCATCATACTGCTGACACTTTAAGAATTGCTCCAGAACATATACACGACGATATATTAAAACTTATGAATAAGAAACATGGAGACTTGCCGAAATTTTTGAAGAGTTTCGAGACGATAAATAACGAGTTCACAAATCCTGAAGATAAAAAAGAATTATCATTCTATTTCATGACAGCACATCCTGGATCGACTATGCAACACGCAAGTGAACTTGCAAAATTTATTGGCAAATTTAAGAATGCTGAAGCTGTACAAATATTTACCCCAACACCAATGACTGTTTCTACGTGCATGTATTATACAGGTCTTGATCCAAAGACAAAAAAACCAATCTATGTTCCTTATGCATTTACAGAGAAGAAAGAACAGAAGCGATTGATAATAGAAAAATTCAAGGAAAGAAATACTAATCATAAAATACACAAATAATATAAACATATAATTTCTCTCTAAATAATGGACAACCTTTCCGACAAGATTGCATTGAAAGCTCTTATGAATATTGAATTTCTTACGAGTAAAGATTTAGTTCAAAATCGTCGAGTAATACTAAAATATTCAGGACACTTCAGCAATTATAATGCAAATGTTCGATATACAAAAATGTATGTAGAATTTAATCTTTCTACGTTATGGAAAAATATTGATGAAGATATTCAAATAGGACTTATTGAAAGTTTAGTTATTAGAATGTATAAGATTAGAGGAGTTAGCACGAGCGAGATGAAACTGTATGAAAGTTTCATGAAAGGACTTTCTAAATATGCAAAATCTAGTAACCATGATCCTGAACTTGAAGAAAGTTTCAATAGAGTCAATGAAAAATTTTTTAGCGGGTTAATGGAAAAACCAAATCTTATTTATGCTAGCGAAAGTTTCAGAAAACTTGGAAGCTACGAATACGGAACCAATTCTATATATATCAGTACCATATTTCAAAAATTGCCTGATGAGGAGAAGAAATTTCTTGATTATGTCATGTACCACGAATTATTGCATAAGAAACACACATTTAATGTAAAGAATGGAAGGCATCAAGCACATACAACAGTATTTCGTCAAGATGAGAAAAAATTCGGAGAACATGCTGAAGAAGAACTTACATCGTGGCTCAGAAAGAAAAAGTATTCTTTGAAAAGAATGTTTAAATTGTGGTAAAACTTGAACTAACACAGAAAATACTACTCCATAATAACAACAATAATCTTTATAAATGGTTCTTAATTTCTAATACTATGACATTAATCAAGCCAATAGATAAACCTGTAAAACTAAAATCAATAGATGAACTCATAAACGAAAAAGGATTTTTCAATAAAGAGAGCGTTACAGGAGACGTCATAGTAGGACTAGCTTTAGGATATATTATGGAAAAAGCAGGAATACCTGACTTTACAGCACCAGAATATGATTTTAATTCCAAAAAAGTTCTTTATAGTTACGGAAGAAATAGCCAAAAAAATAGTTACAGAACAGAAATAGACGAAGCATATGCATGCATGACTCATTTCTTTGCTATAAAAGTCTGGAATGCAGATATCCATAAATACCACGATTCCCATCCAACATTATTTAAAGAAAAATTCAGAGACCCAGCAGTAATAGCAGAATATCAATGCAAAGCATTCCAAAAGCTAATAGAATCAGAAGAGAGATATAGTACAAAAATTAAATTACAATTTATGGAATTAGAAATGTTATCAAGGCTACCTTCATTGTATAAAGAAGAAATAATAAGTAGATTCGATAAACTGCAAGACGTCTGTATACCGCCTAAACTCATTCCAATATACGACCTAGCAAAACAAAAATTTGTTGAAGTACAAGAACCATATTCTGAACGAAAAAGTATTTTTAAAGGATTGTTAGGATTAATATCATTCTAGAATATAATTCTAAATGCACTTAATAATTAATAAGACACACCCCTACGTTATAATATAGAGTAGATACATTTTTAAATTATAACTATTCGAGAATAGTTATATTAATTATACTCGCCTAAATTGGCTTGGAGGTTAAAATGAATAATTCAACACCCAGCGAAAAAGAAGTAAGGTTACAATTAATGAAAAGTAACGATCTTTCTCAACATATAGAATTTGATAGTACAGGAGTAATATGCGCAGAAAAAATTTTTGAAAATCCCAAAGAAAAAATCGTAACACTATTATATTCAGTCAAAAGAGATGACGATGAGGGATGGGAAGCGGTAAAAGCAATTATTGAACACGAAGAGAAAAAAGAAAATGCAGTGTACATTCCTAGAGAATTCAATGCTATTGCAGATGAAGTTTTTATGCTAAATACTACTAGATATGCTATAAATAACAGCAGCAAAGTAGCGATAGTCTATGCCAATAGCACAGGAATCAGATTAGGATATGGAATGGCAATAGCAAAAGTTAAACCAACAATGATAATACATCCCGAAGTAGGTTTAGAGACACAATTATTAGATTGGGATAGACCTCAAGATTGTAGAAGTAAAAGAATGGATAACCTAAGTATTTTTCCAGAGGATTGGAAAGGATACGAAAAAGGATTAACAGATATTAGAGCATTCACACCAGCTAAGATATCTTTAGATTATGTTAAAGAAAATGATTTAGGAGATGATTGTACACCAAAATTGACAGATGTAAGTGCTGTCGTTTGTGGAATGCTACTAGCAACAAATAAACCATTTATATTAACAAACTATGATGAAGTCAAAGCTGCAGCCAAAAAAGAAGGTAAACATCGTGGGATTAGTAGCGCCATGGCAAGATTACATGAATGGTATAATAAAGAATAACTAAATATTAAATGTACACATAACATCACCTCACTTTGTTCGGAGCTGTTGCGCATACGCGCAACATTTATAAACCATTCAAAACTCCTATTCTTATAATTAATACATAGATTATCATATAATAAATATAATATTCAGGTGAAATTATGGGTGAAACTGTACCAAAAAGTGTAGCAACATTATCAAAAGGAAATTACGTTATCATAGATGGAGTAGCATCTATTGTATCAGATACATCAACTTCAAGACCAGGTAAACACGGTCATGCAAAAGTAAGATTAGTTGCTGTAGGTATGATTGACGGCAAGAAAAGAGAAATTGTAATGCCAGGTCACGATAATATTGATGTTCCAATAATTGGAAAGAAAATCGCACAAGTGTTGAGCATAAATAATGATACAGCAAATGTCATGGATGCAGAGACATTCGAAACATTTGATTTGAAAATTCCAGAAGAATTACTTGGTCAAGTAATGGAAGGAAATAACATTCAGTACTGGGTTATATTGAATGATAGAGTAATGAAAGCAATAAAACCTGAGTAAAGTATTTTCGTTTTAAGTAAATAATAATGAGGTATTAATATGGTTAAATTCCCAGAAGCTCAAGCAAGATTATACAAGAACGTATTCGTTTGCAGAAGATGCAAAACTAAAATACGATCTGATAACATGAAGATCTTAGCAAAAGAAGTTACATGCAGAAAGTGCAATGGTCGAGTATTGAGACCAGTTAGAAAGAAATAAAGTAAACTCGCAAAGGATAGCTTTATATATCTCTTATATTCTTTTATATTTATGATATCGGCACAAGGTTTAGGAACATTTTTATCTTCTTGGAAGTTTGTGTTAATATTCTATATAATAGTTGCAATAATAATTTACATCAATAGAAAGAAATTTCAAGTTGAAGGCGGATTTATACTTCTTTACAGAACACAATGGGGTATAAAATTTATAGATAAATTTGCTGAAGATCATAAAGAATTTTTAAAAATTTTAGGATACGTCGCAATTGGCGTCGGATTCTTAGGAATGATTCTTATATGTGGATTATTAATTAAAGGATTATACGAATTAATTTTTGTACCATTAGCTCCACCAACATTATCACTCGTAATTCCTGGAGTTCAAATTCCGGGAAGTCCAATATTTGTACCATTCTGGTATGGAATAATAGCATTATTTATAGTAATAGTTGTTCACGAATTTGGACACGGAATAATTGCAAAATCACACGGATTAAAAATTAAAAATACTGGTTTTGGATTCTTCGGACCATTGCCATTAGCATTTGTTGAACCTGATGAAAAGCAAGTTGTAAAAAAAGAATCAGTAGTACAACAATCCATATTTGCAGCAGGACCATTCTTTAATGGACTATTAGTTCTAGTTGTACTTGTAATATCTCTTTTAATAATCAATCCATTAATAGCTACAATGGTAACATCACAAGGAGTAGAATTTGGCACGATACAACAAGGATATCCAGCACAGCAATATGGCGTCGAGAAAAATGTAGCATATACTAGTGTTAATGGAAATTCTGTAACAGATCTAAATCAATTTATTACTGCAGTTTCATGCGTCAGACCAAACGATACGTTAGTTCTAGGCAATGAAAATAAAACTGTAAGTTTAGTTACTGCAGCAAGTCCTACTGATAAATCAAAAGGATATATAGGAGTTTCTGGAATAAGCACTAATTACGTTCTAAAGAGTCAGGTATGGTGGTATAAAGGAATTTATTATGTACTATTTGTAATTGCAAATTTACTTGAATGGATAGCAACACTAAGTTTAGGAATAGGATTAGCTAATTTATTGCCATTAGGACCAGTCGACGGTGGAAGAATGTTGCATAAAGCAGCAATAGATATCAATGGCAAGAATAAAGGAATAAAGATATGGACAATGATTTCTATAATCACAGTAATCACAATGATAATCTTAATCTTTATACCAATAATAAAACATGTGTTGTTTAAGGTTTAAGATTTTTATTTCTTCCCTAATTTGTCTTCTATTGTACGATACAACGATTTATGTATACTCCATTGTGGATTTAGTCCGTGTTCTTTTTTATAATTCTCAAAAACATTATGCAATCGTAATTGGTATTCTTTCTCTAAAGAATCTCTTTGAATAGATTGCACTTTGGCTAGAGAATCTCTACGTGAAATATATGTTGAATCAAGTGCGATTAAACTAGGTTCTTTATGAAATTTCTTATCCTCTCTATTCATATCATATTCGTATCCGATCGTGCCTAATGCAAAAAGTATAGATGCGCCAAAGACGATTTTATGCGTCAAAGGTATTTTATCTTTATTATTCGAATTATCTTCATTCATTTTATTTTCCTCCTAAATAATTTTCTATCTTCTCATAATCTTTTGGATATAATGGATAAACAATTTTATTTTTGGATATTCTTGTTACTTCAGTAATTTCATTATGAAATTTTAATAATCCTATATTGATAGAATGATGTTTCTCCATGAAGGGTTTACCTATAAATTGCCTATGGTATGTTCCAGAATAATAATTGACTATACGAATACTGTCTTCCACTAAAAAATAATCTGCTTCCGATTCTTCTTTCAAATAAGGAAGATGTCCTTTAACAAAAAGTTGAGTCATTTTTGGATTAAGAATATAGTCTATACATTCAATTATTCCTGTTTCCACATTTAGTTTTATATTATTTTTAGTATCAAAAAAATGATGTATCCCTAATCCTACAACATCGTTCAAACCAATATTTTTATAAGGAACGCCTTTAGATTTCAAGTCTTCGAATAGAACTAGACAAGAAAAATGACCTTCCTGTGAAGGAAGAATCATAATTTCATTTTTAACAACATTATTACCTATCATTTTATTTTCCTCCAACTTTATTCTCTAAATTATTATCATAGACTTTTTTCAAAGAATCGATTTGGGTATGATATACTTTATCTAAAGAATCTATTTTGTGATGATGTATAGATCCTAAAGAATCTATTGTTCTATAATGTGCTTTATCTAGAGAATTTAATTTTTGATAAAAAATAGTATCTTCCAAATTTATCGTAGTTTTATATGCAGAATCTATTAAATTGACTTGCGGTATGGCTTTTCTAAATTGCGCCTCATGATGCTTTTTTATCCTCGAAGTTATCCCATCTACAACCGCTGTTGCTAAAAACACAGTCATAAGACTATAACCAATAAGTTCATGTTTTGTTATTTTAGTCATTTTTATCCTCTATATAATTCTTTTAACTCTTTCTCGAATGCATCTTTATTTGGGCCAATCAAATAATTGTTACTAACTTTCAGAATATCTTCCATAGAAGGAGTTGTTTTATCTAACGGTACACCACGTAAATGCCTAATATTGATGTCTACACACCTACTGTCAGCACCGAAATTCGAATTGCCTTCGAAATTATCGAGGAACGAGCCACGCGCAATACCTTTGGCATTATGATTATGTAATATCTTTTTGACATAAGATGGATTTAAAACGTAAATCTTAGCATTTTTTATGCGCGAATTATTTAGCATCTCCATTGAACTCTCGAACATTTCTTCTTTTCCATATACTCTTTCAGCTAACACTCTTTGTGCTTCATTTAATTTATGATATTTTTCAGTATCAATTTCAAAATATTTCCACTCAGAACAAGAGCTTTTAAGTTTAAGTTTAGAAAGCATAAATTTGAAAGTTGTATACGAATCTATGACAGAATCTATATCCTTATTATCATTAATAAAATAATTATGTTTCTCTCTTAGTTGAGGTATGGCTTCTGTAATATTATCAAATATTAAATTATCTCTATTTCTACCCATGTATAAAACAGCTTCTTTGCCTTCTATTACATACATTGGAAAATCAGCAGTCCAAAACGACAAATTACACAACTCTTTATTTGTTAATCTATCTCTTTGAATTTCATCAGAATGCTGAATAGTAGAACAATCAAATAATGGAAATATTTCAGATAACTTTCCTTGTTTAGTAATATTTTCTAATGTCATCTTTATCCTCTCGATTTATTTAACATTCATTAATTTACTATACTCTAGAACCACTAATTCTAGTGTAGGAGTAAATAGTTTGTCTAGCAATTCATTACTTAGCGTCATATCTTTTTTGGTAATAGCTTCTGCTCTTAAATCACCAAGTATATAATCACACAATTTCGGATATTCACGTGTACCACTTATTATTACGGCTCCGCAACTATCACCTGCTTCTATTCTCCATTCTTTAGAATATTTTTTACCCTCATTCATAATATCATACCGACGTTCAGGCATAGATTTATTGCAAAATAATTTACTCCATCTGGACTGCGGAATCGAAGAATTGGCTTTATCCTCAGGACCTATATCAACATAGGAATCAATATATGCATTGCCCCATAACCTTGTACCTCTTAATCTAAGATTAAATAATCCGCCAATATACATCCCATTCTCGGTGACAAGTCTTGTTTCTGGATTAAATTCAGACAATGGAATAGGTAATTGTTTTATAAGGCTGGTCATCTGTCCATCATATTTCTGGTAAAATATTAAATCATCAGTTATTTTTTTTATATACTCGGTCATTTTTATTCTCCTCCTAACCTCGTATCATTTATCGAATAATGCCCTTTGGCTAATTCTTCATTCAAGAATGATTTGAGATTATCTTCAGTTATGCCAAGATTTTCTGCAATTACATTTCCATAACTTTTTTCTCTAGTATTTCTTAATATCTTATGTGTGGTCTTTAATTCACCATTGAATTTCGCTTCTGCTGCAAGATTCATTGCTCCTGGAATTAAATTATCCTCGACCATCTTTCCTATCTCGTGCTTGTGAGTTGTGAAATATGCTGTAACGCCTTTCATGCTCAAATGATCCAAGACTATTCTTGTTCTGTATACTGCTTCATCATGATCTGTACCATTTGCAAATTCATCAAAAAACAATAACGAATAAGGCGTAGTTCTCATATGACCATTACTAGGTTTTGTAAATTCACATACACGATTTAATTCCGTAAGATACTGTCCAGTTCCAGCGTCTGTATCATCTTCAGCGCCTATAGAAGTATATATTCCGTCGACAACACTTATTTTAGCTTCTTTAGCAGGAATCATCATTCCTAATTGTGTAAGCCAATACATTTGACCAACATGTCTTAAATAAGTTGTTTTCCCGCCATTGTTTGGTCCTTCAATTACAAATAAATTTGTTTTTGGATCTGAAATTATATCGTTAGGAATAATCTTACCTGCATCATTTTGAGCAAGTAAAGTTGTATTATATGCATCAATAATTTTTGTGATTCTAACATTCTTTTCAAGCAACTCTGGAACAACAACAGGAGCTTTTTTATTTTCCCAACTTTTTGCTAATTTAGCTGCACCAATGTAGAATCCTAATAACTCTGGAATATCTCCAATACCTAATTTCCCCATTTTAGAGCTTATTCCTTCAGTTAATACCTCTCCAAGATAAGATACTAACTTACCAAAATCGTCATTATGTTTATTCTGAAACTCTCTTAATCCTTCTTTAAACTTGAATAAAAAAGAATTGTACTCTTTTACTTTATTATCAAATGAGTCTAATATTTTGACTTCGTTGATTTCTTTATTTACAAACCCTTCATATTTATTATCATTAAAAAGAACATCTAATGATTCGCGTAATATTTTACTTTTAGCAAAAAAACTTCTTCTTGAATCGACATCATATAATGAATCGTGATTAAGCGAATGTGTCAGTACAGCAAAAACATCTCCTAAATCGTTTGGTTCATATATATCTTTAATAAAATCGTGAACTTTTTTGTATCCCGAATCTTCATTTACATTTTTCGCAAAGGATTTTATTTTATTTAATCTTTTACTTTTTACATCATCAGTTGCAAGAACAGAATCAAAGAAATTAACAAGCAATTTAGATTTCTCTAACTGTGTAATCCAGTCAGGATGATCCCTGAATCTCTCGTCATATTTGAAATCATCACCTGCTATCTTAGCACTAGAAAATTGTTTCATCAAATCAGGATTAGAATATAATTCTAGAATAACTTCCTGACGGTCAAATAATTCAGATATATTTGTCGTAGGATTATGAAATATTTTCTCAATAGTGTTTCTGGTTGCATCAGTTGCTCTACGTTTTTCAAACGGAGCTAAAAGAACAACATCGTGAGCCACATTTTCTATTTCTAAATCAGCGTATGCGTTTTCACTCTGACTTGCATTCCACTCATTATACTGCAATATGGAATTATCTGTCGGAGTAAACTTAGATAAATCATCTCTAGGTTCAAATTTCTTCAAATACTGACTGTAAAAATTATTGATTTTTTCAACTAATGACATTTTATTTACCTCTCAATTTTTCTTCCATTTTTTGATTGTAAAATTTGTAAATATCAAATAAAAAAAATAAAGACTTATAGTCTGTTTTCTAATGATTCTGTACTGCTGTCTTTAAACATAGTATTTCCGCCATCCGAGAATAGTATAGTCTCTCTCTGTACACCGACTGTTGTCGCCTCAGGTACGTTCAAGCTATGAGCATATGCTTCTAATGCCATATAATATTTTTCTCTAGCAAGCTTTACCGCGTCAGTTGCTTCTGCAGGTAAACCTGTGTAAGTCAAACCAACTTGATTATTTTTTCCGAATATAGACTTGAATTCGCTTTGTACAATCTTACCGACTACTTTTCCTAAGTTCATCAATCTTTGAGATTTTGAATTAGTATTGTATTTTACAGTCTGGACGTTGAACTCGCCATTCAGTGTGTCTACAATCATCTTCTCTGTACCTAATGTCACATCTATCTTAGCAACATATGGTGCTTCAAAACTTCCTTCTACATCTGGTGGTTGCTGTGAAACAACTTGCGTGTATGTCTTTGTGTATGTTTCTTTTACAACTTTTCCTGGTTTTACATTCAATTTATAGTCTGTCATTTTATTTTTCCCCCTAATTTTATTTCTAAAAATTATAACTCATCTTCAAGTATCCTGTTGTTTCTTTTGTTCTATTGTTGTATCGACCTTCAATTGATCCTGTGAATTTCTTTCCTAGTTTGAAATCCTTGTACAATTCTATTGCAACATTGCTTATTGAAGAATTATTTTTATACGACGTATTTACTCCAAGTCCTATCTGAACTGGAGTCTTGCTTGTTGCTATCATTAATTCAGTCTCAGAAGTGCAGTTCTTTTTTTCTCCGTCTGATGAAGGAGTCTTCTTATATTCTAATTTTATCGCATAATCTCCTTTAGTACTTACAGGATCGAGATGTACTGGCTGAAATAAGGGTATAGTAAATATATCTGAAAGTTTATCTAGACTCTTTACACAAAATACGTTGTTATTCACATTTCCGAATGCAGTCTGTGACTTCATCCAAATATTTCCATTCTCACGATTATGAGTTATGAAAGTGTAGCTTCCAAAATATTTTAGATCATACGTTCCTGCAGCTGCAAAAGTTGTCTTCACATTATTACCGACAACACCATAAATATTATTATCGTGGTATGCTGCGTATCCATAATATCTAGTATCTTTTGGAGCAACTGTATAGTAAGCAGCAGAAACAGACGTCTTAGGATGTTTGAATGCGGCTATCGCATATGTCTGTATATATTTTGTAGTTGGAAATCCGAGACCTGCATCTATCATTAAGGATATATCTTTATATTTTTTTGTTGCCCATGCGTCTACAAACCAAGTATCTTTACCATTTAATTTTCCTACTTGGAATGCTTCTGCACCAATAGTAGTATTATTTTTATTATATAATTTATTTAATGAGAACATTCCAACATTTACTGGATTGTCTGTTGGTTTTAATTTCATATTGATATCGTATTTGAATGACCATGCATCGTTTCCAGCTTCTACTCTTTGGAATGGAACACCAGATACATCTTTATTATTGATTGCTGATGTTTCTGTTGAAACTTTAGTTGGCACTAATACATTCTGTTCTTGTGCATTTGCTTTGTATCCAAATGTTAATGCACTTGTTAATGCAATTCCGGCAATTATTTTTTGTAATGTTTTCATTTTGAACCTCTTTGGTTAGTTTGTCTGTTTTGTTTTCACTTGCAAGTGATAATATTAATAGAGAAATATCCAAGTCAGATATAAACCTTTTGTTTAAACTATATATATTTCTATAAACATTTAAGTTTATTAGAAAAGTTTATATATTAACTGTGCTTACCTTACAAT
>Ga0265323_10001052_pt1 | contig 14289 bp, 10 predicted proteins | sample 41225metaG_FD_193580 | JGI IMG/M metagenome (GOLD analysis project Ga0265323, IMG submission 193580) | Rhizosphere microbial communities from Carex aquatilis grown in University of Washington, Seatle, WA, United States - 4-12-25 metaG | ecosystem: Host-associated > Plants > Roots > Rhizosphere... | reverse complement strand
CTGGTGCAGGGTTTCGAGCATGGGCAGCTGAGTTTGTATAAAATGCCGCCACCCGAGCTTGGGCAGCTGGCCGATCCCTACGATCCAGTCGCCAATCGCCGATACCGGCTGCCCTTCGGGAAGCCCTACGGGTTGCATGATCTGAGCTTCTACAAGGGAAAATTGTATCTCTACTTCGGGGTTACGCCAGCGCTGCTGTTGTTTTGGCCATGGACGGCGCTCACCGGACACTACCTTTTTCAACGCTATGCCGTGGCGATCTTCTGCGCGGTGGGTTTTCTAGCCGGTGCGGCCTTGTTACGGGCGCTGTGGCGGCGCTATTTCCCGGAAATCAGTGTGGCGGTGGTGGTGGCCGGCATGGTGGCGCTGGGTCTGACCTCCGGCGTACCGATCATGCAGCAACGGGCTGAGTTTTATGAAGCGGCCGTCAGCTGCGGCCATGCCTTGATCATGCTGGCGCTGGGGGCGGTCTGGCTGACGCTGCATGACACTCCGCGGCGGGGCTGGTGGCTGGCTGCAGCGAGTCTGGCGTTGGGTCTCGCCGTGGGGGCGCGTCCGTTTCTGCTGCTCGGATCGGCGATTTTGCTGGTGCCGCTCGCGCTGGCGTGGTGGCAGCCCGCATCGGCGGGCCCGCGCCGGCCGCCGTGGAGCCTGCTGGTGGCCGCATTCCTGCCGCTGGCGCTTTGCGGCGTCGGGCTCATGCTCTACAACTACCTGCGCTTCGACAATCCGTTTGAATTCGGCCAGCGCTACCAACTGGCCGCCCAGCGTCAGGACACAGGCCGGCTTTTCAGCCTGCATTATCTCTGGTTCAATTTCCGCGTCTATTTCCTGGAGCCGGTGCGATGGAACCGGCAGTTTCCGTTCGCTGGTGACATCGTGTCGCCGGCGGTGCCATCCGGGCATGCAGTGGTGGAGGATGCCTTCGGCGTGCTGACCAACATCCCGGTGGTGTGGCTGGCGTTGGCGGTGCCGCTGGCCTGGCACGGTCGCGCGGCGGAGGCGCGCACCGTCTTGCGCGGATTTGTCACCGCCGTCGCCATGCTCTTCGTCGCCTGCGCTTCGGTCCTCTGTCTATTCTACCTCAATTGCGCCCGTTACGAGGTGGATTTCCTGCCTGCGCTGGTCCTGCTGGCGGTCATTGGCATTCTGGGCGTGGAGCGCGCCCTGGCCGGCCGGCCGCGCTGGCGGCTCGCCGCCCGGGCGGGCTGGGGACTTTTGCTGGCTTTTTCAGTGGCGTTCAATCTGCTGGCCAGCCTGGATCGTTATGCCGCCCAACGCTGCCAGCTGGGCAATGTGTTCAATGCATCGGGCCGGATTCCGGAAGCCATCACGTTTTACGAACGGGCGCTGCTAATCAAACCGGCTTACGTGGAAGCGCACTACAACCTGGGTGTCGTCCTGTCGAAGGTGCCGGGGCGGCTGCAGGACGCGGCCGCCCAGTATGAGGCGGTGCTGCGTCTGAAACCTGATTTTGTCGAGGCGCACTGGAATCTGGGCAACGCATGGTCGCGGGTGCCGGGGCGGTTGAACGATGCGGCCGCCCAGTATGAGGCGGTGCTGCGTCTGAAGCCGGATTATGCGGAGGCGCACAATAATCTGGGTGTCGTCTGGTCGCAGCTGCCGGGGCGGTTGAACGACGCAGCCGCCCAGTATGAAGCGGCGCTGCGCCTGAAGCCGGATTATGCCGAGGCACACTACAATCTGGGCAATGTCTGGTCGCAGCTGCCGGAGCGGCTGAATGACGCGGCCGCCCAGTATGAGGCGGCGCTGCGCCTGAAGCCGGATTATTTCGAGGCACACAACAATCTGGGCCTCGCCTGGTCGCAGCTGCCCGGGCGGATGCAGGACGCGATCACCCAGTATGAAGCGGCGCTGCGGCTGAAGCCGGATTTCGCACCGGGATGGCACAATCTCGGGGTGAGCTGGTTTCGTTTGGGAAATCTGCCGGCCGCCGCCGCCGCTTTCCGGGAGGAACTGCGCCTGTCGCCCAATGATCCCGCGGCCCAGCAGGCGCTGGCTGCGGCGCTCCGGCCAAGCCAAACCCATTAAAAAACCGAGTGCTTGTCACAGGTTGCGTGGAGGGTGGTCGCGGTTTGGAGTTCACGCCCAGCCGAAACCAGCGGCGGAGAACCGGACTTGGCTTGGTCATCGCGCGGGGAACGGGTATCGAGCAGCAGCCTGGCATCTGTGCGGCTTGATCTTCGCGCGCCGATCCCCACGCTCGCGCGTGGGTGACACCCCGATACGCCATGAAACACGGGCTTCTTCTTGTTTCGTTCCTGTGCGGTTGTCTGCATTCGCCGGTAGCGACGTCTTCGTCGGCAGTTCCGATCACCGCTCCGGTTCCGGTGGCTCCCGTCGCTGAATTCAACGTGCGCGACTTCGGCGCGACGGGTGCCGGGCAGACCAAGGATACGGTCGCGCTGCAAAAGGCACTCGACGCCTGCGCGGTCGCGGGCGGGGGCACCGTGGTCGTGCCGCCGGGCGTTTATCTGACCGGCAGCATCGTCCTCGGGGCGAACACCACATTGAAATTGGAGACTCGCGCGAGCCTCGTGGGCAGTCCCGACATTGCGGACTATCCGCTGCTGCCGGCAGTGCGCTGGGAGGGTGAATTTCGGCCGGGCCACCAGGCGCTGATTTCCGCGGAAAAGGCTGATCACCTCGTCATCGAGGGACCCGGCGCCATCTTCGGTCCGCCGATCAGCTTGAGCCAGCTGCGCAATCCCCGTGGCCCACCCTTGATCGAACTCACTGATTGCGCGGAGGTCATCCTGGAAGGGTTCACAACCCAATATCAGGGGCTCTGGTCGATTCATCCGCTCTTGTGCCGGAAATTCACTGCCCGGAATCTCATCATCCGCTCGATCGGCTCCAACGGCGACGGGATCGACGTGGATTCGTGCCAGGACGTGCTCATCGAGCACTGTGACATCAATACGGGCGACGACGCCATTGTGTTGAAATCCGGCCGCGGACTGGCGGCACTCCGCCTCGGCCGCCCGACGGAAAACGTGGTGATCAGGGACTGCACGCTGGTCAGCAGCAACTTTGCCGGCGTCGCCTTCGGCACGGAAATGTCCGGCGGCATCCGCCAGGTGCGTCTCGAACACTGCCTCATCTCGGGCCGGCAGAACGGCATCTTCATCAAAAGCCGCGAAGGGCGCGGCGGTATTTTTGAAGACATCAGCGGTGAAGACCTCACCATCCTCAACTCCCCGACATTTTTGGGAATCAACCTGCTGAACAAGGGCATTCAGGCCAGCGACCCGGTGCCCGGGCAGGTTGAGCAGTGGTCGCTCCTCCGCCATGTCCGCTTTCAGGACATCAAGGTCAGCCATGTTGCGACGCTGGTGAATGCGCGGAACACACCGGTGGAACGGCCGGTCGACGGCCTGGCGCTCGTGAACATTACCGGCACCTGCGACCGCGCCATCACGCTGGCCAATGCCGTGAACGTGGAACTGGCCGGAATCGCCGTCACCGGCTTCACCGGCCCGCTGTTGACGATGGAGCACGTCACCGGCACGGGGCTGGCCAATCCCGCTGTACCGGGGCCGTGAGGATCTCACTGCAGGGTGCTGGCACCGGACTCTTGGATTCCTGAGTTTAGGATTCTCCGCCCCACGACTCATGCTTGCCAAGAGGACGGATGCTGCGATTTGCTGGCCGGCTTTCATGCGCGAAATCCTGTTTCTTTGCACCGGCAACTACTACCGTAGCCGCTACGCCGAGGCCCTGTTCAACCACGAGGCGGTCCGGCGCGGACTCGACTGGCGCGCGTTCTCGCGTGGGCTGGCGATTCATCTGGCGCCGCCGGACGGCCTGTCGCCGCACACGACGCGGCGGCTGCGGGAACGGGGCATCCCGGAAAAACACACCGGGGCCAAGCCCGTTCAGGCGGCCGAAAAGGATTTTCGGCGCGCAGCGCGCATCATCGCCTTGAAAGGCACGGAACACCGGCCGTGGATGGCCAGCCTGCATCCGGCGTGGAAGGACCAGATCGAATACTGGGAGATCAGCGATCTCGACGGCGCGACGCCCGAGGAGGCGCTGGCCGCCATCGAGACGCACGTGATGGCGCTGCTGGGACAGCTGGAAAAGTAAACTGCGGGCCGCCTTTACCGTCCCGGTTTCAGATATTTTTCGGCGAAAGTGAAGAAGGCGCTCCAGTCGGCGGGCGCGATCGTGTGCGCGCCGGTGTGGTAGAGGAAGCCAAGGTCGCCCGTGAGCAGCGGCGTGTCGAGGGGTGGTCCGTCGCTCGTGCCCAGGTCCTTTTTGCCGAGCAGGCGGTAGACCGGCCCGGCGGCCACCGCGGCGAGAAATTCGCCGCGCGGGTCCGCCCACTGGTCCTGCGTGCCGCCGGTGATAAACACCGGGCGGGGGGCGTTGAGGGCGATCAGCAGATGCGCGTCCACCGGCAGGTCGTTCCAGTGGCCCGCATATTTCTGAAAGTTGCCCGCGAACCACCAGGGGAAACTCACCGCCATGTCGTCCACGGTCTCGCCGTAATCGCGCCGGGAGAGCGCCGAACCCATCTCGCCGGCGCAACTGGAGAACACCAGGGCGAAACGCGAATCCTGCGCGCCGGCCCAGAGGGCGGTCTTGCCCAGTCGGGAATGGCCGATGAGGACGACGTGCCGGGCATCCACCGCCGGGTCGGTCTCGAAATAATCAAGGACGCGGCTGGCGGCCCAGGCCCAGGCACTGATCGTGCCCCAGGCGTCCGCGGCGGGCGTGACCTGGCCCGGCGCCAGGGTCAGGCCGATGACGCCGGACTGATAGGTGCCGGCGGAATCAGCCTGCACCTCGGTGTAACGGAACGTGGCGTAACCATAGCCGCGGGCGAGAATGTCGGCAATGGGTCCGATTTCGCTGAAGCGACGCAGCCCGTTGGCCGCGTCGGCGGGCGGATCGCCGAAGAAAAGCAGATGCAGCAAGACGGGCACCCGTCCGGCCGCCTGGGCGGGCAAATAAAGGTGGACATGCACGGCCGGTCCGTCCGGTTGGTCGCCGAAATGTCCGACGATCTCCTTGCGCACGGCCGTGCCGTTCATCGCGGCGGGGTCCGTCTCGACGACCGTGAACGTCACCTTGGGCGCGCGTGCGGGCACGCGGCCATAGATCTCGGTCTCATAAAGCCGGAGCAGTTCCGGGCGGCGCTGCTGGAACCAGGTGGCGGCGTCGCGCACGGGCTGGCCGTTCTGCAGAACGAGGGGATCCGGCAGCGTGTAGGTGCCGACCTTGGCCTCGTTGTAATTGGAGACGTGTCCGGTCGGAGCGCGGCGAAGCGGGTTGCCGTTGGCATCAGTGCGTGGCAGCGCGGCCGGCGCGGCGGCGGGTTCGGCGGCGCGGACGGGTGGGCCGGCAAACACCAGTAAACCAAGAATGGCGGGGACACTGAGACAGAGTGCGGGAGTGTTCATAAAATGGCTGCGCCACCGCCTCGCCAAACATCAGCGCGCGGCGCGTCCGGTGGACTGACGGATGATCAGCTGGGGTTTGATCGTGCGCAGGATCGGACGCGCCGGCATGCCGCCGCGCAATTGCGACATCAGCACCTGCATCGCCGTCTTGATCGTGGGTTCGATCTGTTGATCAACCGTGGTGAGCGGCGGGGCCATCATCGTGCAGATGTCCTGGTTGTTGAATCCCGTCACCGAGGTGCCGGCGGGAATCGCCAGCCCGGCTTCCTGCAGGGCCCGCATGGCGCCAATGGCAATCTCGTCGTTGAGCGCGACGTAGGCGGTGGGCGGTTGCTTCAATTCGAGGAACTGGCGGGCGAGCGCATGGCCAAATTCAAAATCCTGGGTGCGCAGGCACTGGGCGTCGAATGAGCGGGCGCAGGCCGGCAGATCCAGGCCGTGCGCGGCCAGCGCCGCCCGAATGCCGTGGATGCGTTCAAACCGGCTGGGATGGTCGAGCGGGATGCCGAGCAAACCGAACGAGCGGTGACCCAGTTCGAGGAGGTGGTTCATCATCTCACGCATGGCCTGAGCGCGATCCAGGGTCACGGTGTTGGCGAGGGGGATGCCATGATGATCAATGACCAAGTGGGGAGTTTTGTGAGCGATGAGTTCCCGGATGCGTATCTCCAATTCCCCGGTGTCAAAATGCCCGATGAAGACGACCGCCTCAACCCGCATGGAAAGAAAGTGGCGGAGGATGGTCCGGCTCTCCCCGCGCGCATATGCTTCGATCAATGAGGTGTAACCCTGGCTGCGCAGCTGGCGTTGCAGGGTGGCGAGTTTGAGCAGGATCGGCGGCGTGAGCAGGTTTTCCAGGCAGATGCCGATGCTGAAGGTGCCCTTGCCCTTGAGCAGCGTTGCATAGGCGTTGGGGGTGAAGCCCGTCTCAGTCAGGGCATGGTGCACCCGGTCGATGGTCGATTGTTTGAGGCCGGGCTGCCGGTTCAGCACGCGCGAGACGGTGGTGCGGGCCAGCCCGACATAGCGGGCCAATTCTGCCGTGGAGGTGATCCTGGGTGGGATTTTTTTAGAATCGGAGGAACTCACGGCAGGAGAGGGAAGCGATACTTGGTCCGCGGGCGCGGGACTGTCAAACCGGGAGCAGGTTGGAACGGAGCCGGTTTAACGCTTGACGCGGACAGCTGTCCGGAAATGGTGCATTAGGCGCCAAGACAGTCAATCCAGAGATGCCGGTGCCTTCCCCGCGATCATGACCCCACCTCAAACCATCCCGGCGTCCGCGGTCACCCCGGGCCATCGCGGCCGGCACACGGGTGAATTCATGGCTGCCCCCAGTGGGGGAGCGATCGTGGATCCCTGGACGGAGGTGCCGGCCATACTGGCGCGAATTCCCTCGCACGCGTTTGCCTCACGGGACTATGTGGCGACCGATTACGGCGCCGTGGGTGATGGCAGGACGGACGATCACGCCGCCCTGGTTCGCACGATTGCCGCATGCGCCGCCGGCGGCGGCGGTCGGGTGGTAGTGCCGCCGGGAGATTACCTGACCGGTCCGCTGCATCTGCGGAGCCATATGAATCTGCACGTGTGTGCCGGCGCCATGCTCAGGTTCACCACGGATTCGCGTCGTTATCTGCCGCTCGTTTGCACGCGCTGGGAGGGCATGGAATGCATGGGATTGTCGCCGTTGATCTACGCCTGCGAGCAGGAGCACATCGCCATCACCGGCGCCGGGGTGCTGGACGGACAGGCGGGGCCGGGTCGATGGTGGAACTGGGCGGGGCCATGGGAGGGCACGAGGCCCACCGGTTGGACGCCGGGACAGCCGCATCAGGCGGCGGCCCGCGACCGGTTGAAACGCTGGGCCGAGTCCGGACTTCCCGTGCACCAGCGCCTCTGCACCGAGCAGGATCTGCTTCGGCCGATGTTCATCCAGTTTTATCGCTGCCGCGAGGTGTTGGTTGAGGGCATCACCCTGCGCAACTCACCCATGTGGGGGGTTCATCCAGTGTTGTGCCGGGCCGTCACGGTGCGGAAGGTACGGATCGACAGCCATGGTCCCAATAATGACGGCTGCGTGGCTGACTCCAGTTGCGACGTGTTGATCGAAGACTGTCTGCTGGATACCGGCGACGACTGCATCGCGATCAAATCGGGCCGCAATCAGGATGGGCTGCGGGTCAACGTGCCGGCGGAAGACATCGTGATTCGCGGCTGCCGGATGCTGAACGGACACGGCGGCGTCGCCATCGGCAGCGAAATCTCAGGGGGGGTCCGCCGCGTCTTCGTCGAACGATGCGTGATGGACAGTCCGCAACTCGACGTGGCATTTCGGATCAAGGCCAACTCGACGCGGGGCGGCGTGGTCGAACAGATTTATCTGCGCGACCTCGAGGTCTGCGGGGTGCGGGATGCCGCCGTGCAGATTGATCTGCGCTATGCGCAGGCCGAGGAACAGGGGAACCGGCTGCCGCGGGTGCGCGAGATCGTGATCGAACGCCTGGCATGCGCCCAGAGCGGACGGGCAGTCTGGATTGAAGGCCTGGCAGCGATGCCCGTGTGTGATGTGCACATCCGCGACAGTGGCTTTCGTCGAGTGGCGGCGGCGAACATCCTCCACCATGTGGAGGGATTCACCGCGCGACAGATCGTGTTTCCGGCGCCCGCCTGAGGCGGGTAAAGTCACTGCGACCGGATGCCATCTTGACCCGGGCTACGGAAGTCAGCGCCGGCTGCTGCGGCCGATCGATACGCCTGCACGACCGGCAAGTCGGCTGCCGCAAGATCGTAGGTGTCCAACTCGGCGGGCCGTGCCCAGGCGATGGCGACATGCTCGGTGGGATGCGGTTTGGACGAACCGGGGGCCAGGCGGCACACAAAGGGAATCATCTCGATGGTCGTGTGATCGTAGATGTGGATAAAACGGGGGAGAGGCCGTTCGAGCACGATGGTACAGCCGAGCTTCTCCTTGATCTCCCGGTGGAGCGCGGCCTCGGGCGTCTCGCCGCCATCAACCTTGCCGCCAGGGAATTCCCATTTGAGCGCGAGATGCTTGTGCACCGGTCGGCGGGCCAGCAGCACACGGCCGGCGCGCTCGATCAGCGCGCAGACGACCGGCAGGGGAGGTTTTTCAGCCACTCCGTGAGGAGAGCACGAAGCGGGGCGGACTCAAAGATCTTCTTCACGCTTGCAGCCGGAGCCTGCCGGCGTGGCGGCTGCGACTTTCCGCCTGCCGGCGTGTACTGGGAGCATGAAGACTTTTGCAGGAATCTGCCTGAAAGTGCTCCTCGTAATGGCGCTCGGCATTGTGATCATCCATGTATGGCCGGTGGCGGTCGTGCCACTGGTCATCGGCCTGCTGCTTGTGCTGGGTCTCGGCGTGCTGCTCCTGACCGGCCTGGTCGTCCTCGGGGCCGCCGGTCTTGGCGTAGTCCTCGGCCTGCTGGTGGCGGCGGTTGTGCTGCTGGCGCTGTTTTCTCCGGTATGGATTCCCGTTGCCGTCATCTTGGGGAGCATCTGGCTGGTGAAGAGGTTGGCCCGCGCCAGGCACCGACCCGCGGCCACGGCATAGGCCGGAGTTGCAGCCAGCCTAACAGCCCTGAAACCCCGGTTTGTATCCGTTGACAGGGTGGGGGGAGGTGGCGCCGGGTTAGAGGTTGAGAACACGGGCCGGACGCGGCATGGTGGGTGATTCGATCTGCCATGAGCACCATTCCCGTCGTCTTCAACAACACCGTCCTGCGCGATGGGCATCAGTCGCTGGCGGCCACGCGCATGACGACGCAGCAGATGGAAACCGTGGCGCCTGAGCTCGACACCCTGGGTTTCGGCTCGCTGGAGACATGGGGCGGCGCGACCATCGACGCGGGGGTGCGCTACCTTGCGGAATTTCCCTTCGACCGGCTCGACGCGCTGAAGCGTCTCGCCCCGAAGACGCCGCAGACGATGCTGCTGCGCGGACAGAACATCGTCCAATACACCAATTTTCCGGACGACGTGGTGGAGGCGTTTGTCGCCGCGGCCGCGCGGCACGGCATGGACATCTTCCGCGTATTCGACGCGCTCAACGATCTGCGCAACATCGAGACCGCGATCCGGGCGGTGAAGAAGGCGGGTAAACACGCCCAAGGCACGGTGTGTTACACGACCAGCCCGGTGCACACGCCCGAAATGCTCATCGAGCTCGGCACGCGGATCGAGGAGATGGGCTGCGATTCCATCTGCATCAAGGACATGGCCGGTCTGCTGCCGCCCTACGTGGCCTATCAAATCGTGCATGGTCTCAAGGCGCGCGTCAAAATTCCGGTGGTCGTTCACACCCACGAAACGGCGGGTTTCGGCGCCGCGGCCTATTACGCCGCCGTCGAGGCGGGCGTCGACCGCGTCGACACCGCGATCTCGCCGTTCGCCAACGGCACCGGCCAGCCCGACACCTGGCGCATGCTGCAGGCGCTTTCCCACCACCCGCGCCGGCCGAGCTACGATCTGGCCAAACTCAGCCGGCTGCGCGACGAACTCACGCGCATCTACGCCGAGCTTTCGGCCTTCACCAGCCAGCGAAACGAGGTGGTGGACAACGATGTGCTCATCTACCAGGTGCCCGGCGGCATGCTCAGCAATTTTCGCAACCAGCTCAAGGAGCAGAAAATGGCTGATCGTTTTGTCGAAGTCATGCGGGAGATGCCCTACGTGCGCGAGTGTCTTGGCTGGATTCCGCTCGTGACGCCGACCTCCCAGATCGTGGGCGTGCAGGCGATGCTCAATGTGAAGTTTGGCCGCTGGAAAAACTTTTCACCCGAAGCGATGAAGGTGGCACTCGGCTACTACGGCCGGACCCCCGGCCCGATCGATCCCAAGGTGCTCGCCCTTGCCGAAAAACTGAGCGGCAAGCCGCGCTACACCGGCCGGCCGGCTGATGTGCTTGAACCGCGCATGCCCGCGCTGCGCGCCGAGCTGGCGCAGAAGGGCCTGCCCACGGACGACGAGCACTGCGTCATCTACGCCATGTTCCCGCGAGAGGTCGAAAAACTCTACCAGGAACGCACCGGCAAGGCGGCCATGGCCGCGATACCGCGGCCCGAGATCAAGGCGCCGGAACCGGCGCAACTGGTGCTTCCCGGCACGAACAAGAAAATCAGCCGCCTCGCACTTACAATCGGGGGGAAACGCCACCAGGTGTCTGTGGAAGAGCTGGCCTGATCGCGGCGCATTGGTTCTTGCCGTAAAATCCGGTCCTGCGGGGTTAAGTGGCAGTCAGCCAGCGCCTCCCCCACGCCTTCGTTATTGCTGCAGCTTTTAGGACGGAGGCGGAGAGGGAGGCCGGCTTATGGATGCCCGCAATTTTTGGCGCCGGACCGGAACCGGCTTAAACTTGCCTGGTGGCGACTCGCATCATGCTCACAAACGAATTGGAGGCGTATCATGCCCCAGCATGCCTACCTTGAACAAGGACTGGCGGTTCTGGAAACCCGGCTGAAAATTTCCCAGTCAGGGCAGATCGGTCGCGCGCCCAAAACGCGTCCCTTCATCACTCTTGGCCGCGAGACCGGGGCGGGGGCGACCACAACCGGCCAGCTGCTCGTGCCCCTGCTCGACCAATCGCTCGGGGAGAAAAACCAGGGCTGGATCTTCCTCGACAAGAACCTGCTGGCCCACGCCCTCGCCCAACACAACCTACCCGAGCGTCTCGCCGCCCACCTGCCCGAGGACAAGGTTTCCGAGATCAAGGCGATGATCGGTGAATGGGTGGGCCTGCATCCCTCTCTCTGGGAGCTCGAGCACAAGGTGGCGGAGGCGATCCTGCAGCTCGCGCATGTCGGCCGCGTCGTCATCGCCGGCCGGGCCGCCTGTCTCATCACCCAATCCCTGCCGGGAGGATTTCATGTGAAGCTCGTGGCCTCGCCGGAAGTCCGCGCCCAACGGATGATGAAACTGTTGAACTGCGACGCAGCGGCCGCGGCGGCCCACAACCGGGAGACCGACCTTGCCCGCCGTCGCTACGTGAAGGCGCGATTCGAGCAGGATATTGACGATCCACATCATTACGATCTCGTGATCAACACCGACCGGATGTCGCCCGCCGCCGTATCCCGCCTCATTGTCGAGGCGCTGCACGGCCGGCAAACTGATCTGCAGGCGGGCGCGCGAGGAGAGGACCGGCAGATTTCAGTCCCCGCCGGCGGGATCTGATGGATCTGCCGGGCTGGCGATAGGAGGCTTTTCCAAGGCTTCGAGTTCGCCGGCCGCGTCCTCCCACTCGGCCGTGGCGGCGTGCAGCCGGTCCACCACACCGCTCAACTCGCGGTTGAGTGCGACCGGCTTGCCGGGCTCGGCGTAAGTCGCCGCCGACTCAAGTTGGGCGGTGAGTTCCCCCTGGCGCGTCTCAAGTTCGCCGATCTCCTGCTCGAGTGTGGACACCCGGGCGCGCAGATGTTTCAACCCGGCGGACTTGGCGGCGCGGGCCCGGGCCTCGGCCCGACGCTGTTCGCGGGTCTTGGGGCCGGCACGGGAAACCGCGGACTTGCCGGCCAGGGCGGGCGTGCGCCCGGACTGGCAATGGGCGGGCGCTGTCCGTCCGCCCCCACTGATCAAAGCGGCGCGGGCGTCGCTGGCGCGGGATTTGTCGAGGTAATAGTTGTAGTCGCCGTGATAGGGAGTGAGCCGGCCGGCGTCGATGTGAAGGACGCGGTTGGCGATGGCGCGGATGAAATAGACGTCGTGGCTGATGAAGATGAGCGTGCCTTCGTAAGCGTCGAGCGCGGCGATGAGCGCGTCAGTGCTCGGGATGTCGAGGTGCGTGCTCGGCTCGTCCATGAGTAGCAGGTTGGGCGGGGCCAGGAGGAGTTTCGCAAGGGCGAGGCGCGATTTTTCTCCGCCGCTGAGGATGGCGATTTTCTTGTGCACATCGTCCTTGCGGAAGAGGAACGCGCCGAGGAGCGTGCGGGCGGTCTGCTCGGTGAGGTCGGGGTTGTGGAGACGCAGTTCCATCGCCTCGGTGAGCACGGTGTGCTCCGGATTCAGCACCTCGAGGCGGTTCTGGGAAAAATAGCCGGCCCGGACGTTGTGGCCGAGTTCGCGGATGCCGGCCTGGATGGGTACGACGCCGGCCAGGATTTTAAGCAGGGTGGACTTGCCCGCGCCATTGGGACCGACGAGCACGATGCGCTGGCCGCGCTCCGCGGTGAAATGCAGCCCGCGGTAGACGACCCGGCTGCCGTAGGCCTGGGTGACGTCCGCCAGCCGCGCCACCCGCAGGCCGCTGCGCGGCGGCTGGGGGAAGCGGAAATGCAGGCGGGCGATCTCGGCCTCGGGCGCGTCGATGGCCGCGGCGAGAATGTGCGCGATCTGCTTCTCCTTCGACTTGGCGCGCGAGGCCAGCGAGGCCTTGGCGCCGAAGCGGTCGATGAAACGCTGGAGGTGCGCGACTTCCCGCTGCTGGTTTTTCCAGGCGGACAGCTGCTGCGCCTCATGGGCCTCGCGCTGGCGGATGAATTCGTCGTAGTTGCCGTTCCAGCGCCAGAGACGTTCGCGGCGCAGTTCGAGCACGCCGGTGCACAGGGCATTGAGGAACGCGCGGTCGTGGGAAATCATGAGCACCGCGCCGGGGTAGTGGGCGAGATGGTCCTGAAACCACTGCAGCGTCTCAAGGTCGAGGTGATTGGTTGGCTCGTCGAGCATCAGCAGGTCGGGCGACTGCACGAGCAGCCGGGCGAGATGGGCGCGCATCACCCAGCCGCCGGAAAAAGCACGGGCGGGGCGATCATGGTCGCCCTCGCGAAAGCCGAGGCCGGCGAGTATCTGCTTGGCGCGGGGTTCAAGCGTGTAGTCCTCATGAGGCTCAACCCCGGGATGTGGTGGCGGGAACTTCGCAGGCGTGAGGACATGCCCCGTGGCGATCTGCAGGATGGTCTCGTCGCCTGCCGGCGCGTTTTCCTGCGCCAGATGACCGACCGTGCTGCCGCGCTGCCAGGTGAGCGTGCCCTCGTCAACGGAATCCTCGCCGAGGATGATGCGGAAGAGGGTCGTCTTGCCCGTGCCGTTCGCGCCGACCAGCCCGAAGCGGTTGCCCCGCAGGATCGTAAAGCCCACGTCCGCGAACAGCGTCCGCGTTCCAAAGTGTTTGGTGATGCCGGCAAGCGTGAGCATGAGTGAAGAGGGGCAAGCAAGAACGTGGAAAGCGTCGGCGTCGAGACCGGGCAGCTGACCAACCGGCCAGCCGGGACCGCCGCAGGCAGGAAGCAGGGAAACAGGAGGACCTGTTAGGGTGGCAACGCTCCCACCAGCGTTCTCTCTTCCTTGAGCTCGTTTTCAGTGGCCGTGAGCTTGGCGCGGCTGAATGCGTTGACCGGCAAGTCCGGAATCACGGACCACTGGCGGCCGTCGCTGCGAACCGGGAACGAGAAGATTAGGCCCGGCTCGATCCCGTAAAAACCTTCGGAGCAGACCGCGACACTGAAGCAATCACCGGCTGCCGTCGGGGTGGTAAGCGCGCGCACCGTATCGACGATGGCGTTGGCGGCGGAAGCGGCCGAACTCGCCCCGCGGGCCTCGATGATGGTCGCCCCGCGCTTCTGGATGGCCGGGAGGAAGGTGTCCTTGAACCATGCCTCGTCTGGGATGATCTCGAGTGCCGGCCGGCCGCCGATCCGGGCGTTGTAGAAATCCGGGTACATGGTGGTGCTATGGTTGCCCCAGATCGCCATGTTGGTGACCCGGGTGACATCGACCCCCGCCTTGTTCGCCAGCTGCCTCCGGGCGCGGTTCTGGTCGAGCAGGGTCATCGCGAACCAGCGGTCGGCCGGGACGGCCCGGGCGTGGCTCATCGCGATAAAACAGTTGGTGTTGCAGGGGTTGCCGA
>Ga0265323_10001047_pt1 | contig 14345 bp, 9 predicted proteins | sample 41225metaG_FD_193580 | JGI IMG/M metagenome (GOLD analysis project Ga0265323, IMG submission 193580) | Rhizosphere microbial communities from Carex aquatilis grown in University of Washington, Seatle, WA, United States - 4-12-25 metaG | ecosystem: Host-associated > Plants > Roots > Rhizosphere >... | reverse complement strand
TATAGAATGTTTACTTCTAGGGCCGAATACAGAATCTTATTAAGACAAGATAATGCTGATGAACGATTAACTCAAAAATCATTTAAAGTTGGATTAGCAAGTAGTGAAAGACTTAATATATATTTAGATAAGAAAAGTAAAAAGGAAAGCTTAATAAAATATCTACGTGATACTAGTATTAAGCCAAATGAAATTAATGATTATCTGGAAAAAAATGGAACTAAAATACTTTCACAATCAATAAAAATTTATGACTTAGTTTCAAGACCTCAAATTAATTTAAAGGAATTAGCCAAATATTTAAATTTGGAGGATAATCTAAATATTAAGTTGGATTCTGAAATTTTAGATTCAATTAATATTTATATTAAATATTTTGGGTATATTTTAAGGGAACATCAAATTGCACAAAAAATAAAAAAATTGGAAGACATAATAATACCAGAAAATTTTGAATATAAAAAAATTCATTCAATTTCAACTGAAGGTAAATTAAAATTAAATTCAATAAAACCAAGAAACTTAGGTCAAGCGACTAGGATTTCTGGAGTTTCACCTTCTGATATTAATGTACTCTTAATTCATATGGGAAGATAATGTTCCACGTGGAACATTACTTTAAGTGAATTTCTATATTCTTTATTTAAGGTCTTTCTAATAGAATTCTACAAAACTAACATATTTATTCTTTTAAGTATTTGGAATAGTGTGATAATTAAAAAATACTAAAATTATAAATCATAACAAATCAATTAGATTTGAATATCAAATTAAATAATATTATTTCAAACTTACCTTCGGTTCCAGGAGTATATCAATTTATTGATAAAAATGGAATTATTTTATATGTTGGTAAAGCAAAGAATTTAAAAAAAAGGGTTTCATCATATTTTTTAAATGATCCTTCTGCAAATAAAAAAGTACGAGTACTTGTAAGCAAAATAATTGATATTAAATATTTAATTGTTGATTCAGAATCAGATGCATTGTTACTTGAGAATAATCTAATAAAAGAATATCAACCAAGGTATAATATCTTATTAAAAGATGATAAAACATTTCCATGGATTTGTATTAAGAATGAGAGATTTCCAAGAATTTATTACACCCGTAGTAATAATAAAGATGGTTCAGAATACTTTGGACCATATACTTCAGTTGTAATGGTAAAAACAATACTTAACTTTATTAAAAAGTTATATACAATTCGAAATTGTAACTATGAGTTATCTCAGGAAAAAATAGAACAGAAAAAATATAAACCTTGTATGGAATTTCATTTGGGGAATTGTCTTGCTCCTTGTATTGGAAATCAGTCCATTTATCAGTATAATTCAAACATAAAAAATATTAAAAAAATTTTAAAGGGTAGTATAACTGATATAATTGATTATTTGAATGTTTTAATGAAAACTTATGCTAATAAAATGGACTATGAGAATGCTCAAATTATCAAGAATAAAATAGATATTATCAGTAACTATAGAAGTAAATCTACTGTGGTTAATTCCACAATTAGTAATGTAGATGTTTATAGTTTAATAGAACAGGATGAGCAAATTTCCGTGAATTTCCTAAAAGTTATCAATGGAGCAATCGTACAAGTTCATTCACTTTTTTTGAAAAGAAGATTAGATGAAAGGTTGGATGAAATATTATCACTTGCTATTCTTGATATAAGGCAAAAGATGTTAAGTGATTCTAATCTAATTATTGTGCCATTTATTCCGGATGTCAAGTTACCAAATGTTAAATATCAAATACCTAAGCAAGGTGATAAACTTAAACTTTTAGAATTATCTGAAAGAAATTCAAAAATATTTTTAAATGAAAGGTTAAAAATATCATTTTTAAAATCTGAGAAATCTAGCAATAATGTTAATAAAATGTTAAAAAATTTAAAAGTTGATATGCGTTTATCTAAAATTCCATTTCATATTGAATGTTTTGATAATTCGAATTTGCAAGGATCAAATCCTGTAGCGGCCTGTGTTGTATATAAAAATGGCATTCCTTCTAAAAAGGATTATCGTCATTTTAATATTAAGTCTGTGATTGGTCCTGATGATTATGAGTCAATGCGTGAAATAGTTTATCGTAGATACAAAAGTATCTTAGATGATAATGAGAATCTTCCTGATTTAATTATTGTAGATGGTGGCAAGGGGCAATTAAGCGCTGCAGTTGATAGTTTGAAAGAGCTTCAGATTTTTGACAAGATAAATATAATTGGTATTGCAAAAAGACTTGAAGAAATATTCTATCCAAATGATCCTGTTCCTTTGTATATTAATAAGAATTCTTCCTCTCTAAAAATGATTCAGAAAATTCGAAATGAAACTCATCGATTTGGAATTAATTTTCATAGATTAAAAAGATCCAAAAGAATTTCTAAATCTGTTTTAGATCAGATTAAAGGCATTGGGATCAAGACAAAACTTGAACTATTTAAAAAATTTAATTCGGTTGAAAAAATTTTTAAAGCAACAGAAGGACAATTGGCTGCTATTGCAGGGCAGAAAAATGCAAAAAAGATAAAAGAATATTATTCAAGCAATAATTAAGTATTTCTTGAGATTACAAAATTAACCAACGAAATCAAAGATTCTTTTGCTTCATTATCCGGAAAGTATTTTAATATTTCTAATGCTTTCATTTTGTACTTTTTTAAATAATCTTCTGTTTCAGCCAACCCATTGTTAAGGATTACAAATTTGATAATATTGTTAATCTTATTTAATGAATTATCATTATTACTGAAAAGCTTAATAATCTTCTTTTTATCTGATAATTGAGCATTTTTCAGTGCAAGAATTAATGGCAATGTAAATTTCTTTTCTTTAATATCGTTACCAATAGGTTTTCCAATTAAGCCTTTTTTTTGAAAATCGAAAATATCATCTTTTATTTGAAAGGCGATTCCTACATTCATTCCAAATTCTTTCATCTTTTGATGATTATTTGAATTATCAGTTACAGACTGAGCACCGCACATTGTACATGATGCAAATAGCGATGCAGTTTTTTTCTTAATGATTTCGATGTAATTGTCAATTTCAATGATAGTATTACTGGATGATTGAATTTGCAACAATTCACCTTCACTTAGATCACGAACTGCTTCAGAAACTGTCTGCAATAATTCAAATTCCTTATTTGCCACTGAAAGCAGCAAACCTTGTGATAGAAAATAATCACCTACCAATACAGCAATTTTTGTTTTCCATATTGCATTGATAGAGAAATGATTACGACGTTCATATGATTCATCAACGACATCATCATGTACAAGGCTTGCAGTATGAAGTAATTCAATTAATGATGCAGCAACATACGTAGATTTATTTATTTCCCCAAGTAATTTAGCTGATAAAAACACAAATAATGGTCTTATCTGTTTTCCTTTTCTTCGTAGAATGTAATTGGTTATAATATTAAGTAAAGGAACATTACTGCTTAAATTATTTCGAAATTGTCTTTCAAATTCCTTAATTTCGTTTTCAACAGGCTTTCGGATTTGATCAAGGTTATACATTCACACAAAATATTAAGGGCAAACATAACTTAATTTTTATAAAAGCCCACATTCTTCCTGAAAAAGAATAATAAGGATTATTGTTCATTTATAGTTATTATGGAACTTAATTATTTATGTTTATCTTTAATAATAAAATTAAATTTTAATCATGAATGAAAAAAAGCTATTCCTTATTGATGCTTATTCATTAATATATCGATCATATTATGCTTTTATCAATAACCCAATGTATAATTCGAAAGGATTTAATACATCTACAATTTTTGGATTTCTTATATTTATTGATGAATTGCTAAAAAATCAAAGGCCAACTCATATTGCCGTTGCATTTGATTCCGAAAAACCTACATTCAGACATGAAATTTATCCTAATTATAAGTCAAACCGATTAATTACACCTGAAGAAATTAGAAAATCTGTACCAATAATTAAGGAGATATTAAAAGAAATGAATATTAATATTGTGGAATTTAATGGTTATGAAGCAGATGATATTATTGGTACAATGGCAAAACAGGCGGTAGAAAAAAAATTTATTGTTTTCATGGTCACACCAGATAAAGATTATTGTCAATTAGTAGATAAGAATATTTTTATTTATAAACCAAAAAAATCAGACAATGGACCTGAAATATTGGGAATTAATGAGGTAAAAGAAAAATTTAGTATTGATCATCCGGAACAGGTTATTGAAATTTTGGCATTATGGGGTGATAGTTCTGATAATATTCCTGGTGTTCCTGGAATTGGTGAAAAAACAGCCAAAAAACTTATTTCAGATTATAAATCTGTTGAAAATTTATTAGAAAATATAGACAAATTAAGCCCCAAAATACAAAATGTTTTAAGTGAAAATGAAAATACTTTACTTCTTTCTAAAAAACTTGCAACAATAAACAAATCAGTACCAATAGATTTCAATGAAGATAAACTGAAAATTAAAAATTATAATGAACAAAAACTAAAGGAAATATTTAATGAATTAAATTTTAAATCGTTAATTAAAAGATTTTTTCAAACAACATCTATTGATGAATCAATAGATGTAACTTATAAACAAGGTGATTTATTTGAACAAAATATTTCAAAAGTAGCTAATATTGAATATAATAATTACAATGACATAAATTCAATAAAGCATAATTATTAGCACTAATAGAAGATTCTCAAATAAAAGACATAGCAATTAAACTTGAAAGTTTAAAAGAATTTTGTTTTGATACTGAGACTACCGGATTAGAACCTCAAAATGATTTTCTTGTAGGATTATCTATAGCTTACAATAAAAACGAAGCTTTTTACATTCCTTTACTTTATGATTATGACATATCTAAAAATAAACTTTCAATATTAAAACATGTTTTTGAAAACCCTCAAATATCTAAAATAGGACATAATTTAAAATTTGATATTCTTTTTCTTAAACGTTATGATATTAATGTTTCAGGTGACTTGTTCGATACAATGATAGCTCACTATTTAATTAAACCTGAACTAAGTCATAAAATGGATATTTTAGCTGAAAATTATTTAAATTATCATCCAATTCCAATTGAAGAATTAATTGGACCAAAAGGTCCATCTCAATTAAATATGAAAAATATTTCAATTGATAAGATTACAGAATATGCTTGTGAAGACGCTGATATTACTTTACAATTAAAAGATGTATTTAAAAATGAACTAAGTAAAAATGGTTTTGATGATTTATTTTATAATATCGAATCTAAATTATTAAAGGTATTAATTGAAATTGAACTAAATGGATTTAATGTAAATACAGAATATCTAAAATATTATAGTATTAATTTAAAAAAGGATATAATAAATTTAGAAAATGATATTTATAATCTTGCAGGAGAAAACTTTAATATAGCATCACCAAAACAATTAGGAAAGATACTTTTTGAGAAATTAAAAGTATCTGCTGACGCCAAGCTAACCAAAACAAAACAATATTCGACCAATGAGGAAGAACTATTAAAACTTGCACACAAACACCCGATTATAGATAAAATTATTGAACATAGAGGTCTAACAAAATTATTAAATACCTATGTTGAAACATTACCCAAATTAGTAAACATTAAAACAGGAAAAATTCATACCTCCTTTAATCAATCTTTGACCGTAACTGGAAGGCTAAGTTCAAATAATCCAAACCTTCAGAATATTCCTATTAGGGAAGAACGAGGAAGGGAAATTCGAAAGGCTTTTATTCCTTCTTCAAAAAACAATGTTATTCTGTCTGCAGACTATTCTCAGATAGAACTTCGCCTGATGGCACATATCAGTAGAGATGAAAATATGATTAAAGCGTTTAATGAAAACGCAGATATACACGCATCAACAGCATCAAAAATTTTTAAGGTACCAATTGAATTAGTAACAAAGGAACAACGAAGTAGAGCTAAGACTGCAAATTTTGGAATTATTTATGGTATTTCAGCTTTTGGTTTATCGCAACGACTGAATATTCCCAAAAAGGAAGCAAATTCTCTGATTGATGAGTATTTTAATACTTTTCCGGGTATTAAAAAATATATGATTGATACAATTTTTTTTGCAAAAGAACATGGATATGTCGAAACTATTATGCATAGAAAAAGACATATAAATGAAATCAATTCTCAAAATGCTATTGTTAGGGGAATGGCCGAAAGGAATGCAATTAATACTCCTATACAAGGATCTGCTGCAGATTTAATAAAGCTTGCAATGATTAAAATTTCAGATGATTTTCAAAGCAAAAAACTTTTATCTAAAATGATACTTCAAGTACACGATGAATTGGTTTTTGATGTTGTTAAATCAGAACTGGATGAAGTGAAGCAAATCATTAAATTTAATATGGAAAATATAATAAGATTATCTGTTCCACTTATAGTTGACATTGGTATTGGTGATAATTGGCTTGAAGCACACTAATTATCTAATTGAAATTCTTTATCGTTTAATTTGGTATTTGCTAAATCGCCTTCTTTCCCTGATAAGATTGCCCTATATTCCTTTTTATCAGATAAAATTGAAATAGCTTTATCTATATCTGGGTCATCAACCAATGAAGCCTGAATTTTACCCTTTTGATAATAATATCTCGTAACAATTTCATCAATAAGCATATTGGAAATTTCTTTTCTGAATGTTTGCATATCTTTATATTTATCATGTGCAAGCTTTTCTTTAAGATGCTTTATTTCATCTTCTGCAATTGAATAATATTTTTCTTTTTTTGCAATTTCAATAAGTTTATTTAAACTTTCTTCCGTTTTAGTTTTATATTCGAAATCTTTATTTTCGAGATAATTAATGAAATCATTATAAATTGAATCTGAAATTCTAAACTTTAAAGGTTTGCTAATTGTATCATGTTTTTGTGCATAAATTGTGGCATAATCAAAAATATAATTCTTTGAGAACAGATTAATGGCAAGGTTACTTAAATTATCAGGATTAATTTTTATGTCTGGCTGAACTCCACCTCCATTATATACTTTTCTTCCTGACTTTGTTTTAAATTCTGAAATTAGAGAATCTGGAATATAACCTACACTTCCATCTTCATTTCTATGAGAATAATCTAATGCCTGTATGCATCTTCCACTTGGTATGTAATATTTGGCAATAGTAACTTTAAGTTGGGTATTATAACTTAATGGACGTGTCTGTTGTACAAGTCCTTTACCAAAAGTTCTTTGCCCAATAATGACTGCTCGATCTAAATCCTGCATTGCCCCGGTGACTATTTCAGAAGCTGATGCTGAACCTCGATTTGTAAGAATAACCAATGGAAGTAAAGTATCTACAGGATTATCAGTAGTATAGTACTTTTTAAAAGAATCGTTTACTTTACCCTTGGTAAAAACGACTAATTGATTTTTGGAAAGAAATAAATTTGAAACATTAACAGCTTCAATTAGAAACCCTCCCGGATTATTTCTAAGATCTAAAATAATTCCTCTTGCATTTAATTTTTTCAAGTTTAATAATGCTTCTTTCACATCTTTTCCTGCATCTGAAGTAAAATTGGTTAGTCTAATATATCCGATTGAATCAGAAATAATACCATAAAATGGCACATTAGGAATTGTTATTTTTTCTCTAATAATTTTCTTTTTAATTTTTTTCTCAATTCCAGGTCTGATTACTATTACTTCAACTTCAGTTCCAGGTAATCCTTTTAACATTTCACTTACATCAGTAATATCTTTACTCTTAACTGCTTTTCCCTCAATCTCTATGAGAATATCCCCAGCCTTTAATCCAGCTTTTGCAGCAGGATAATTTTCATAGGGTTCCGATATGATTACACTTTCAACATTCTTTCTAATTAAAGCACCAATTCCTCCATATTGTCCGGTTGTTTGAAATTTAAAATTGTCCAATTCAGACTCAGGAATAAATGTTGTATATGGATCTAGCGATTCTAGCATTGCATCTATACTAGTTTTTATAAGCTTTTCGGGATCAAATTCATCAACATAATTGTAATTTAATTCTTTAAATAAGTTAAAATAGATATCTAAACTTTTTGAAATTTTAAAATCATTATCAACAAATGAAAAGAATCCAAAACCAAATATTATGAAAGATAAAAGAATTATTTCTTTTTTAAATTTTTTCATGTTAAGGAATACAATTTAATTTTAATGTTGGCAAATATAGTATATTTAGACCTTCTGAATATCTTTAATTTTTGTTTAGAAAACACTAAAATATGTCCGATTGTTTTAGAAATTATTATATTTATAATAGCCAAATTAAAAATATAATAACTTTTACATTACCCAAAAATTTCATCTTCAATATTTACGAAGTAATAAGAATTGTTAAGGGAATTCCATTATTTCTTGAAGACCATCTTAGAAGACTTCGGGAATCCTGCAAACTAAAAGGCGTAGTAATTTTCTTTAATAATGATTTTATTATAAATGATATTAAAAAACTCATAGAATATAATAGTAACATTGATGGAAACATTCGGTATGATATATTCTTTTTAAATAATTCAATTCTTCGCATTTCTTATTTTATTAGACATTATTATCCTGAACCTTATTATTATAAAAACGGTGTCAATTTATTGACCATTAATAGTGAAAGACCAATTCCAAATATTAAATTATTTGATAAAAAATTAAAATTGCATTTTGAAAAAGTTTTAAAAAATAAAAATGTTTATGAAGTTTTACTTACTAATAATAAATGGGTTACTGAAGGAAGCAGGTCAAATATATTTTTTATAAAGGAAAATATTTTATATACTGCTGAGGATAAAAATGTTCTAAAAGGAATTACGCGAAAAAAAGTATTGGAAATATTAAAAGAACTTAATATTCCATTAATAAAAAAGAGAATTTCTTTATTTGAATTAGAATTGTTTCAATCTGCTTTTTTAACGGGAACTTCATCAAAGATTTTGCCAGTGAGGAAAATAAATAATTTTAATTTTGATCCGTCTAATCAATTGATTAAGTCAATATCACAAAAATATGATCAAAAGATTTCAAATTACATATCAGAAAAAATATTAAAATAAATTCTTCGCATTAAAAAAAATGAAAGAAGGTTTAGTAACAAAAGCTACTGGCAATCTTTTTTGTGTTGCAGATACACTTGGAATAAAAATAAATTGTTACATTAAGGGCAATCAAAGAATCAAGGACTTGAAAAGCACAAATCCTGTTACTGTTGGTGATCACGTTCTTTTTGAAATTGAAGATGGATCGCAAAATGGGATTATTCACGAAATAAAAAGTAGAAAAAACTATATTATCAGGAAGTCAACGAATTGGTCAAAACAATATCATGTCATTGCAGCAAATGTTGACCAAGCATTTTTAATAATTACGTTAAAAGAACCTGAAACCAATATTGACTTTATTGATCGTTATCTTGTATCTGCTGAAGCATTCAATATTAAAGTTATTATGATATTTAACAAATATGATTTATATACTGATGATTTGCTAATTAAATTAAAAAGTCTAAAAAAAATATACTCTGAAATTGGCTACACTTGTTTAGAAACTTCTGCAATAAATGGAATGAATATAGAAATTTTAAAGGATATGTTAAAAGATAAAATTACAGTTATAAACGGAAATTCTGGAGTTGGGAAATCAAAAATAATAAAATATATTGATCCATCAATTGAAATAAAAATTGGTGAAATATCAGCATATCATAAATCCGGAATGCATACTACATCATACACTGAAATGTATCAATTGCAATCAGGTGGTTATATTATAGACACTCCGGGTATTAAGGCATTTGGTTTAATAGATTTCTATAAAGAAGAATTATATCACTATTATCCTGAAATTTTTAAAATATCGCATGAATGCAAATTTCATAATTGCTCTCACATTCATGAACCTGGATGTGCCGTAATTAGGGAATTAGAACAAGGTAGAATAGCTTTTTCTAGATATAATAGTTATAGTAAATTATTTCATGATAAAAACGAAAAATATCGAATAGAATAGTTTAGTATTTTTACCTAATTTTATAAATATAAAATAATAAAATGAGAAACGTTAAAACTATAATTATTATTGCATTTATATGTGTTTTATTCGGAAATATGTACTTATATATTAATACCTTTCTTAACCAAATTAATTTTCAAAAAAAACTTTTATCAAAACAAGTTGAAGTGATTTCTAATTCAATTGAAAAAGATGGTTTCAATTTTGAAAACGAATTAAATCGTATCCTATATTCCCATAATATTGGAAACATATTTAAACCTGATTATAATAAAGAAATTCTTTCAAAATTACAGGTTTTTTATACAAGATATAATTCTTTAATAACAAGTATAATTATTTACGATAAACAACAAAATGTTTATAACCTGTATCAAGACAAAAAAAACAATTTTTTATCTGATAATTATATTTCCAGAAAACAATCTGACTTATTTTTTAAAGAAAAAGTTGTTCTTTCAAATAGCGACCAATCATATATAATTCCTTTTTATGATAATAATGAATTGAAAGGGAATATTAAAGTTAACATTGATTTGGGAGGTTATTTTAAAGATCAATTTGATATTGTCAATATAAAAAATATATTATGGCAATTTATATTTGATAATAAAGGCAAAATATATTATTATCCAAAATTATTCATGAATGGTGATTATTATGAAATTGAAAAAAAATTAAAAGAAATAATTAATTCTAAAGAAACCAGGACTAATTTGAATTTTGGGAATGTGTATTCAAAAATCGGGATACTAAAAATTAAAGATTCAATTTATTTTTTAAAATCAAAATTTTACATTATTAATATTTTTAATACTCAATCCATTAGCTCTCAATTTATAAAAAAGGGTATTTGGGCAGTCCTTTTAAATCTATCTCTGTTGGTTATCATTGTTTTATATTATGTTAAAATGTTAAGAAATATTAAAGATGAAGAAAATAAATTAAAAGAATCTGAAGAGGCATTAAAACAGATTATTGATATGATGCCAATTGGAATAATAATAATAGATCAAAATAAAAAAATAAAAAGTTTAAATATTGCTGCAGCTAAAATCCTATTAGTTGATGAAAATGAAAATTTGATTGGAGAAGACATTAGTCATAGATTTTTTTTGGGTAAAACACTTTTAATCGATTCTGAATTTTCTGAAGCATTTGAAACAGATCATTTTTTACATTATGAAAAAGACGGTATTGAAATAGTAATTTATAAAAAAGACATACCGTTAAAATTAAAAGGAGAAGAGCTTATTGTTCAGTCATTTATAGATGTTACGCCTATTGAAAAATCAAGGAAACGCGAAATTTCAGCAAATTTGGCAAAATCTGAATTTTTGGCAAAAATGAGTCATGAGATACGTACTCCTATGAATGGAATAATTGGAATGGCAGATTCTCTTGCCCAACAAAAACTAAATGTTGAACAAACCGAACAAGTCAATATAATAAGAAAATCAGCTGACCTACTACTTAATATTTTAAATGATATTTTAGATCTTTCTAAAATTGAAGCTGGTAAAATGGTACTTGAAGAAATACCATTTAAAATTCGTGAAGAAATAAAACTAGTTTTAGATCTATTTAAAGTTACGGCAGAAGAAAAAAAACTTAATCTTGTTGGTATTATCAATGAAGATGTTCCAGAAAAAATTATCGGGGATCCCTTTCGTTTAAGACAAATAATGATAAACCTATTGGGAAATTCTATTAAATTTACTCAGGAGGGTGAAATTAATATAAAGGTTGAAAAAATAGAGGAATATAATAGAAATCTGACATTAAGATTTATTGTTGAAGACACAGGAATTGGAATACCAAAAGATAAAATTCAAAATATATTTAATTCATTTACACAAGCTGATAATAGTACAACACGAAAATTTGGAGGATCTGGTCTTGGTACTGCTATTTCTAAACAATTGGTTGAATTGATGAATGGAGAAATTGTTGTGTCAAGTCCTTCATCAATTTCTAAAAGTAAAAAATTTCCTGGCACTTCTTTTACATTTACTATTGAAGTTTATTCAAATGAAAGAATTAAAAAGGAGCTTAATTATAGTAATATAACGACATTTAACAATATCAAAACTTTAATTATTGGAGAAAACAAATCAGAAGAAAAAACTATTGAAGAAACGCTTAACTTTTTTAATGTACCGGTCGAACAACATTTATATCAGAAATCAACAATTGATTTATTAAAAGATAATAGTAAAAGTGAAAATGAAAAATATCAACTCTTAATAATAAAGGATTCTCAATCGTTTGATGGCTTTAAATTTATTGCCCGAATGACTGATGCAAAATTGGTTGATTTATTTACAATTTTAATTGTTACTACCAATGACAAAGAAGGTAATTATGTAAAAAGTAAAAGAAATGGAATTGATTATTATTTGCCTTTTCCTTTTGAAACTTCAGAGTTATTTAATTTTTTATGTGACACTTTCAATTATCTCAAACTTGATGAAGAGAAAATCAAATTTAAAGAACATAAAATTAGACAAGACTTAAAAATATTAGTAGCTGAAGATAATTCCATAAATCAAAAAGTAGCTAAAACATTGTTTAAAAATATCGGTTATGATATCGATTTTGCAATTAATGGTTTGGAGGTCCTGAATAAAGTTAATTTAATTAATTACGATATAATTTTTATGGATGTTATGATGCCTGAAATGGATGGCATTCAAGCAACAATTGAGTTAAGGAAAAATAACATTAATATTCCAATAATTGCTATGACAGCAAATGTGACAAAAGATGAAAAGAATATTGCGATTTCGAATGGAATGAATGATTATATAACAAAACCAGTAAGAATTGATACTGTAAAGAAAATTTTGACCAAATTATTTTCAGAAGAAATTTAGATTTTTCATTTTTTAATATTACTAAAAATTTTATTCTTTTCTGGAAAAATAATTGAAGCCACAATACAAATTAATATAGTTAATATAATAAAGAACAATGAATAAACATTTTTAAATTCTATTTTTTCAAGAAAATTATGAAAAATTAATTTAAGTGCAATAAATATTAATAAAACTGAAACTCCTATTTTAAGATAATGAAAATAATCTAATATTTTAATAATAAGAAAAAATAGTGATCGTAATCCCAAGATCGCAAATATGTTTGAAAAGAAAATAATATAGGGATCTTTTGTAATTGAAAATATAGCAGGAATTGAATCAAAAGCAAAAATTAAATCGGTAAATTCAATAATAACGACTACAATTAAGAGAGGTGTAATATAAAGTTTGCCATTCATTTTTATCCAAAAATGATAACTTTCAAAATCATTTAATACATTAAAATGATTAGATAAATATTTAACCAGGTAATGATCCTTTATTTCTATTCTTTCGGCTTTATTCCTTTCAAGAAATATTTTGGTTCCGGAATACAAAAGAAATATACCGAAAATATAAAGAATCCAATCAAATTTAATAATTAATGCTGATCCAGCGAAAATGAATAAAAACCTTAAAATAATTGCTCCTAAAATTCCCCAAATTAATATTGTTTTGTAATAAAGAGGATTAACTGAAAAGCTTGTTAAGATAAGAAGTATTATAAAAATATTATCTACCGATAAAGTATATTCTAGTAAATATCCTGTTAAATAATCTGTTGCCATATTTTTTCGATAAATGGCAAGAAGATTCTCCAGTTTTAAGTCAGTTAAGTGATAATTTGAATTGTAAATAGATAGATATTTTTGAAGATCTTCATAAGAAGTTATATTGTGAATTTTATGTCCAAAAAAATAAATAAGAAGGTAAAATATAAATGCCAGACTAATCCAAACAAATGTCCATATAATTGATTCTTTGAAGGAAATTATATGTCTATTTTTACCTATTAAGAAAAGATCGATAAATAAAACGCTTGAAATAATGATTATAAAAATAAAGAAGAAAATATTATCAAATAAAATATACATAAAAGGATGTTAAAATTAATATCTATTATAAATTTTGAACTATTTAATCAATGGAAAGAAAATTTAACATTAATATTTTTACATATTTCTATATTTCCAACACTGGCATTAGCTTGGTATAAAGAACAGGATTAACAAAACTATCAAATTTTATAATTAATACTTTAAAATCCCATTAATTAACAGGTCAAATTGCACAATTTCGTCCAAAATAAACTGCCTACATTCCTTGGTTTAATTCAAATTAAGATAAATATGAATATTTTATAAAATATTATAATGGATTAAAATTAACTATAATCTGAAATCTATCAATACAAAAAAGTATATAAAAAAACCCGACGTGTGAACTGCACCCCAA
>Ga0265323_10001045_pt1 | contig 14356 bp, 9 predicted proteins | sample 41225metaG_FD_193580 | JGI IMG/M metagenome (GOLD analysis project Ga0265323, IMG submission 193580) | Rhizosphere microbial communities from Carex aquatilis grown in University of Washington, Seatle, WA, United States - 4-12-25 metaG | ecosystem: Host-associated > Plants > Roots > Rhizosphere >... | reverse complement strand
AAGTTTCGCAGCGACGATGAGCCCCAGGCCGATGATGAATGCGATGAACATGACAGCTATGTAACGAGAGATTGACGAAGGAGCCCCCTTGAATTCTTTGAAAACAAAAACACCCCATGCCGCCCCGATCATAGTTGACCCCTGGCCTAATCCGTATGAAATTGCGGGACCGGCTTTGTCCGAGGCTAAGAGGTTGAATAAGAGTCCGGTACTGAATATCAGTCCTCCCGCCAAACCTATCAGGTGTCGTTTCAGCGTCCCGTTAACAAAGTACTCTTTGTAGGTTGATTTATTTCCATCGACAGGTTTATACATGAAATACGTGTTCCACACAAAATTGGAAATGAATACTCCAACGGAGAAAACAAGAACAGCCGAATAAGGTGTGAGTTTTCCGCTCTCGGGTGTCATGAAATTCAGCGTCATACTGTCGGCGACGAACCTGTAGAAGAATCCCATGACAATGCCGGCAAGAACCGACAGAACAATGCCCTTGGCCGATGAAGAGCTTCTCGACGCCGCCACTTTCGAAGCAGCAAGGGCGTTGATTGCCATTGCCACTACGACCAGCAACACTCCGCCAAACAGCAGCAACGGATCGCCTTGCGGTTGTTTGAGGTAGTTCACAACAACACCGATCACGAGTGCCAATCCAACGCCGATAGGAAACGCAATAGATAATCCGGCCACCGATATCGCCGCGATAATAAGGAGGTTGGAGAGATTGAAGACAATTCCTCCGACAAATGCCGACATGAGCGAGCTAAAATTGGCTTGCATAAGGTCGGCAACGAAGCCTCTCCCGCTGACGCCAATGCTCCCCATTGTCAGCCCGAAGAAAAGCGCCGCGATAATGTTCCCCAAGGAATAATCCCAATAGAACAATGGAAATGGCCAATCTTTTGCAGAGATTTTTGAAGTATTGGCCCACGATCCCCAGCAGAACATTGTCACCACACAAAATGCGATCGCAACGGAATAATCATTTATGATGTACATAGCTCAGTACCTTTTAGTTAGCATTGCCGAGTAAAGACAAATATGTCACAGCGCCGATCGCGTGATAGAACGGCACACCCCACACTTCCTGTGTATTCCATTCAACGGCGTTCGACGTTTCCATATACGGTGTGTCATCCAATCGCCCGACAAAGCCGTCCATCGTAGCATCGGGTATGCGATAATTCACAAAGGATGCAATAACGGGATGTCTGAAACCTACGCCCGTGAACAGACAAAGACCAGTAGTGTTATGGCCGGTCGCCCATTGGATTAATTTCTCGCTCTCGTTGCGGTAAAGATCTTTCTTCCACAGAAGAGCGGCACGCGCCAGAAGATAGGCGTGATGCATAAGAACGGCGTCAGTCCCGTGCACCATCTCCTGTACATTGAGCGGGCTGATAAACGTACGAACAAAATTATTTCCGCCTGCGTCGCGGAACGTGACCTCATCGGAATGAAGCGGCTTCACAAATATTCCGTACGGCGTCACAGAAAATGGATTGCTGGCGGCATCTTTCAAAATGTAATTCTCGATGTACCGTTGCACTGCGGACCCCGTTCGTTTCGTGAGGTCTTCCATCTTCGGAATACTGAGCTCGCACACGCGCAGCAATGCCATCGCCGGTTCTGCATTCCACACGATACTGCGGTACCCGTCCGTTTTTCCCTTCTCGTAAAAATATCCGTTCAACAAAAAGTCGCCGGTTTCCTGACGGCTCATGAGTTCGTTCGCAAGTACTTCAATTTCAGTACCGCTGACCCGTGCAAGCCCGGATGCGTACAATTCGCAGGCGGCCAGAAGCTCCTCGGCGACGAATAAAGTTCTGCCGTCATGCTTCGCCTTCTGACTGTATTTCCACCCCAACTCTGCCAGATGCTCACACTTCAGGGCATCCGCGGGGTCAAGAACTCTCGAAGCAAAAACCTGGTTGCGGATGAAAAGAAACTGGCAGACCGGGTTGTATGTCGTCCGAATCTTTCTCTCGTCGCCGTTTTCTTTAATATTGTCGCTCTTCCCTTCTCCGGAGCCGAGGCACCCGGCATGGTTTTCACACCACCAATCCTTCTCATAATCCTTCCCCCCGCGCAGTTGACCGCTTCCGATATCTTCATAGACCCGCCCCTCGGGAGTGATCATCGATTGGAAGAATTTATTTCCCCACATTATTTCGTCGATGGCAGATTTTCTGTATGAAGGGTCGGCGTGCTGCGCAATCAGTGTGAGCGCTTCAATGTGCGAGCTCGTTTGCGATATCCACTTTCGGAAATCTCCCGCGTCGTTCCAGCCGCCGGCTGCGGGGACATACGACCCATCGGTATCAAGAACACCATCGTCGGCATTTTCGAGCGGCCGTATTCCGGGTATCTCAGTCCCCGACCTCTGACAGTGCAGATAGTTGAGATAGCTGCGGATGAGACGATCGTACGGATTATTTTCAATCACGAATGGCGTTGTGAAACCGTACTCGGTTTCAATCTGATACAGTCCCGGCTGAGCGAACTCTGTAAAGTCACCCTGATAGAATATGCCCCACCTGGTAGCGACTTTCTTGAGTGTACCCCGGTAGGCGGAGACGCCGGCTCCGGACCGATCCCCAACATATTTACCCTTGTCAATATCGAAAGGCCAATCAAAGAAAGCGCCGGTCCAGGCTTTCGGCAAATGTTGTTCCCGCTTCATGCGTGCGAGAAGGCGGTCTACATAGAAAGGAATTTCATTGGGAAATACAGAGTCCTGGGGCGACGGCAAGAGCGTTACAGTTTTCGGACCAAGTTGCCGAAACCCAAGCTGCGAAGTGACAAGAGTGGGTTGATCAACATATGTTTTGCGAACCTCCTGTGATTCAAGCGGTCCGGTAGAATTTAGAAGAACGATAGCCAAAAGGACGAGAGCTCTCTTCAAATGCGTACGGATAAGTATTGTCATGAATGTCCCGTGATGATTAAAAGATGGTTTGCATTGAAGTGCTGCGCGCTTGGCAAATCGCGAGGCCGGTGTATCTGTTGCGCCGGAGGGATTGCTAAAACAATAAAACGTTGTGAATGGAATGTCCTTCAACGATGCACTGTGCAGGTGAACGTAGCACTATGCAGTTTGATTTTTTTGCACTCACTCAATTTGTGCGCTATGCTTTTCATCAATTTGATTCGGCTTTTTCCGTAATTTTTCCCGCCAATATTTGCCAACAAAATAGCATTTCACCCCCCAATGTCAAGAGTCGAAAAACGTTATCGAGCTTCCTGAGACAGTTGAAATTTTATTTGAGATTTTTGAGACGTAGGAAAATTTCCGAAGAAAACTTCTGCGAAACACAGCCAGCTGGAAATGCCCTTGCGCCGAGTTTGTTCATACACGCTCTATGGTTCAAATCCAACCAATCCTAGGAAAGCGCACGGATATTCGTTCTTACCATCCAGGGGAAATTCAATAGAATAACTTCCCACTTTTGATAAGCATAGCTGCGAATTCTGCTTGGAATGACAGTTTATACGGGCATAATTCTTGTTGAATTCTACAGTGAACAAGGTGTTGTCCTTTGGCAGAACTGTGGTTTACTGAATCTGCTTAATGGAACTTGTCACACCTTTTCAATTGAATGTGGACTCTTGTTTACAATCAGCGCGACCATCCATCAACAAGGAAAATTAACCCAGGCTCTTGTCAAAGAGAGCCAGAGCCGGATAGCCTCTCACGAAAGGAAAAAGAAATGAAGCCGTCGGAATATTCAGATTGTCCCCATGGATCATCAATGAATAACCATCACCTGAAACACAAAACGAAACTCATCACACGGCTCTTTCTTCCTATCTTAGGGCTCGCTTCTCTTGTATGGATGCTTATCCGAATAATTCCAAAGCCAAGCCGGGCAGAATATCCTTGCATGAAAGTAGCTGCACCTATTGCCAGCGGTTTCGTGGCGTATATTGCCAGCGCGATGATCGCGCTTCTCTCATTCAAAGGCGCGCGCAGCTATTTCCGTAATTCCAGATATGTGCTTGCATCAGTCCTTGCATTTGCGGCGTTAACAGCCGGAGCGTTCACCCTACTCAGAACCGATACAGAATCCTCGGCGCAGACGACAGGCGACTCGTTGTTCGTACCGACAGACGCGCCGAACACGCCGATGGGAACTGCAAGGGGAATTTTTCCGGGACGCGTGGTATGGGTACGGGATTCAACAGCTGCGCATTGGAACGGAACTTCGGGGAACTGGTGGAACGATGCGAATACAAATCAAGCAGCCGTCGATTCCATGCTTTCAAAATCCCTGCGGACCCTCACGGAGGAATCGAGCGACAGCACCGCTTGGATCGCGTTGTTTAAATACTTTAACTCAAACCACGGCAAAGGAACTGTCGGCTATGCAGCCGGAGAAAAAATTGCAGTGAAGATTAATTTAAACAATTCGACGAGTCCGGGTAATCCGGGCAATGTCTCGGTTGCTACTCCGCAGACGGTACTCAGCATGTTACGACAGTTGGTGAAAAAGGCGGGAGTTCCGGACAGCAACATTACATTCTACGACATGATCAGGTGCGTACCTACTCCGATCTATTCGAAGTGCAAAGCGGAATTCCCGAATGTACATTTCATGGGCTGGGTCGATACACTTGGCCGCGAGAAATATGTGCGGGACTCCACAACATATTTACATTGGTCGGATAGCCTAACGCTGGAGAAGGACTCTCAAGTTTCAGCCAAAGGAGGAAATAGAACCTTCCTGCCGACTGCTGTAACCAAAGCGGCATATCTCATCAACCTTGCTAATTTAAAAGCTCACAGTTACGCCGGCATCACGTGCTGCGCTAAAAATCATTTTGGCAGCCTTAGTGTTGACGATGATTTCGGCCAGCCGTATATCTGGGCTCCCCATGCAGCCGGAGTCCATGCCTATGTTTCAGTTCGTTGGACCTCTTGGAGCCCTCAATTGAACTTTGCGGAGAGGCCGATGGGTTCATACAATGCGCTTGTTGATCTGATGGGACATAAAGACCTTGGAGGCAAGACGCTCCTCTTTATTGCGGATGCACTTTATGCAACAAAGAATGAACATGGCAACAATCTTGACAATACGAGCAGATGGAAATCTGCGCCGTTCAACAACAACTGGACATCGAGTCTGTTCATCTCCCAGGACAACGTGGCTATCGAATCGGTCTGTCTTGATTTCCTGCGGACGGAACAGGCGGCCAATCCGGCGAACTACACATTAACCTATGGAACGGTCGATAATTATCTTCATGAAGCAGCGATGGCAAATAATCCACCGTCTGGAACTTTCTATTCCCCGAACGGCGACAGCGTCCGATTGCAAAGCCTCGGAGTGCACGAACATTGGAACAATTCAAAAGACAAACAGTATTCGAGAAACCTGGGAACGGGCAACGGCATAGAGTTGGTTACAATTAAAAGCTCAACGACTGCAGTCCCGGAAGCATCATCGACGCCGGCAGGCTATCTTTTGGCACAAAACTATCCAAATCCATTCAACCCGTCAACAACCATCCGGTTCGATGTTGCAACAAGAAGCCATGTCCGTTTGTCAATCTTCAACGTGCTTGGCCAGAAAGTTGCAGAATTGGCAAACGAAGAAATGGGCACCGGAACTTATGAAAAGACCTGGAACGCCCGTGTTGCGTCAGGGCTCTACATCTACCGGATCGAAGCCGTTTCTGTCAGCAATCCGAGCAAACGATTTGTGGATGAAAGAAAAATGTTGCTTTTGAAATGATTGCTCTGATTCGCTGAGTGGAGTAAAGACCCAAAAATGTCGGATGCTGTGAAGTGTCCGACATTTATTTTTGAAAACTCAACGCGGCGGCATCATTGCTCGGAATTACTTAACGATCTATATTGATAACGTACGAGATGAAAAAAATGAGAATGAAACTTTTAATTTGTGCGATGACGTGTGTGCTGGCTGCAAACCGTTTGTTCGGAGCGCCGGGCGATACCACTATAATCATCAATAGCGGTCCGGGCATACTCGAGGCGACGATTAATGGCGACATCACAAACAATGCGAGGAATAATCCTAACAGAGTCTACCTACTCCAAAAAAATCAGATCTACGTTCAAAATTCGCCGATTGCCGTCATCAACCCTACCGGCACTTTGACGATTGTGGGCGAGTCTGGCGGGAGAAAACCAATCATCGTAATGAACCCAGTCAATGGCAAAGCTATCGGGCAAAATACGGTCCAGGGAAGTATCAAGTTCGTGAACATCCATTACCAGGGGATGCAACTGGACAAAACTCAGAATAATGAAAACTGGTTCATGACAACGGGATCGGCAACGCCGGGAGGACCGAAATTGCCTCAGGTATTAACCATCGACAGCTGCCTCTTTGAGTTTACCAACATCGACTTTTTTGAATGCAACGGTTGGACGAACGGAGCAAAGTTCTTCATTACGAATTCCTATTTCCGCAACCTGTTCCATCCGCAGCAATGGTGGGGATCGCGGGTTTACATGTGCAAGAACCCGGTGGACACTCTATGGGTTGAAAATGTCACCACGACCGGCGGCGGACTTACATTCTTGATGCAGAATTCTCTTACCGTGTTTGCCTACCTCAATCACAATACGATTGTCAACAACAAAAAAAACTGGCTCCAATCTCAGTTTTATATTACGTTCATCGTCACCAATAATCTTTTCATCAACCATAACTGGGCCGGTGAAGATACCACCATCGTATACAACGAGGATACCGATAAAAAAGAATTTACAAGCACAATTAATATCGACACGACAAACTCCCCCGGATCAACGATCATGGTGCAGCCGCAATATCGCACGGCTGATCTCAAGGGCTACACCGCGAACGTAGGCCTTGACAGAATGGAAGTCTTTGTTTCGAATAACGTCAACTACAACGACACATTGATGAACCGCTACTATCTCAATGAGAACAATGCGTACAATACCGTCGGCCCGTACCCGATATCGTACGTGAATTGGTTCGGTTTTGGAAAGGGGCCATGGGTCGTCCACAATGTACCCGGAGAATGGATGAACGACCGGACGCGAAAACTCTTCGCGGCATATCCTCACGGCATGATCGAGGAAAATACAATCACAGCGGATCCTCAAACTGTCACGCCCGGCATAAAAGATGCCTCTGTTGCAAATCAGATGGCGTTATGGGATGAAAACCAGTGGGGGATGACGAACATTCCTGCCAACGATATCACACACAGCGCATACATTTTCGGCGACTACGACCCGACGACCATCCCCGGCGTCGTTAACGGAGTGAAAACTGAAGACGCCGGAACAAATGCCGGAATAACGAAGTTTACGGATCTCATTGAAAACTTCAGCCAGTCGGCTCATATTTCTGCAATTGACAACCTTCCGATCGGCTCCCTCATTTGGGATGACAGCCTGTTTGCGAATTATAGCTCAGCTGCTGATTATCAAAAAGTCATTTCAAGATATGTCGCTCTTGGCGGAACGGTCAATCAAATAAAGGAACCTCCAACCATTGCACAAAACTTCACACTGTCACAAAATTATCCGAACCCTTTCAACCCATCCACCACGATTCGCTATAGTTTGCCAAACCGCAGCACGGTAAGAATCGTCATCACCAACACGCTCGGCCAGCAAGTGGCGGTTATAGAAAACGGAGAGCGGGAAGCCGGCGTGCATGAAGTTGAATGGCACGCTCATGCCGCCTCGGGCATCTACTTTTATCGGATTAACGCGGTAAGTGTTAACGAGCCGATGACCCGATTCATGCAAGTGAAGAAGATGCTGCTCTTAAAGTAAGCTCTTCCCTTTCCAACACTCAGTATTGGTTTGTTTAAGTTCAACTCTCCTGCTTGCACTTTTCTTGACAATGGGACGTATAATGAGTAGAATTAAACCGCCTAACAATCTGTTTGAAAAGCAGTTGATCTTGTGCCGTTTACGATATTAAATCTTGTATTATAACCGCAGAGGACGCAAAGGTCGCAAAGAAGTTTTTGTAAAAATACTAGAAGCCATCTCAAAAACTCCCAAAAAATGTCATTCTGAACGGAGCGAAGCGGAGTGAAGAATCCATGACAATCACGCATCGTGAATCTACGAGGCTTCGGTGTCGTGGATGCTTCTCCCGCCAAAATGCGGCGGGATCAGCATGACATTTACAAGTGCATTCTACATCAAACCATTTTTGAGATGGCTTCTAAGAAATCTTTGCGGTGAATTAATTGTTGAAATATACAATATTTGTTTTAGGAAACAGCACTATCTATAACACAGTGAGAAAAAGCTTTGCATATCCCCGATGGATTCCTGGATACAAAAACTGTTGCGGCCACGTCGATATTGTCGGCCGTAGGTCTTGGCATCGCGTTCCAACATCTTAAAAAAGAAAATCAGCCGCGACAGATTCCCTTGATGGGATTGGCCGGAGCGTTTGTCTTCACGGCACAGATGTTGAATTTCCCGATTGCCGGCGGCACTTCAGGCCATCTTCTCGGAGGAGTTCTTGCTTCCGTTCTGCTCGGTCCGAGCGCCGCAGTTGTTGTCATCACTTCGGTACTTTTTGTTCAGTGCTTTCTCTTCGCCGACGGCGGCATTCTTGCGTTAGGAGCGAATGTTTTCAATATGGCGATCGTCGCTCCTCTTTGCGGCTACGGTATCTATGCGATGATCCGACGTGTAGTGCCTGGCATGAGGGGAGTTATTGTTGCGGTTGCTTTTGCATCGTGGTGTTCGGCAGTCCTTGCCTCAGTTTGTTGCGCGGGTGAACTCGCCCTTTCGGGAACAGTTCGTTGGGAGACAGCGTTCTTTGCAATGACAAGCGTCCATGCAATCATCGGTCTGGGAGAAGGCCTCATAACCGCTATGGTCATAGCCGCAGTCAGTGCAACCCGTCCGGAGTTGCTCGAGTTGCATGCTCACCGTCTCAACGCTCGGGATCTTAGAGCATTCATATTTTATGGATTGATCGTAACGTTAGGTTTGATTCTTTTTGTCGCCCCATTTGCTTCATCGCTCCCCGACGGACTGGAGAAAGTTTCCGCCAGATTAGGATTTGGGAACAACGCGATTCGGCAGTCGTTTGTTTCGATTCCATTTACCGATTACAAGGTTCCCGGGATTCCGTCCGTTACGATAGCAACCATCACTGCCGGAGTTCTGGGAATGCTTCTCGTGTTCGCGTTGTCGGTGATACTTGCATATGTCCTCTTCCCGAAGGCACCCGGCAATCAATCAAAGGTTGTGAAGTAATTCTATGCATCACGATTTTCTCGACAGGTACAGTCGTTCCGAAGGTCCGCTTCAGCGCATCTCCGCAGCCAAAAAGATTCTTGCTGCAGTGGGCATCGTGTTGACTGTGATTGCACTTCCGATTCATTTCTTCTGGCTTTTCATTGTCATAGTGATTGGGCTGATCGCTCTTGCGATGATGAGCAAGATTCCGATGTTTTTTTTGCTTAAGCGATTGCTCCTCTTGGAGCCTTTTGTAGTCTGCATTGCCGTTCTCGCGCTTTTCCAGGAAAACGGCGGTATCGTTTTCGCTTCCATCGTAATACGAAGCACGTTATCTCTCCTGACAATTCTGCTGCTAACGAACACAACGCCGTTTGCAGAGGTGCTGCAAGTTCTCAGGAAGTATCATTTCTCTCCTCTCTTTGTCACCGTCCTTGCACTTATGTATCGTTACCTATTCGTCCTTGTCGATGAATTGGAGCGAATGCAAAGAGCGCGTGCAAGTCGTTTGTTCCGGAGGAATCATTTGCAATTGTGGAACATGCTCTCGATGATGATCGGACAACTTTTTATTCGCTCGAGCGAGCGGGCCGAGAGGATTTACGCAGCCATGTGTGCCCGGGGGTGGAAGTGATTCCTGCAGTCAGAGTAGAAAAACTCAATTTTTCGTATGCCGACGGGAAACCGGTTCTTGGCGGCATCACCTTCTCGGTGTCTGAAGGCGAGAGCTTCGGAGTGATCGGACCCAACGGCGCGGGAAAATCCACAATGCTGCTCCACCTAAACGGCATCCTGCCCGAGAAGCAGTCAAGTTCCCCCTCAATCTTGATCCACGATCAGCCGATTTGTGAAGAAACGCTTGAAAACATCAGGCGAACGGTTGGTGTTTTATTTCAAAATCCGGACGATCAACTATTTTGCCCCACAGTGTACGAAGATGTTGCCTTTGGTCCGCAACAATTTGGAATCTCAAAAGAAGCTATTAAAGAAATAGTGGACGATTGTCTCACGAAGGTCGGTCTTCGCGGCTTCGAACACCGTTCGCCTCATCATTTAAGCAGAGGGGAAAAACAACGCGTATGTCTGGCGGGAGTACTGGCCTGTCAACCGAAGATTCTGGTGCTCGATGAACCGACAAGCGACCTGGATCCGAGAGGCAAGCGCGACCTGATTCGACTGCTGAAAACAATCCCTGCGACAAAAATCATCGCTTCGCACGATCTGGAGCTTGTGTTTCAACTCTGTGCGCGCACGATCGTACTCGATAAAGGGGAAGTTGTTGCTGAGGGCGTCACGAGCGATATTTTGTCGGATGAAGTGCTCATGCTCGAACACGGGCTCGAAAAGCCGCACATCCTTCAGCATTCGCATCCGCACACTTCTGCCGAAAAGCCATCTTAAACGTACACTGCTGTTCGTCTTTCTGGCGATGCTATGGCTTCGCCAAGCGCTACAAACTTCGTCGGGATTAACTCGCTTGCCATAAATGCAAAGTTAGCGAAGCGATCCCTTGGGAGATGCATTTGGCAAAAGATGGCGGATCTTCGAAGATTTTTCCAAACGTTGCAAGGACTCCTTCGGAGAATCCCTTCGGGAGAACTCTCGTTACAGCCGCAGGCCCGTACGCAGTGTAGCATTTCATTGCCGCTGTGCTACAGCGGGATATGCCGCTCAAAAAAAATCCGACACTTAAAAAAGCGTCGGACTTTTGAATCTGCGGAGAGGGAGTCCGCCCAAAAGATGGCGGATCTTCGAAGATTTTTCCAAACGTTGCAAGGACTCCTTCGGAGAATCTCTTCGGGAGAACTCTCGTTACAGCCGCAGGCCCGTACGCAGTGTAGCATTTCATTGCCGCTGTCCGGCAGCGGGAAAAGCCACTCGCCATAAATACAAATGGCTCGTTAGCACGAGCCATTTTTGCTTCTGCGGAGAGGGAGAGATTTGAACTCTCGGTACAGGTTTACCCCGTACGGCGGTTTAGCAAACCGCTGGTTTAAGCCGCTCACCCACCTCTCCGGGAGCTGCTTAAATTTTCTGTATAAATGTAGTCAATTGGAAAAAGATTTGCAACTGCTTTTTGGCTACAACGGAATGTTGCCGTGCTTCTTTTTCGGATTACGGTCAACTTTTGTCTCTAACATCTGCAATGCGCGAATGACCCGCGGGCGCGTCTCTTTCGGTTCAATGACGTCGTCCAAATAACCGCGCTCGACAGCGATGTACGGGTTCGCAAATTTTTCCCGGAACTCATCCTCCTTTTGCTTCACCGCTTCTTCTTTGTTATCCGCTTTCTCGATCTCTTTCTTAAATATTATCTCAACCGCTCCCTTCGGACCCATGACGGCAATTTCTGCCGTCGGCCATGCAAAATTCATGTCTCCCCGGATATGCTTGGAGTTCATCACGTCGTATGCTCCGCCGTACGCCTTACGCGTAATGACGGTAATTTTCGGAACCGTTGCTTCGCAGAATGCGTAGAGGAGTTTTGCGCCGTTTTTGATAATCCCCCCCCACTCTTGTGCAGTCCCGGGCATAAATCCCGGCACATCCTCAAACACAAGCAGCGGAATATTGAACGCATCGCAAAAACGCACGAAGCGAGCCCCTTTTACCGAGGCATCGTTGTCTAACACACCGGCGAGCACTGACGGCTGGTTGGCAACAATGCCGACCGGCCTTCCGTCCATTCTACCAAATCCGACGATGATATTCTCGGCATAATGTTCGTGCACTTCAAAAAAATCGCCGCCGTCCACCACCGAGTGTATAATCTGCTTCATATCGTACGGCTTATTCGGATTTTCAGGTATAATCGTATTGAGGCTATCATCCATCCGCTGAATTGAATCCTCCGATTCAAGCGCGGGCGGGTCGTCCATATTGTTCGAAGGAAGAAATGCGAGCAAGGTTTTTATCCTCTCGATGCACTCCTCTTCGCCATCACAGGCAAAATGCGCCACGCCGCTTTTTGTCGCATGAGTTATTGCTCCTCCCAAATCCTCGGAAGATACGTCCTCATGCGTTACAGTCTTCACGACGTTCGGCCCCGTGACAAACATGTAACTTGTGTTCTTTACCATGAAAACAAAGTCGGTGATCGCCGGCGAATAGACTGCCCCGCCGGCACACGGCCCCATCACAGCCGATATTTGCGGAATGACGCCGGACGCCATTGTGTTCCGGAGAAAAATATCTGCATAGCCGCCCAGGCTGACGACTCCTTCCTGAATACGCGCGCCTCCCGAATCGTTCAACCCGATCAACGGAATGCCGACTTTCAAGGCCATATCCATGATCTTGCAGATTTTCTCAGCGTGAGCTTCGGACAGTGAGCCGCCAAACACGGTGAAATCCTGACTATAGACAAATACTTGCCGTCCATTGATCCTGCCGTGGCCTGTAATGACACCGTCGCCCAAAAATCTTTGATTCTCCAATCCAAAATCATATGAGCGATGCTGAACAAGCATCCCGATTTCTTCAAACGTCCCTTCATCAATCAACAAATCGATACGCTCCCGTGCGGTGAGCTTCCCCTTTTTGTGCTGATCGTCAATTCTCTGCTTGCCGCCGCCCAGCAACGCGGCTGATTTTCTTTTCCGGAGATCTTTGAGTTTGTCCGATGGCATGAGTGCCTCATTTTTATAGTAGTGATATGAGAACAAATACAGCGGCTATGACTGCGACCACTAGAACAAGACCGTACATACAGGTTATGATCGAGAACTTGATCAATGTCTTGCCGCCTGTTTGCCTGTAGACACGCTTCATCCCTTGGTACAGATTCACGGGAATTGCAAGGAACAGCACGTCCGCGTAGTTGGAAACGAATGGCCATCCGGTGGAATTCAATAGGACGATTAAAAGAAGAATGAGATAAACGTATGAATGGAAATAGAATGAAAAAACGACATGCTCAATGTAGTAGTTTTTTGAGCGAAGATATATCAGTTTCAATAAGAGAGCAAAAACCGGGAGCAAGAGGAATACTACCTGCGGCGTGTGGTCGTGTAATCCATCAAAGAATAACTGCGGGTTGGTTCTCAATTTGTTCAACCCTGCTGCAAAACGATGGCCGTATTTTCTCTCAACCAGACCCGAGTCATCCTTCCAAATGGTAAGTCGTGTCCCGCCTTTCCTGGCGATGGTGATGATCGAATCTGCACGAACCGGTGTCAGCGACGAATCGACGCCGAGCTTGTTTTGCGTTTGCAGCTTTTCATCCGGTTTTTCAACAAGAGCTGTCGTAAAAAAATAGAGGAAACTCATGAAAAAAAACATTTTAAACGGGGAAATGTAATGCGCTCTTTTTCCCGAAATGTATTCTACGGTCAACACACCCGGTTTGATGAGGAATGGAATCAGGCTATGAAACAATCGCGAGTCGAAAGAGAGGACCTCCTCGATCAATTCCTTGAGTAGATCTTTGAACGGGAGTTTCATCTCTACATTATGCTGGCCGCATGTCGAACAATATTCGCCAGTGAGTTTGCTGCCGCAATTCTCGCAGAACTGTTTTTCATCGGTCATAGCAAAAGATACGCTTTCCTATCTGCTATTTCAACCGGTAGTGACTCGCGTGGGTTGGTACATGAAGATCGACCCGACCGATCAACTTGCAATGGGTAGTGTTACAGTTTGGAAAAATCTTGGCTCACAGGAACAGCCCTTACTCTTGACACACCCCCTCCCCCTCTCGCCGTCGCCACAAGCTTCCGCACAGAGGGGAGTTCTAACGCCGGGCATGAGTTTAGACAGTCCCCTCTGAGTGCAGGCAAGAGGGAATGCGAGAGGGGACGACGCGAAGCGTCAGGGGTGTGTAGATTACTCCGCGGCGCATTTTCTTTCAAAAGCAAACTGTAACACTACTTTGCAATGCAATTTATTGAATCTCTCTAAACATTTTGTTAACTTAGTCTATCCAACCTATTCCATTCTCTCGCTCATAATCCATTTTCCATGCAAACATTAGTAAAACAGCTTAATCCAAAGAATTTTGATCCGAAACAATACTTCAAAGAATTCAATTTTTCTGAAAACTTCAGGTTTAATTTCAATCATTTGCGGGGAGATTTCTTAGGGGGATTGACGTCCGCCATTGTCGCGCTTCCTCTCGCGCTCGGATTCGGTTTGCTGGCA
>Ga0265323_10001044_pt1 | contig 14357 bp, 10 predicted proteins | sample 41225metaG_FD_193580 | JGI IMG/M metagenome (GOLD analysis project Ga0265323, IMG submission 193580) | Rhizosphere microbial communities from Carex aquatilis grown in University of Washington, Seatle, WA, United States - 4-12-25 metaG | ecosystem: Host-associated > Plants > Roots > Rhizosphere... | reverse complement strand
CCGCCTGCGCGCCGAATGCCTGCCGGAACTGCGCGGCCCGTCCATCGTGTGCGTGCAGGCGGGCAATGTGAACACGGGTGCATTCGACCCCGCCGGCGAAATCTGCCGGCGCGCCCACGCCGCTGGCGCGTGGGTGCACGTGGACGGCGCCTTCGGACTGTGGGCCGCCGCCAGCCCGCGCTACGCCCACCTGGCCGAGGGCATTGGGGATGCCGATTCGTGGGCCACCGACGCGCACAAGTGGCTCAACGTGCCCTACGACAGCGGTCTGGCATTCGTGCGCGACCCCGAAAGCCTGCGCGCCGCCATGTCGATGACGGCGGCCTACCTGCCGCAAAGCGAGCGCCGGGAGCCGTCGCAATACGTCCCCGAGCTTTCGCGGCGCGCGCGGGGCATCGAGGTGTGGGCCGCACTGAAGGGCCTGGGCCGCGGCGGCCTGGCGGCACTGATCGAGGGCAACTGCCGGTGCGCCCAGCGGTTCGCCGGGGGACTGCGCGCGGCGGGTTACGAGATTCTCAACGACGTGGTGTTGAACCAGGTGCTGGTGTCCTTCGGCGCCCCCGAGAAGACCGCGCGTGTGATCGCGGCCATCCAGGAGGACGGAACATGCTGGTGCGGCGGGACCGTATGGCAGGGCCGCACGGCCATGCGCATCAGCGTATCGTCGTGGGCCACCACGGAGGCGGATGTGGACCGCAGCCTGCAGGCGATGGTGCGGATCGCAGCGGCGGTGTAGCCCGCGCTTCTAATAGCTCAATCCGAATCCGAATGGGAACAGCGCCTCGGAACCCACGGCGGCGCGCGGCCAGGTGTAGGACAGCTTGCCAGTGGGTCTGTAGTCGCCGAAGAGCACGTCGGCGACGCCGTCGCCTTCGGTGCCGGGAAGCCAGGCGGCCACTATGGCGTCGGCCTTGTCGAGAACCTCGCCCAGCACCATCGGCCGTCCCGAGATCAGCACCACCACCACCGGGACACCGGCGGCCTTCACGCGGTTCACGGCTGCAATGTCCTCGCGGTCCAGGTTCAATTGGGCGCGGTCGCCCTTGGTTTCGGCATACGGCCGCTCGCCAATCACCACTACGCCCACGGTGGCTCCCTTGATGGTGGCTTCCTGCCGCGAGTCGGTGACTCTGGTTTCCCGGGAGACGGCTTTCCGGATGGCCGCCAGCACGGTGGTGCCGCCGGGTGTCGGGTTGCCGCTGGCGCCCTGCCAGGAGATCGTCCATCCGCCGCACTGGTTGCCCAGGTCGTCCATGCTCTTGCCGCTGACGTAGATGCGGGGCGCGTTCCTGGCGATGGGCAGAACGTGGTTGCGGTTCTGCAGCAGCACGAGCGACTGGCGTACGGCCTCGCGGGCCACCTTCCGGTGCTCGGGCGAGCCGAACGTCTTTTGCAGGCTGCGGTCCGCCAGTTGCGAACGGCCGGGGGTCAACAGGCCCATGGCGAACTTGACGCGCAGGATGCGGGTCACGGCGTCGTCGATGCGCGCCATGGGCACCACGCCCTCGGCCACCAGCGCCTTCAGATCGGCGATGAACTCGCGGTAACGATTCGGCTCCATCGCCATGTCCATGCCCGCGTTGACGGAGATTCCCACGGCCTTTTTGTAATTCGGGTCGATCTCCTCGATGGCGGCGTAATCGGAAATCAGGAAGCCCTGGAAGCCCAGTTCCTGCTTCAGAATTTCGGTGAGCAGCCGCTTGCTGGCCGAGCACTTTACGCCGTTCCAGCTACTGTAGGACGGCATGATCGAGCCCACCCCGGCCTTGATCGCCGGGATGTACCCAGGCAGGTGAACGCGGCGCAGCGTGGCCTCATCCACGCGCGTATCGCCCTGATCGAGGATTTTGGGGCCCTGCGTGCCGCTTCCGTAGGCCGTGCCGCCGTCGCCGACGTAGTGCTTGGCGCAGGCCAGAACGGCCAGCGGATCGGCCAGGTCGTTGCCCTGCAAACCCCACACCGCCGCTTCGCCCAGCGCCTGGACCAGTTGCGGGTTCTCGGAGAACCCTTCGTAGGTGCGGCCCCATCGTATGTCCTGCGGCACGGCGACGCACGGCGCGAAGGCCCACTGAATGCCGGTGGCGCGGACTTCCTCGGCGGTGGCGCGCGCCGCCAGTTGCACCAGCGTGCCGTTGCGGGTGCAGCCGAGACCAATGTTGTGGGGGAAGATCACGGCGCCCAGCAGGTTGTTGTGGCCATGCACGGCGTCGATACCGTACAGAATGGGGATTTTCAGGCGCGTGCGCTGGGTGTGGCGTTGGAAGCGATCGTAGAGGTCGGTCCAGTTCTGGAGCGTGTTGCCTTCCTCGGGATCGGAGTTGCCGCCGCTCAGGACGGAGCCGAGGAAGAGACTCTCGATGTCTGAGAGGTTTTTGACGCTGTCCTGGTTGGCCTGGGTCATCTGCCCGATCTTCTCATCGAGGGTCATCCGCGCCAGCAGCGGACGCACCCGCGAATCGTAGAACGAAAGCGGCGTCACCGGCCTCGCCTGCGGCGGGGCCTCGCAGGACACCAGGAGCGCGGCCAGTGCCGGCAGGCACGCCAGCCCGGCAACGCGGAGACTTAGCAGGCGGTTCATAGCCACTAACATTAGCAGGCTTGCCAACGCGTTCCAAAACGGGCAAGATACCGGTAGTGCGAAACACAATCGTAATCGGGCTGCTCGCCGCGGCGGCCTTCGCCCAATCCCCCACAACCCTGATCAAAGTGGATCAGGTGGGCTACCCCGGCAAGGGGCTCAAAGTGGCGCTGGTGGCGCCGAAAGGAACGGTCACGGGATTCACCGTGCGCCGCGCCGGCAACGGCTCCATCGCCTTCCGCGGGAAGTTGTCCGCACCGCTGGCGGATGCCGATTCCGGAGACGCCGTGCAGGCCGCCGACTTCACGCCCCTGGCCAAGCCCGGCCGCTATTTCGTCGAGATCCCCGGCGTGGGCCGGAGTTGGGAGTTCGCCGTCGGGCCGGACGTCTACGCGCGTGCCTGGTACCTGGCGATGCGCTCCTATTACGGGCAGCGCTGCGGGACGGCCGTCGATCTGGGCCCCGAGTTCCCCGGCTTCAAGCACGACGCCTGCCACCTGGTGGGCGCCTTCCACGCGTCTTCGGGGAAGACCGGGCCGCACGATTCGCGCGGCGGCTGGCACGATGCCGGCGATTATGGCCGCTATGTGGTCAATTCCGGCATCACCACCGGAACGCTGCTGTGGACCTTCGAGATGTTCGAGCCAAAGGTTCGCGCGATCCGGCTGAACCTGCCCGAATCCGGCAACGGGACCCCCGACATCCTCAACGAGATCCGCTGGAATCTGGACTGGATGCTCACCATGCAGGACGAGGACGGGGGCGTGTGGCACAAACAGACCAGCGAGCAGTTTCCCGGTTTCATCATGCCGGAGCAGGACAAGCTGGTTAGTTTCGTCATCGGCACCGGCCAGGAGCCATTCAAGAGTTCCTGTGCCACGGGCGACCTGGCGGCGGTGGCGGCCATCGCCGCGCGGGTATACAAGCCCTTCGATACGGTCTACGCGGCGAAGTGCCTGCGCGCGGCGCGCCTCGGGTTCGAGTGGATTGAAAAGCATCCCAACGTGACGTTCCAAAACCCCAAGGGCGTCGGCACGGGCGGGTACGGCGACGGTAACTGCGGCGACGAGCATCTGTGGGCCGCCGCCGAGTTGTGGCGCACCACCCGCGAGGAGACCTACCACCGCTATTTCCTGGACCATTACGCCGGGTTTAAGAACGCGCTCCGCCCCAACGCGCCGCCGGAGGGCTGGGCGGATCTCGCCAACATGGCGCTGTGGACCTACGTCCTTGGCGGCGGACCGGATGCGGCGGTGGCCGGCGAGATCCGCCGCAATTCCCTGATCGCGGCAGACCAGATTGTCACGCGCAGCGCGGCCAATGGCTACCGCATCAGCCTGGCCACGCGCGACTACGTTTGGGGGTCGAACGGGGTGGTGGCGAATTACGGGATGCAGCTTCTGGTGGCTAACGCCCTGCAGCCGAACCCGCGCTATGTCGAGGCCGCCATCGAGAACCTGCACTACCTGCTGGGGCGGAACACGTTTTCGCTCTCGTTCGTCACCCAGGTGGGCGCCAATCCGTTCCGCCATCCGCACCACCGGCCGAGCGGCGCGGGCCAGAATTCCGAGCCGTGGCCCGGCCTGCTATCGGGCGGTCCCAACCACGGGCGGCAGGACGACAGCATGCGCGATCTGAAGAAGCTGCCCGAGGGGCTGCCCCCGGCGAAGATGTACCTGGACGAACTGGGTTCCTATGCGTCCAACGAAGTCGCCATCAACTGGAACGCCCCGCTGGTGTTCCTGCTGGCGGGCGCGCTGGGCGGGAAGTAGCCGGCCACTGCGGCCCTACGCCCATCTCCCGGCCAGGGGCGCGCTGGGGGAGGCGATCGACTGGAACCGCACCACCCGCACCCGGTCGGTGTCCTTGATCGTCGCCAGGGGGATGAAGCCGCGCCCGATCAGCAGTTCGGCCGCTTCCTCCGTCATCAGGATCTCCGCGCAGGGCTTCAGCCGCTTTTCGCCCTCGCTCTGGTAGACGTGCAACGGCAGCCCGTCGATGTCCCGCAACACGCCCGGCCGAAGTTCCCAACCGAAGCGGCTGAAGGATTCGCCCAGCAGGCAGGCGCAGGCGATGGCCGGATTGCCCCACAAGTACCGCTCGTGCTCCACCGGGTCGGGCATCTCCTCGAAGGCGAACCCCTCGGTCGAGTCCGTGTCTTTCCCGTACGGCAGCCGGAGCAGAAAGCGGGGCATGGCCAGGCCCACCCAGCGTGCCTCCGGACACCGCCGCAATTCCTCGAATACGCTCTTGAGCCCCACCACCGACGCTCCCAGGCCCGACAGGAACGGCGCGCCGGCCGAGCGCGCGATGGAGGCGATTTGCGCCAGCACCCCGGCGTGCTCCCCGCTGAAGGAGTAAAGCCCGGCGATCACCGCCCACGGCGCGGCTCCGATCGTGCCGGCGCCCTCGTGGACCGCGACGCGCCGCAAGGCTCCCAGCCCCGCGGCCGTCAACAGTTCCTCCGGCGGCAGATCCAGCAGGAAGACCTTCAGATCCTCGCCGGTTTCCAGGCGCCGCACCAGGAAGTAGAGCCCGCGCCAGGCGGCCTCCAGGGACTGAAACGCAGGGTGGCGCAGCAAGGTCCGCATCTCGCCGGTGATGGCGGCATCCGTGCGGGCGATCAAATCCGGTTGCCTCGGGTCCGGCTTCGGCTCGGTGTATTTCGAGACCATTTCGCTCAGCAGCCGGTCCCAATCGGCGCCGCGGGCGGGTGCCGCGGCCGGCGCGCGGGGCGCTTCGCCCATCATGGCGCGCAGTACATCGGAGCCGGCCGGGCTGGCCGCCTCGGGCGGATTGGGCGCTTCGGGCGGCAACAGTTGCGCCGCCGCTTCGCGAAATGTCGAATCGTCCGCCAGGCGGCGGCGAAGAGCGCGCAGCGCCTGAAAGGGCGGAAGACTCTCAAACAGGCGGTCCGGGTGAAAGTCATCGAGCTGGCGGAACTGGATGGCCGCCTCGGTTCTTCCGAACGGCAGTTGCAAGGCCGGGGCGATGCGTGCCATCACATCGTCGAAGTTGTCGCGGTCCACTTCGATGGGCCTCCGGGCGCGGCCGCTGCCTCCGGAAAAATCCCCGGCCACCAGGATACGGAACGGGGTATCCGGTTCGGGGCGAAGCAGTTCGTCAGATTCTTCGCCCACATCGATGACCACGGATGCAAGAGAGCTGGCACGTGACATAGTATCTGCAACTGTAGCTCAAGCGGGCGCCGTGGGCAATCCTTCTCCGGGTCTTTCTCCGGTGCCGCCGCCGTGGCGGGGCTAGGCGGCTTGGCGGCAGCCGGATTCCCGTATCGCCGCGACGGCCAGTCTCTCGACGTCGAGGATCAGGGCCACGGTACCGTCTCCGAGGATGGTGGCGCCGGAGACTTCGTCGATGTCCCGGAACAGGCGGCCCAGCTTCTTGATGACCGTGTGATGGTCTCCAATCACGCGGTCTACCACGAAGCCGAACTGCCCCCCGGGGGTCTCGGCAATGATGACCTGTTCGATGGGCGGGGGCTGGCCGGGGATGCGGAATCGCTTACGCAGGGAGATATAGGGCACCAGTTCTCCGCGTACGCTGAGGAGCGTTTGCCGGCCGGCCTGGGCGTCGGAGTGCGACAGTTCCATGCAGCCGGAAACGTGCGACAGGGGCACCACGAAACGGGAGCCGCCGGCTTCCACCAGCAACCCGTCGATGATGGCGAGCGTGAGGGGAATCTTCAGCGTCACCGCGGTTCCCTTGCCGGGTGTGCTGGAGATCGAGAGGCTGCCGCGCATGGCGTCCAGGTTGCGCTGGACCACGTCCATTCCCACCCCGCGCCCGGAGACGGCGCTGACGGTAGCGCGGGTGGAGAACCCCGGCTGCAGGATCAGGGCATAGACCTGCTGCTCGGTCAGGACCGCATCGGGGCGGATCAGGCCCCGTTCCAGTGCGCGGGCCCGGATGGCTTCGCAGTTCAATCCGGCGCCGTCGTCGGCGATGCGGATCAGCACGAAGGCGCCGGCGTGGGAAGCGGACAGGTGGATGCTCCCGGCCGCCGGTTTGCCCGCGGCCTCGCGCCGTGCGGGGCTTTCGATTCCGTGATCGACGGCATTGCGGATGAGGTGGACCAGCGGATCGGTCAATTGCTCAATGACCGTCTTGTCGAGTTCGGTTTCGCCTCCGGAGGCGGTCAGTTCGACCTGTTTGCCCAGGTCGGCCGACAGATCGCGCACCAGGCGGCGGAAGCGGTTGAAGGTATCGCCCACGGGCATCATTCGCAGGCCCATGGAACTCTCGCGGAGCAATTCGGTGAGGCGCTCGACTTCCTCGGAGATGAAGGCGATTTCCGGGTCCGCCGAACCCAAGGCATAGCTGCTCAGGCGGGCTTGCACGGTCACCAGTTCGCCCACCACGTCGACGAGGCTATCCAGTTTGGCGGCCGGCACCCGCAGCGTCGCCGCCACTTCCACGGCGCGTGCGCCGCTGGCCCCCGCGCCGCGCAGGCCGGCCAGATGCTTCTGTTCGAGGACCGCCGCCTCGACGCGGTCCGGCAGCACTGCGCCCGCCTGCACCAGCAATTCGCCCAACCGGGGCGAGTCCTCCCGCTGGGTGCCTTCGATCCGCGCGATCGACAACTCGGCGCGGTCCTCCACGAAAAGGAATACGTCACGGATGGGATTTTCGCCGGTACGGGTGGTGAGGGCGGCGTCCCAATAGGTGTAGCACCGCTCCGGATCGAAGCCGCTCAGGTCCGGAATGCGGTCCCGGTGGGCCACCACGCTGAGATCGCCCAGCCCCCGAAGCTCGTTCAACAGCAGCAGCGGGTTGGTCCCTGTCAGCAGAATGTCCGGGGCCGGGTCGAAGCGGATGCGGTAGCTCGAAGGGTCTCCGGGTTCCGCTTCAAGCGGGGCCGGGCCGGACGCGGTGGGCTTATCCGGGGCTGGCGGTTGGGCGCCTTGGGGCAAAGTCTGGCGCACGCGTTCCAGTACCTGTTGGCCCTGCTCGGCCAGCGGACCGGTCTCGGATTCGGGGACGCTCAGCAGGGCCTGGATATGGTCCCGCGCGGCCAGCGTGGCGCCCACCAGTTCCGGAGTCGCCGCGATGCGCCCTTCCCGGAGGCCGTCGAATATCGTCTCCAGTTCGTGGGTGAAAGCAGCGACGGCGTCGAAACCGAACATCGCGCCCGAGCCCTTAATGGTGTGCAGGGCACGGAACACCCGCCCAACCAGTTCGGTGTCGTCCGGGCGGTTCTCCAGTTCCAGCAGAGAGCCCTCCAGTTCCGCCAGCAACTCGGCGGCCTCCTGGCGATATGTTTCGACGTGCCCGTCCGTCATCCTGGTTCGCTCCTTACTCCCGCCACAGGCAGTCGCCGCAGAGCCCCGGGCCGCACGCCTGGGTGTCCGCGGTGAAGCCAGCCGCCGTCGCCGCCTCCGAGAACCACGCCGGCCGATCTCGCAGCCCGATGGTGCTCCCCTGCGCGGCAAAACTGCGGTGGGCGGAACATAGCAACTGCAGCCCGCACAAGTCTAATGCCGTGATGCCTGCCAGGTCGATCACCGTGCTCGATCCGGCGTTTGAGGTCTGGGAGGCTTCCACCAGGGCGGAGCGCAACTCGGCGGTGTGGCCGATATCCAGGGGACCTGTCACCCGCAGCACCCGTTGTTCGTCCGAGCCCTCGATCTGAACCTCTATCTCACTGGCGGAACCCATAATTCTCCTCGCTACTGGCAGGCTTCCAGAATTGCCGGGGCAATTCCCCCAATCGGGTGCATTCGGGCGGCGGCGCCCAGCTTCATCGCCGCCCTGGGCATGGCGAACGCCGCGCTGGTGGCTTCATCCTGCACGATGGTGGACGCGCCAGCCTGTTTGAGACACAGCAAGCCGCGGGCGCCATCGCTGCCCATTCCCGTCAGCAGTACGCCTACCGCATTCGGCCCGGCGCACCGCGCGCCCGACCGGAACAGCACGTCCACCGACGGGCGATACCGGCACCGGGGCCCCCCGATGCGCAGCTCGGCGTAATACCGGCCTCCGGAGTGCCGGAGCAGCAGGTGGCGATTGCCCGGCGCAAGCAACGCGCGTCCTGGCAGGACGGGATCGCCGTCCTCGGCCTCCTTTACTGCGATTGCGCACTGCCCGTCCAGGTGCCGGGCGAAGGCCGCAGTGAGCGGCGCTGGCATGTGCTGGACGATCAGCAGGCCGGGCGACCCGGCCGGCAGCGCCTTCAACGCCACGCCCAGTGCCTCCGGCCCGCCCGTAGAGGCGCCCACCAAAACCACCCGCCCGGCGCCGGCCGCCGCGCCCCCGCTCAGACAGGGTTTCTCTATCCGTCCCGGCCGCGGTCCCGCTGCAGCGGCCGCCTTCGCCGCCAGGCACAAACCATGGCGAGACTGCCGCAGGAACGCTCCCACCCCGCTCTCCGGCAGGGCAATCACCCCTACCGCTCCAAGTTCCAGCGCCTTCAGCGCGCTTTCCGCCCCGTTTCCGGCAAGCCTGGAGCAGACGAGCACCGGAATCGGGCGACGCGCCATGGTCTGCCGGAGGAGCGCGAGACCGTCCATGTGCCGCCCCCCGGTACCCAGCACGATTGCGTCGGGGACCTCGTCGCCGATGCGCCGGGCGGTCACCGGCCAATCGGCCACCGCGCCCATGAGTTCGATTCCCGGATCCGACGCCAGCGCTTCCGCCAGCCTCCGGCGGACGGCGGCGGAACTGCCCACGATGAGGACGCGGGCGGGCTTCACAAGTCCTCCTCCAGCGGGCGCGGCGGCTTCGTAAGCCGCTTCACGTAGATGTCTCCGGTAGCCGAGTCGAAGACCAACACGCGGCCCGTCCGTCCTCCCACGATGGCGACCGAGGGCGTGATTCCCCGCGCAGCCAGGCCATCAATGGCCATCCGCACGTTGCGCTCGCCAACCGAGTAGAAGCTGGGCGAGCCATTGGGCTGGAGATTGTCGGCGCCGCCGATCAGTTTGACCTCAAGCTCGGAAATCGTGGCGCCGCGGGAGGCAAAGGATTCAATCAGTATCCCGATGGTGGCGTCCACGTACTTGAGGGCTTCGGCGCGGGGGAGCGTTTCCGGCCTGACGGCGGCGCTGGGCAGAAGGCAATGCGTCATCGCGGCGAGGCTGAGGCGAGGCACGCGCATGGTGATGGCTACGCACGATCCCAGAACCGTCTTCACGCGAGCCGGGGAATCGGCAAACCACACTTCCCCGGGCCGCAGAAAGACGTTGGCATCCGAGGCGGGCCCAATGCGCTCCGCCCCGGACGCGCGATGCGGCGATGTGTGTCCCCCGTGACGGCTGCGCCGCATGGTTTACGCCGCCGCATGGGCGGAGAACTGGAGCCCGGCCAACTGGTCCGCCGAGAATACCCGGTCGATGTCCAGAATCATCAGGAACTGGGAATCCCGCTTGCCCATGCCGCGGATGAAGTCCGTCCTGATGGACGTTCCCAGCTTAGGGGCGGGCTGGATCTGGTCCGGCTCCAGATCGATGACCTCTTCGACGGAATCGGCCAGAGCCCCCATGATGGTCGTCTCGCCTTCCAGGCAGACTTCCACCACGATGATGCAGGTGCTCACCGTCTTTTCAGTCGCCGTCATGCCGAAGGCCAGACGCAGGTCCACGACCGGAACCACGCTGCCCCGCAGGTTGATGACGCCGCGCATGAACTCGGGCGTTCTGGGGATTTTGGTAACGGTCGTGAAGTCCAGAACCTCCCGCACCGTAGCCACATCCAAGGCGAAAACTTCATGATCCAGCTTAAACGTCAGGTATTGCCTGACTTCGGTAATGGCATCCACGCTCATGTTCAGTCTCCCGAGGCGGTTTCAGAATTTCTCGAACGCCTCGTCCCCCATGTCCGAATGGGTGCCGAGGGAGAGGACATGCCCATTGGGTTTGCCATTCCGCTTCTCCGGGGCTGGAGACACGGAAACCGCGCGCGGCGCCGGTTTGGGTCTTCCCACCGCTGCCTTGGCCGGCGGTCTGGCTTCCTGGCGGACGGCTGCCTTGGCCTGACGCGCCACCTGGGGCGCGGGGTTCCCGGCGTGCTCCCCGATGTCGAAGAAGTTGATGGTCGCAATGAGCCCGTCGGCCTGGCCGTTGAGCTCCTCGCTGGTGGCCGCCATCTCTTCGGCGGCCGTGGCGTTCTGCTGAATCACGGTCTGAAGCTGCAGTAGGGCCGAGTTGATCTGTTCGGCGCCGGTATTCTGTTCGTTACTGGCCGCGCTGATCTCCTTGACCAGGTCGGCGGTGCTTTGGATGTTGGGTACCAGTTTCTCGAGCATATCGCCCGCCTTTTCCGCAACCTTGACGGTGGACCCGGAAAGCTGGTTGATCTCTCCGGCGGCCTTCTGGCTGCGCTCGGCCAGTTTACGGACCTCGGCGGCGACTACGGCGAATCCCTTGCCGTGCTCACCCGCCCGTGCCGCTTCGATAGCCGCGTTCAGCGCCAGCATATTGGTCTGCCGCGCGATCTCCTCGATGATCGAGATCTTGCTGGCGATCTCCTTCATGGCGTTGACGGCATCCACCACCGAGCGGCCGCCTTCCTTGGCGTCGCCCGCCGAGCGGACGGCGATCTTCTCGGTCTGCTGCGAGTTGTCGGCGTTCTGCTTGATGTTGGAAACCATCTGCTCCATCGAAGACGACGCCTCTTCGGCGCTGGCTGCCTGAGTGTTGGCGCCTTGCGACAACTGGGTGGAGGCGGCGCTCATGGCCTGGCTTCCGTTGGCCACCTCGCCGGCCACGGTCTTGATCTCGACCACCACCTTGATGAGGCCGGACACCATGGCCGCCAGGGCCTGCATCAGCTTGTCCTGGCCGGAACGTTCGCGGATTTCGACCGTCAGGTCGCCCCTGGAGATGGACTCGGCCGCCGCGGTGATGGTGTCCATCGCCTCGATCAGCACGTTCAGGTTCTGCTTGATGACGTTGAAGTCCCCGTTATAGTTATCCGTGATCCTGGCCGGTACGTCGCCCTTGGAGATGCGGTCGACGTAATTGGCCGCCACGTTCAGGGGTCCAATCACCGCGTCGAGGGTCTGGTTGACGCCCTCGACGATCTTGCGATAGTCGCCCTGGTGCTTCGAGGCATCGGCGCGGGTGGCGAGCTTGCCATCCACGGCGGCCTTCACCAGCACCCCGGCATCGGCCACCAGAGCATTGATGTTGTCGATGCAGTTGTTGAGGTTGTTCTTGATGGTATTAAAATCGCCGTTGTACCGGTCGGTGATCTTGGCCGGGACGGCGCCCCGCGAAATCTTCTCCACGTACTCGGCCGCCACGTTCAGCGGATCGATGACCGCGTCGAGGGTCTGGTTGACGCCCTCGACGATCTTGCGATAGTCGCCCTGGTGCTTGGCTGCGTCGGCGCGCGTGGCCAGCTTGCCTTCCACCGCGGCCTTTACCAGCACTCCGGCATCGGCCACCAGAGCATTGATATTGTCGATGCAGTTGTTGAGGTTGTCCTTGATGGTGTTGAAGTCGCCGTTGTACCGATCGGTGATCTTGGCCGGGATGGCGCCCCTCGATATCTTGTCCACATACTCGGCGGCCACGTTCAGGGGTCCGATCACCGCGTCGAGAGTCTGGTTGACGCCCTCGACGATCTTGCGGAAGTCACCCTGGTGCTTGGCTGCGTCGGCCCGCGTAGCCAGCTTGCCTTCCACTGCGGCAACCACCAGCGCGTCCATGTCGGCGATCAGGCCGCGCAGGTTGGTGCGGACCGTCTCGATGGTATCGTTGATGAACGCCTTCTTGCCGGGGAACCGTTCCAGCGGCGCTTCGAAGTTGCCGCGCCCGAACTCGGCGATGCATGCCATGGCCTTCTTCTTGACCTGGATATGTCCGCCGACCATCTCGTTGACGCCGCGCGCCATGTCGCGGAAGGCCCCTTCGAAGTGTTCCAGCGGGATCACCACGTCGATGTCGCCCTTGTTGTGCTCCTCCGACATCCGCGTCATCTCGACGATGAACCGCTTGAGGTTGCTGCGCAGCCGCTCGATGTTCTCGTTAATGAACGCCTTTTTGCCGGGGAATTGCTCCAGGGGAGCGTCGAGATTGCCCTTGGCGAACTCGGCGATGCACGCCATGGCCTTCTTCTTGACCTGGATATGTCCGCCGACCATCTCGTTGACGCCGCGCGCCATATCGCGGAAGGCTCCTTCAAAGCGGTCAAGCGGCATAGCCACGTCGATGTCACCCTTGTTGTGCTCCTCCGACATGCGGCTCATTTCCGCCAGGACCGAATTCAGTTGGTCTATGGTGCCATTCAGGCCGTTCTTCAGCGCCTCGAAGCCGCCTTGCCAGGCGTCGGTAACCTTGGGCGGAATCACGCCGCGGCTGATCTTCTCCAGGCTGCCGAGGGTGGCGCCAAAGGGAGCGAGCATGGCATCCAGGATGCGGTTGACCGCCAACATGGCGTCGCGGTTGCCTGCGCCCGCCGCGTCCGGATCGCAGCGCACATCCACCCGTCCGGCTTCGATGGCCTGCGCCACCCGTTGCAGTTCGACCAGCGTCTCGCGGTCGGCATCCTGAGTCCTGGTGTTTCGAACTCCGCCGGCCAGCTTGGCGGACTCGTCTTTTCGCGTCGAATTCTTTAGCGGCATGTCTCAGATTTCTCCATCTGCTTCCGTGGGCAGACGCCTTCCGGAAATAAGCTTCTCAACCTAGTACCAACGCCGGTCCTACCAGCGGGCACGATCTATTCGCACAGCCTACTTATCGGCACTCCACAAAGAACCCTGTAGGGGCACCCGGAAGATCTTCGTAAGCAGGCTATCTGTATCCGATATGTGCGAAATCCTGGTCTGGTCAGTACGCGAAGCGGCAGCGCGGAGGCTGAAGCGGAATTCGCGGTGATATCCGAAACGGCCCGATTCGCCGCGCAGTTCCGGGGGGTACGGCTGATCCAAGTAGTACCCGGAGTCCAAGGCAATTCCCGGAGTCAAGCCCTCGGATTTCCGGTAAAATCCATGTGAGCACCGGTTCGGTTGCACGGTGCTGGGGAACCCTGAAGATGAAATCCACCGGGAGAAGTCGGCACCAGGAGAGGTCCAGAGAAAGCCGGATTGACAGGGGCGCACTGCCAGGCGGGGCTTCCGCGGGCATCGCCCCGGACGGCATCGGGCCGGATGCCTGGGCGGAACTGGTAAGCCGCGCCCGCGACTGCCAGGCGGATGCTCAACGGGATCTGCGGGTGTGGCTGGGTGACTTTCGCCGCTGTTTCACCGGCCACCTCTTTGCGGATCCGGAAGCGGCCTACGGCGAGTTTGTCGGCGAACTCGTGGACCAGATCCGTTACGGGATCCTGCCGGACCCCCGGTCGCTGCTGGCCCAGGCGCGCGCCATGGCGATGCGCAAGACGGCCGGCCGCATCCGTTGCCTCGCCGCTGCCGCCCGCGTTCTGGGCAGCCTGCCCAAACGGTACCGCGAGACGCTGATTCGCGCGCAACTGGCCCCCGGCCAGTCCGCGCCGGCGCCGGTCAACGGCACGGGCGCGCTGGCGCGGCAGGCTGGCTGACGCGAGCTACTTCGGGATGTAACAGAAGGTGACGGCGCCGCGGGCCCGCGCTTCGGTGGCGTCCCAAATCACGTCGGCTTCGGGCCGCCCGGCCCCCACGCGGACGGCTTCCTCGGCGATGGAGTGGTCGCGGGGAAAGCAGCGGACGAAGATGGGGCCGGGGGCACGGCGGGCCAGCGCGATGAGTTGCTCGGTGGGCTGGGCGCGCTCCAGAAACTGGCGGCGCTTCCTGGTCCAGAGAATCCCGAGATTGGCCAGGAGCACGGCGGCCCGTGCTCCTGGC
>Ga0265323_10001043_pt1 | contig 14359 bp, 10 predicted proteins | sample 41225metaG_FD_193580 | JGI IMG/M metagenome (GOLD analysis project Ga0265323, IMG submission 193580) | Rhizosphere microbial communities from Carex aquatilis grown in University of Washington, Seatle, WA, United States - 4-12-25 metaG | ecosystem: Host-associated > Plants > Roots > Rhizosphere... | reverse complement strand
AACATTTATTTCTGCTATGCATAGCATTTACAGGTATTACAACCTACGGACAAAATTCGGTTCCTAACGGGAACTTTGAGGAATGGACTTCGATTTCTTATGATTTCCCGCAAAATTATCAGTACATATCAAATTCCAATAATTATTTTTATTATAACCTTCCTTCCAATGTTACTAAAACTACTGATGCTTATCATGGCACATATGCCGTGCAGCTTACCACCATTGCAACGAAAACAGATACCTCTTTCGGCTATTTTTTAAATTCAAATCCAAATTCAAAAAATGGTCCATGGACAGGAGGAATGCCTTATAATCAAAAGCCAACAGGAATAAGAGGATGGTACAAATACAATGTTGCCACTGCTGATTCAGGGACAATAATAGTGGCATTCAGCCATGGAGGTAAAAGCATAGGTATGTATTTTTTTAAAATTGGAGGAAATCATAGCAGTTACACCTTGTTCAATAAGACTTTAAATCCTGCACTTTCCATAGCTCCCGATTCAGTATCATTTGGTGCTGTTTCATGTAAGGTTACAGGTGTAGATCAACAACCTCATGGTATTGCAGGTAGTACGCTTATTTTAGACAGTTTGTCTTTCACCGGGGTAAGTAGCCAGCCAACATGGATGAATGGCGATTTTGAATCATGGCAAACCCAAACTTATAACAGTCCTGCGAATTGGTACATTGAAAGCAGTAATGGAGAAGAAGGATTTAACAGAACCACCGATGCAGCAAAAGGCAGTTATGCAATAGAATTAAAAACATATCTTGGAAATAATAATAATCACCCTGCAGCTCAACCTTGCATGATTTCTACCGGATATTATCCACGTAGTTGTAATGATAATTGTCATGAACAAGGTGGTTACCCATTTTCAAACCAGACAGATACTTTAGCATTTTATTATAAATATGCTCCCGCCCATCCTAAGGATAGCGCATCGATTAATATTAATTTTATAAAGAATGGTTCAGAATTTGATGGAAGATATACAATCCTTCTCGCATCGGCAAATTATAAATATGTTGAGGTCCCATTCAATTTGTCTCAATCTCCCGATACCGTAATTATTGACATACAGTCTTCGCTTTGGCAGGACTCTGCAAAATCTTATGTGGGTGCTGATTTAAAAATTGATGAAATTTATTTCAAATCACAAAAGAGTACGGGAATACATCAATTGAAGAATGGAACTGAAAATAGCATTAGCATTTTCCCGAATCCCTCAAATGGGAAGTTTCAGATTAAAGGCACAAGGTCAGACATTCAAACATTGAAAATTTTCGATGTACTTGGAAAAGAAATTTATTTCAACTCTAAATTTAACCTGCAAAAATCAAACGAAGTCGACCTTTCCCAATTTCAAAAAGGTATTTATTTCGTGAAAGCCTATGATGGGTTGAATGCTTATACAGAAAAAATTGTAATTAAATAAGAACCTCTTAGATTGTTGAAAAACCAGATAAAAATCTAAAATCGACAATTAAATATTCTAATTATTTCATTTAAAATTCCAAATTACAGCGGTATATCAATGCCGCTGTAATTTTATACCAATTTGAAATTTAAAATAAGCTGATAAATATTGGTATAATGCCGATGTGATAGCTGTTATAGGCCAATTCATTGGACTATTAAAGATATCTAATCGGTATTAATTGGAATTTGCCAAACTATCTTCAGCTTTCGTACAAATATTGCTTTCTTACAGGATTAGTAATGAAGATGCGGCTTAAACAAAAATCTGAATTATTTTTCAGGGTAAAACAATTATTTTTCCACCCCATCCCGATTGTTGGTTCGATTCATATTTCCAGTAATATAGTCCTGGAAGAAGGTTTATTTTCAGATTAACATTTTTTTCATATACCTCTTTTGTTGTAATTAAAGGAAGAAGATTGTTGTTGTAAATAACGATATTAAAATTTACTTTACTTTGAGAGGAGATCATAAAAGATATTTCTGTCCCTTTCTTAACAGCAATGATTTCAGTCGGGCTTGAAAAAGATAAGGCTGAAGTAGTCCTTCGGAAATGCTGGGTTAATGCATTTTCTATTGTTGGATTTGAATGATAGGGATCAGATTTTAAATATGACGAATTCTTATCAAGAGTCGCAACCCGGGTTTTGTTATTTAAATTTGGAATCAGAAATAAGATTCCAATCCCAACAATCAATACTATTGAAGCAGCCAAAAGCAGGAATCTCCTGTAAAAAATTCTATTATTATTGGTACTTATATTCAAAGAATTTTTCAATGTTCTGTCCGATGCTTTTAATGTAATAATCATTGTAGAATATTTTTGAACTTCATTCCTGAATAATGGATCTGCATTAAATTTCTGCCTGAACAATTCCTTTTCATCTGCTGAAAGCTTCTGATCCAGGAACTTTTGAATGAGACTATTGTTATTTAAATTATCCATACCACTTTATTAAGCCGGAATTTTCTCTAATAATTCTTTCCAACGGTTCAAACATCTGTTTAAAGTAGTAATTGAAGCCCTTACGGTAGAAATATTAAAATTTTTCTTTAATATTTGCTCATGGGTAAGGCTTTCCACATATTTTAAATGAATGTAATCCTGGCATTTTTTATTTAACATGCTAAACGATCTTAATGCTTTTTGCCAATCAACAGGTAATTCTTCTTCTTCGGAGAATACCTGTAAATCGCAATAGTTTTGGACATTTACATTAAAATTCTTCATTTCTTCTTTAATAAATCCTGTTAAACTTAAATTTTGCCTTATCGATTTTCGATATTTATTTGCCCCAAGAAACTTACATGTAGACAAAAAATAGGTTTTATTAAAAGAATCGACTTCATTATTTAATATTTTACTTTCAATTAAAAGATACGCATCGTGAAAAATAGTAAAAGCTTCATCTTTATTCCATCTGTACTTATATTCAAGAAACCTGATGATATTGTCACCTATGGAATTGTAAACCAACCGGCATGCTTCATCATTTTTCCCGAGCCTGATCAGTTCAATGGCCCGTTTATAAATATCAATTTCCTTTTTCAATATATAATGTCTTTTGAATTTAAAAGGTAAACAGGTTTAATATTTTTTATTTCAAATTTAGATATTATTTAATTATCGGTTCATTGTTGTTTACATTTTTGGTTGGATGAACATTTATAAATATTAAAACCTAAATCTATGAAAAAGAAATTTAAAGATTTCACTCCTTTGGATTTTCCGGAAGTGGATCCTATAAAATTTGAGGAGTGGAAATTGGCTTATGCACAAATGAAAGAGGACATGGTAATAGTATTTCTTATTTTCTTAATAATTAATATTGTTCTTTATATTGTTTCCGGAAATTATATTTTTGGATTAATATTATTGCTTTTGGCGGTTTCTGGGGTTATGGTAAATTTCATTCACCGGTCAAAGAAATTGGGCATTTCAGGTTCGATCATCAAAAAGGTATTAATTTATTAGGCCAGTTGTTTAAAAAACTCCCAAATTACAATACCTGCAGCTACTGAAATATTTAAAGAATGTTTCGTTCCAAATTGGGAAATTTCCAGGCAATAATCACTCATATCCACAATTTTCTGATCGATTCCCTTAACTTCGTTTCCAAACACTATAGCATATTTATTTTTTTTATCAACCTGAAAATTAATAATGTCAATGGCATTTTCCGCCTGTTCGACAGATACAATAATATAACCTGATTTCTTTAATTCATAAATAGCATCTACCGAATTTGGGATGTACTTCCAGTTTACAGTAAATTCAGCGCCTAATGCCGATTTATGTATTTCAGGGTTTGGAGGTGTAGCTGTAATTCCGCATAGCCAGATTGCTTCAACAGGAAATGCGTCGGATGTCCTGAAAACCGATCCTACATTATGTTGACTCCTGATATTGTCAAGAACAATTATAACAGGTATTTTTTCTGCTTTCTTAAACTCTTCCGGATTCAATCTGTTAAGTTCGCTATTCAATAATTTTCTCATGGTTCGTCATTTGAAGATTTTGCATGCTTCTGGCGAATTTAAAAAAAAATTAATACTTTAGTACAAAATGAATTTCTGGTTGATTATTATTTATTATAATTCGACTTATATTTCTTTTTATGAATTTACATGAATACCAGGCCAAACAAATTCTTCGGCAGTATTGTGTATCGGTGCCTGAAGGAATAGTAGCAGATTCTGCAAATGCAGCTGTAGACGCGGCAAAAAAAGTCAAGGAAAAGACAGGAATGAATATTTGGGCGGTAAAAGCCCAGATTCATGCTGGAGGAAGAGGTAAGGCAGGAGGGATAAAAATTGCCAGATCTTTAGATGAAGTAAACCTGTTTGCTCATGAAATACTTGGAATGAAATTAATCACTCATCAAACTGGTGCAGAAGGTAAAATTGTAAGAAAAGTATTGGTCGAACAAAGCATTTATTATCCAGGAGAATCTGAGGTTAAGGAATATTATCTAAGCATTTTGCTTGATCGTTCCAAAGGGCGCTATGTAATTGTTTATTCCTCTGAAGGAGGAATGGATATTGAAGCAGTTGCTGAAAAAAATCCCCAGTTGATAGCCAAAGAGGAAATTGATCCTAAAGTTGGATTGCGAATTTTTCAGGCAAGGAAAATAGCTTTTAACCTGGGACTAAAAGGCAAAGTCCTGAATGAAATGGTACAGTTTATAATTAACTTGTATTATGCATTTGAAAAGATCGATGCCTCTTTAATTGAAATAAACCCTGTAGTTAAAACTTCTGATAATAAAATTTTTGCTGCAGATTCGAAAATAATTCTCGATGATAATGCACTGTTCCGGCATCCCGACCTGGCCGAGATGCGCGATGTGAACGAAGAAGACGCTGCTGAAGTAGAAGCTGGATTTTATGGGTTGAACTTTGTTAAACTTAATGGAAATGTTGGTTGTATGGTGAATGGAGCTGGTTTGGCAATGGCTACTATGGATATTATTAAACTTTCAGGTGGCGAACCTGCAAATTTCCTTGATGTTGGTGGTACAGCAAATGCTAAAACAGTTGAAGCAGGATTTAGGATTATTTTAAAAGATCCGAATGTTAAAGTGGTATTAATAAATATTTTTGGCGGTATTGTACGGTGCGACAGGGTAGCCCAGGGAATTGTAGATGCTTATAAGAATGTTGGAACAATAAAAGCTCCGGTAATTGTTAGGCTTCAGGGAACGAATGCTTCGGAAGGAAGACAATTGATTGATTCATCAGGATTGAAGGTTTATCCTGTAACTACCTTACAGGAGGCTGCTGATTTGGTTCAAAAAATGGTCGGGAAAGATTAAAAACTTATTTTTAAATGGAAGTTCTTATAAAGAATTTTCGGTCAATATCGAATAAAATAAATTCTGCACCTGATTTGGTAAAATTCTTTATATTAATAATCTTAATGAATTTATCAAAAGAATGAAGTAATAAGGTTGAGAATTTGGTAGGAATTTTCTACTAAGGTAAATAATCATAATTAGATACTGAAAATGGGCAGGCTTTATATTGTTCCAACTCCAATCGGCAATCTTGAAGATATTACATTGAGGGCATTAAGAATCCTTAAAGAAGTCGATTTGATAATTGCGGAAGATACCCGAAAAACCGGGTTTCTTCTAAAACATTTTCAGATCAGCAAACCTATGCTTTCCTTTCATAAATTTAATGAGCATAAAACAGTCTATTCATTAATTGGTCGGATGCAATCAGGTGAAACAATGGCCCTGGTGTCTGATGCAGGAACACCTTCCATTTCCGATCCCGGATTTCTTATTATCCGTGAATCTATTGCAGGTGATATTCCTGTAGAATGTTTACCAGGTGCAACGGCTTTTATTCCTGCACTGGTAAATTCAGGGCTTCCAAATGATAAGTTTTGTTTTGAAGGTTTTTTGCCAACAAAAAAAGGAAAAGAAAAAAGATTGCGCGAACTTTCTTTAGAAGATCGGACGATGGTATTTTATGAATCGCCTTTCAGGTTAAACAAGACTTTAATTCAATTTTCTGAATTTTTTGGCGCTGATCGCAGGGCAACTGTATCGCGCGAATTAAGCAAGATTCATGAAGAAACTGTTCGCGGAACGCTTGAACAACTGATATCTTATTATTCTAAAAAAGAAGTAAAAGGTGAAATTGTAATTTGTGTTGAAGGTTTGAAGTCAAAGAAAAAATGAAGTTTTAAATTCTTCTGATATCTGCACCAATGGCGTTCAGTCTTTTATCTATTTCAAGGTAACCACGGTCGATCTGTTCAATATTGTGAATGGTGCTTTTTCCGTCGGCTGAAAGCGCAGCAATTAATAATGCAACCCCGGCCCTGATATCCGGTGAACTCATGGTTGTAGGACGCAGCTTTAACCTGTTGTTTAACCCGATAACCGTTGCACGATGCGGATCACAAAGAATAATTTGTGCACCCATATCAATAAGTTTATCAACAAAAAATAAACGGCTCTCAAACATCTTCTGGTGAATTAAAACACTGCCCTTAGCCTGGGTAGAAACAACAAGAAAAATGCTCAAAAGGTCAGGTGTGAGCCCTGGCCAGGGTGCGTCGGCAATTGTAAGTATTGATCCGTCAATAAATGTTTCAATTTCGTATTCTTCCTGTGACGGAATATAAATATCATCGCCCCTGAGTTCAAATTTTATACCTAACCTGGTAAAGGAATCAGGTATAATTCCCAGATTATTAAAACCCGAATTTTTTATGGTTATTTCAGAATGAGTCATCGCGGCAAGACCGATGAAACTTCCCACTTCAATCATATCAGGGAGAATTGTATGCTCACAACCCCTTAACTGGTGCACTCCTTCAATTGTCAGTAAATTTGAACCGATACCGCTGATATGTGCGCCCATACGGTTAAGCATTATGCAAAGCTGCTGGATATAAGGTTCACAGGCTGCATTATAAATTGTACTTATTCCTTTAGCCATAGCTGCAGCCATAATTAAATTGGCTGTACCTGTAACCGAAGCTTCTTCAAGAAGTATATATGAACCTTTCAATTCGCGGGCTTCAACAAAATACTGGTTGGCTTTTGGATCGAATGTAAAGTGGGCACCTAATTTTTCAAAACCTATGAAATGCGTATCGAGTCTTCTGCGGCCAATTAAATCGCCACCCGGTTTAGGTAAGAACCCCTTACCAAATCTTGCAAGCAACGGGCCCACAATCATAACGGACCCTCTTAGACTGGTTGTTTTTTCTAAGTAATCCCTGGTTTTTAGGTAATTGATATCAATATTATCCGCTTTAAAAGTATAGGTCGATTTTCCCTGCTTTTCAATTTCAACCCCGAGAGATTTTAACAAATCGATGAGAATTACCACATCGTTTATTTCGGGAATATTATAAATTTTTATTTTTTCCTCTGTCAGCAAAGTGGCACATATAACTTGTAGTGCTTCATTTTTGGCACCTTCCGGATATAGTTCACCCTTCAGGCGCTTGCAACCGTGTACCTCGAATGCTGACATTTTTATAAATTCTGATGAGGTTTATTTTTCTTGGAAATAATTTTTTTGTTCTTTTTATTTTTAAGGAGAATATCACGGGTTTCTGAAAGTTTCATATCCTGTGCATTAATATTTATTTTACCTTCTGACAACTCGGATAAGTCCTTTAAGATGCTTGAATCTGTTACTGCCTCGCGGTTCCAGGTAAGATATTGCTTTTTCATCATATTGGCAAGAGCTTCGATCAGCACTTTTTTTTCCTGGCCTTCAGGCATCTCGGTAGCTTTTTGCACCATAAGTTCCAGCACTTTCCCATAATGTTTATAAGTAATTCTGTTCTGATTATAAGGAACAATTCTTGGTTTTTCTTTTAAAATAGCCATAGTTGGGACAGGATAGGGAGAATCGATATCCAGTTTAAAGTCTGAAATTATAGCAAGGTGGTCCCATAACTTATGTTTAAAATCTGCGACATCACGAAGATGCGGATTTAAATTACCCATAACATTGATTAAAGTCCGGACTGCCCTGTTTCGCTCTTCACGGTCCCCTATGGTCATCAGGTAATCGACTAATCTGTGGATATGGCGGCCATATTCAGGTAATGCCAGCTTTTTGCGCGATGTGTTATAATCGAAATTCATGGATGGATTTATTAATTAATCTTATTTATTCCTGTTTGAAAGTTTTATTAAAATATTTATTGAATAAGTTTTTTGAAATTGTTAACGAGATAATATTAAAGAAATTCATGAATAATAGGTTATCCCTTCAAAGATAATTCTAATATTTGGAGCAAATGTAAGAAAATATTTAGAACCTACCTGAAAATCATTAATCTGCTTATAATTTCATTCTACGATTTTTAATCTTGCGAATTTTAATAATAATTTTTTTTCACCGGAATTATCAAAAAGAACAGCTGCTTTTGTATTTGGTGCCACACCTTCAATGGCAATAACCCTGCCAATTCCGAATTGCTGATGGTAGACTGTCATTCCTGATTTTATTTTAGATGGATCATCCGAGACAGAATCATTCAGTTTTGTTTGAATTAGTTTGGCTGATTTGATTTCCACTAATTTTTTATTCAGGTTAAATGGTAGCGACGAATCGTAGGATTTTAATTTTCCATGTTTTGAATCATGGGCAGGATCCTTTATTTTACCAAATGTTTTATTTAAAAAATCAGCATCGTCGTTATTTGTCAATGAAGATGCAGGATAATCAAGATATCTGAAATCAATATCTTTAATAAAACGGCTGGGAGAGCATATTGTTGGAACCCCCCATTTATAGCGGTGTGCAGCATAAGAAATAAAAGCTTTTTTTGCAGCTCTCGTGAGGGCTACATAAAATAATCTGCGTTCTTCTTCAAGTTCCTGCGGTGAGCCAACCGATAATCTCGAAGGAAATAAATCTTCTTCCACACCTGCAATAAATACATGATCGAATTCAAGGCCTTTTGCTGAATGAATAGTCATCAGTTTCACTTTATCCCAGTCACCTTCTTTTTCTGTGTCTGTGTCCGTGAGCAAAGCTACATTCTCCAGATACCTGTCCAGGGTTATCATCGAATCATCTACCTTGTTTTCATCAGAGAATTCCTTGATACTATTAAGAAGTTCTTCTATATTTTCCATCCTGCTGATGCTTTCATAAGTGCCATCGGATTTCAATTCACCCATTATCCCGCTTGATTTGGCAATTTGAATAGCCAGTTCATAAGCTTCTTTCTCATAAAGTTCAGCAGAATATCCATCAATTATATTTATAAAACTTTGAATTTTCTTTATAGTACCCCGATTGAGTTCAATATTATGAATATGGTTTTCAGATATTACGGCCCACATACTTATTTCATTCCTGTTGGCATACTCTTCAATTTTATCGACAGTTGTATTTCCTATACCACGCAATGGATAATTAATTATTCTTTTGAAAGCCTCATTGTCGCTTTTATTTAGCGTAAGACGAAAATAGGCCAACAAGTCTTTAATTTCCTTTCGCTGATAAAACGATAAACTGCCATAGACTTTGTAAGGGATGTTTCTTTTGCGCAACGATTCTTCAAAAATCCGGCTTTGTGCATTGGTACGATAAAGAATGGCAAACTGATTAAAGTTCAAATGATATGTCAGCCTTGTATCGAGAATGGTATTGGCAATAATGAACCCTTCTTCCTGGTCTGTTTCAGCTTCAATAACTTTTACCAAATCTCCCTGTTCGTTTGACGACCATACTTTTTTGTGAATCTGGCCTTTATTCTTTGCTATAATACTATTGGCTGCTTCTACAATAGTTTGAGTGGAACGATAATTTTGTTCAAGTTTAAATAGTTTGCAGCCGGGATAATCGTTTTTAAAATTCAGTATGTTTTCGATTTTTGCCCCGCGGAATGAATAAATACTTTGGGCATCGTCGCCTACTACGGTAATGTTTTTATGTGTCCCGGCCAGTTTGTTGACAATTAAATATTGGGAAAAATTGGTGTCCTGGTATTCATCTACCAAAATGTACCGGAAAATTTTCCTGTATTTTTCTAAAATATCCGGGAAATCGCGAAACAGAATATTTGTATTAAGTAATAAATCGTCAAAATCCATTGCATCGGATTTCCTGCAGCGGATACAATAAAGCCTGTAAATATCTGCCAATCTTGGTTTACGGGAGGCTTTATCCTGCTCCATAATTGTATTGTTTGCAAGGTATCCCTGTGGCGTAACCAGATTATTTTTGGCCATAGAAATGCGACCAAGAGCCTCACTGACTTTGTATACCTGTTCATCCAGGTTCAATTCTTTCAACACCGCTTTAATAACACTTTTAGAATCCGAAGTATCGTAAATAGTATAATTTGAACTATATCCCAGGGTCGCAGATTCAATTCTTAATATTTTTGAAAAAATGGAATGAAAGGTTCCCATCCAGAGATTTCGGGCAAGCTCAGGTCCAACCAGTTTTGCAATACGCTCTTTCATTTCCTTTGCAGCTTTGTTTGTAAATGTAAGGGCTAATATTGAATGAGGTTTAATATCCTGTGAAAGTAAATAAGCTATTTTATAGGTTAATACCCTTGTCTTTCCGGATCCTGCGCCTGCGATAACCAATGAAGGCCCATCTGTGCATCTGGTTGCAACAAGTTGTGCATCGTTCAATTCTTTTAAAAAATCAGTCACCAATTAAAAATTTTCAGATTGTTTCAAAGGTATGAAGTATGAAAATTTCTTTTTGTGTAATAAATAAAAAACATTAAAAATTTTATTAACAGAATCAGAAAAGCTTTTTGATTTTATATTTTTAAGTCTGACCCTGTCTTGACTAATTCATGAATTTCATTTTAAGACTATCATCCTTTGTGTTACTTCGAGGTAAAAATTAAATAACCACAAAGACGCTCAAAGATTAAAGCTAATTGTCAAAGAATTCTGAAATATTGTATTTTCAAATATCACGTACAATAATTTTAAATATTAGAAGTTAATATTTTTTGAAGGAAAGTAAATTTTATTCCTGATTGGGTATATTTGCAATTTGTTTGAAAAAAGCCACAGTTTCATTTCAATTGAAGAATTGACAGGTTCAAATGTTTTTAAAGAAAAATTTTATAATTATCAGTGCTGTCTTTTTATTAAAAATTTCAGTCCATGCACAAATATATTCTGTAGGGGCAGATGCGGTGCGGAGAACTGAATATTCAATTAATCGGGTTCATGACAGTATTTATGTATTTAATGCTTCAGATTGTAAAGGAAATTTTAATAATTGTTACGGAAAATTAAAAGCAATTTCTCCCGATAGTTCAAAACAAACCACTTTTGTCTGGAAAAAGTACGATAATGCAATCAAAGGCTGGTCAAAAACTTTTGATTCAATACCGAGCGATAGCATGAGTGAGATAGACACTCTCACTTCAGGCTGTTACCAGGTAAGAATTAAAAACAAAAATCACGATACTATTTTTCGTGCATGGGTTTTCATAAACCAATTAAAGTTTCACTTAAAAAAAGATGATAAAGGACATGTGCCTTTAGGAAATTACACCTGCGAATGGCTCGATTTGGGCGTCATACGAAGCGGTGACACTCGTTACGATTCAACATTGTGGTATGTCCATAACGATTTTAATTATGTGAACCCTGAAAATAGAAAAGCCCAAACATTGACAAACTATATTGATGTTAAATGGACAACTGATCCCGCTTTTACTGTTTCTGACACCTCTCTTCAGATTCGTATTTATGGTGCACCTGCCGAAAATTCTACCTTATTTACTTTGACCATCAGCGATACATTTCATAATTTATGCACCGATACTGTACGGTACATTTCTGTAAATACCAAAGCCGATTTCGATGTTTATATTCAAAACGATTCTTCCAGAAAATATAACAAAGCTAAAACATTGGATACTACTAATATTGGTGAATCTCCTTTAGTTACATTATTTAAAAATACTTCAAAAAGACGTCATGCAGCGGAATGGATTGTTTCAGATACTTTGCAAAATCAGGATCCTTTAGACAGCGCGCATAGTCACAAAATGGATTCGGTCAAATATACTTATTATTTTCCCCACAATTATAAAATAAAATTGATTTCTACCAGCCCCGAAGGTTGTACCGATACATCTTATAGTAAAATTGTATCAGTTGCACCATCTAAGTTTGGCAGCTCGCAGCAGGATACTAGTAATAAAGGTCTTGTATTTCCAAATGCATTTTGTCCGAACTGTTATAAAAGCAAATATGGTTTAAACAATTATTTCATTTATAAGTCAGATAGTTTTAGTCTTGACGATACCTATCAATCTATTCGGTATTTCCATATCTGGATATACAGTCAATGGGGACATTTGGTATATGACCATAGTGGATCACTTGGATCGCTTGACTATGGCTGGCATGGTTGGGACGGTAAAATAAACCATTCTGACAGGGACGCTGTTCCCGGAGTATATTATTATGTATATGAAGCAGTCGGATGGGGCTCCTTTAAAACTATAAAAAAAGGTGGTTATGTATATTTGTTCAGAAAATAGTTCAAAAATTATTATTCTTCGCTTTCCTCAGCTTCATAGGCTTTCAGTAATACATTTTGAATTTCCATTGGCACCTGTGTATATTCTGCAAATTTCATATTATACATGGCCCGTCCTCCGGTAAGGGAACTCAGGGCAGTTGAATATTTGTTCATTTCAGCCAATGGAACCTTGGCCATTATTTTTTCGAAACCTTTTTCACTGCTCATTCCCTGGACAATTGCACGTCGTCCCTGCAGATCGCTCATTACATCGCCCATGCGTTCGGAAGGAACAAAAACTTCAACATCATAAATAGGTTCCATAATTTTTGGGCCTGCATTTTTAAAAGCTTCTTTAAAAGCATTGCGGCCTGCCAGCCTGAATGAAATTTCATTTGAATCGACCGGGTGCATCTTCCCATCGTATACAGCCACGCGGATATCGCGGGCGTATGAACCTGTCAATGGGCCTTCTTCCATTTTTTCCATGAGGCCTTTTAAAATAGCCGGCATAAAACGTGCATCAATGGAACCGCCAACAATGCAGTTATAATAAATTAACTTGCCACCCCAGGGCAAATCTATTTCTTCTTTCGCGCGAACATTAATTTTAGTATCCCTGCCTGCAATTTTGTACATTGTCGGGTCAGGGGCACCTTCTATATATGGTTCTATTACCAGATGAACTTCCCCAAATTGTCCTGCACCGCCTGATTGTTTCTTATGACGGTAATCGGCCGCGGCAATTTTAGTTATTGTTTCACGGTAAGGTATTTTAGGTGTAAGAAATTCTGTCTCAATTTTGAATACATTGTCAAGATGCCATTTCAGGATGTTCAGATGATGTTCGCCCTGCCCATAAATAATGGTCTGTTTTAATTCTTTTGAATATTCAATAATTATTGTAGGATCTTCCTGGTGCATGCGGTTGAGTACTTCGCCAAGCTTTTCTTCGTCGCCTTCGCTTTTAGCCTTTATTGCAGTTCTGTATTTTGGATTTGGAAAAACAATTTTTTCAAAAGTAATTAACTGGCCTGGTAACGTTAAAGTATGCTGGGTTTTAGTATTTTTAAGTTTTACTGTGGCGCCAATATCGCCGGCAACAAGTTTGGGGACCTTTGTCCTGTTTTTTCCTGCCGAAACATTTAATTGGCTTAGTCTTTCCTTGGTCTGGTTATTATTATTTACAAGGTCGATGCTTTCTGTTATCTCTCCCTGCAAAACCTTGAAATAATTAATTTCACCAATATGTTGTTCAATATTGGTCTTAAAAACAAAAAGTGTTGCCGGGGCTTTTGGGTTTACTTTAACTTCTTTTCCATCTGTTGTAATTAGACCTTTGACATCTTCCGGCCCTGGTGCAGCGCTGCAAATAAATTCCATAAATCTTGCCACACCAATATTTTTTTTAGCTGAAGAACAAAATACAGGAAAGATTCCTCGTTGAATAATTCCCTGTAAAATACCTTTTTTCATTTCTTCGGCTGAAAGAGTTCCTTTTTCAAAGAATATTTCCATTAATTTTTCATCACTTTCTGCAGCTTTTTCAATAAGCTGGTTTTGTAACGCGGTTGCTTTATCTATTTCGCCGGCTGGAATATCAAGTATTTCCGGTTTGCCTCCATCGGCTGGATATTTAAGCATTTTCATTAACATCACATCAATAATTGCGTTAAAGCTTGCACCTTCATTTACCGGATATTGAACAAGTGTAAAATTATTTCCGATTCGTTCTTTGACCATTTCGATTACCTTTTCGAAATTCGATTTATCATGATCGAGTTGGTTGATTAAAAGGATCATTGGTTTTTTATTGTTTTCGAGATGCCGGGCATGAATTTCAGTTCCCACTTCAATACCGTTCTGGGC
>Ga0265323_10001042_pt1 | contig 14370 bp, 9 predicted proteins | sample 41225metaG_FD_193580 | JGI IMG/M metagenome (GOLD analysis project Ga0265323, IMG submission 193580) | Rhizosphere microbial communities from Carex aquatilis grown in University of Washington, Seatle, WA, United States - 4-12-25 metaG | ecosystem: Host-associated > Plants > Roots > Rhizosphere >... | reverse complement strand
CGCCTCGCTCGGTAGCCTCCGACGGCCAGGAGGCACGCTTTGGCTCTTTCGCCTCGAATTTGCCGACGGTGGCGACGATGCCCTCGTCAGCATGTTCACGGACGGCTGGCAGGTGGCCGGCTTCTTCATCGACGATCCGCAAACCAGAGAAAAGGAGAAATGAACCATGTCCATGCGCAACTTAATGACCTGTCTTGCCGCCGGCGCGCTTTGCCTGACGCTTGCGCCGGAAAGACCCGCATTGGCTGCGCCCGTGGCGCCAGCCGGAGTGGAACGCGTCCTGGTCAAGATGATTGAGGCTGTCAAGGCACAGTCCTACGACGACTTCCTGACCGACGCGGATGATCACCTCAAGACCAATCTCAGTCGGCAGCAATTCGAAGGCATTTGCGGCCTGTACACCGCGCCCCTGCGCAAGGGCTATAGGCTCGAATACCTCGGCCAGCTTCGGCAGCAGGGAACGTACGTGTACCTTTGGAAAATCGCCATCGTTGGCGGGCAAGACGAAACCCTACTCAGGCTGGTGACGAAAGACGGGAAAGCGTACGGCTTCACAGTACAGTGATCCTGGCCGAAGAACGCGCCTGCCGACTGAAATACGGCGCGCAGTACGAGCAGCACGCGCAGAAGGTTCCCCGCTATTTGGCGTTGCACTGAACCGCGCGAGCCCACCTGAGGCTCAACACATCTTGGAAGGGGTTCCGGATCCGGGTCCGAACTCTTCCCCTTCTTTCCTTCCGATCCGTCTCCGCGCTCTCTGCGCTCTCTGTGGTGAGATCCGGTAGCTGGATTCTCAGCTATTTCGCGAACGCGCCCTTGCCTAGCGCATTTTCGCGAATGTAGCGGATGGTATCGAAAATCGTTTCGCTCGCCTCGCGCGGGGAGAAGCCCAGTTCGCGTTGGGCTTTCGTGCTGTCGAAGTACCAGAAGTAGCTGGCCATGTCGACACTGGCTGGCTCGATGGGGCTGGTGCGGCCGGCCGCCTTGAACAAAGCCGATTGCACCTGGGCCGCCAGCACGGGCCAGCGACTGTGCGCCTTTAGCCGCGGGTGGTACTCTTTGCTGGCCCGCTCGATGCGGTCGAAATACTCGGCAAAGGTCATGTTGTGGCCGCCCAGCAAGTAGCGCTCGCCCGCACGACCCTTTTCCATGGCCACGGGAATAGTAGCCGCCACGTCGCGCGCGTCCACGAAGTTGATCCCGCCCGAGGGCACGACCTTGACGTCGCCGGCGAGATAAGACAGCACATCCCGTGTCGACCCCATGCGCACGTCGCCTGGCCCGAGTAGCAGGCTCGGGTTCACCATGACCAGCTCGATGCGGTCTCCGCAGATCAACCGCGCCGTCCGCTCCTGGTACAGTTTGCTCGTGTAGTAGGGCCAGCCGGAAATCAATTCGAGCGGCGTGGGCGAGTCCTCGTCGGGCATCTCGTCGGCGCGCTTAGAAACAGCGATGGTGCCGCTGGTGGAAGCCATCAGGATGCGCTTGACCCCAGTGTGAAGCGCAGCCTCGCACAGAAGACGCGTGCCCTGCACGTGGATCTGGAACATGCGGTGACCGTCAGCCGGCTTGCGCGAAACAAAGCCGGCCAGGTGGTACACATGGGTCACGCCCTCCAGCACCCGCGCCACATCGTCGGGATTCAGGATCGAGCCCACTACGACCTCGACGCCTAGACTGGAAAACTCCGGCGCCGGAGCCACGGCCAGCACGCGAAGTTGCTTGGGCTCGTGCCGCTGGCACAGCCCTTCCACCAAAGGGGATCCCAGAAAACCTGGTGCACCCGTGACCAGGATCTTCATGCGCCTTCCCTGCCTTGGCCGCCGACCCGGGGCTTGGAATCTTCGACCGACGCCAACTGAAGCACCAGCGGCCCCAGCTTCTCGCCATTCCACGCCGCCCGCACGCTCGCCACGTCAAAGCGCGTGGTCACACCGTCGCGCAAGTTCTCGACGATCCTTTGGGTCAAGGCCGAGCACAGACGCCAGGAATCCTTGTCCGACAAGCCAACAATCAGCTCGCGCAGAAAATCGATGGACAGGAACGGCCCGAAGTGGACCTCCAGATCGCGCTTCTTGGGAATGGTAGCTCCCACTGGCAGCGACTCATGAGTGCCATGAACATAGGCCGGCAAGATGCCCACCTCGGCGCGCAGAGCTAGGTAACCCAGGCTAGGCAGGAAATCTGCCATCACCCCGCCGCGAGCGCGCGTGCCTTCCGGGAACAGCATCAAGCTGCGGCCGCGGCGAAGCACCCCCTCGGCGATGGCCAGCGACTTGCGCACCGAACCGCTCCGTTCCATGGGAACCAGATTGGTCAGGTTGGCAAAATAGGCGCGGCGCCAGCGATTGGAGAAGAAATAGTCGGCCGCAGCCAGCGAGGCCAGGTCGCGTCCGGCATCGCCAAGTGCCACCTTCACTGCCCCCATGTCGAGGTGCGAGGAATGGTTGGCCGCCACGATGAAGTGCGTGTGCTGCGGGATGTGGGCTTGCCCCCGCACCTTGGTCTGCAGGGCGCGCGTGTAGAAAAGCTTCTGCGCGGCCGACAATCCGCGCTTGCCCAGACGCTGCAAGGGCGCCGGCAACTTGAGGTCGCCTTCCTGGTGGTGCTGGAAGGTGTCGCGCCGGCGCGGCTCGCGCTTTTCCAAAGCCGGGTTGTGCCGCTTGCCGGTGGCCAGGTCGTAGAGCGCGGCCACATCGGCCGCACCGGTGAACACCACGCCCTCGGGCAAGTGCACTCCCGCAGCTTCCAGCGCCGCGGTCAACTCGGTGAAGGTCAAGCTGTCGAAGCCCAGTTCGTCCACGCGGCTTTGCATGCGGATCTCGTAGGGCGCCTTGCCACAGGCGCCCGCCACGATCTCCAAGAACCAACCGACACCCGCGTCCGAGGCGTGCGCTTCTGTGGTTTGCTGGCTCTCGGTCTTGTTCTTCTGGTGACGACGGATCAGCTCATCAGCCACTTCGCGCCGCTTGATCTTGCGCGAACTGGTGCGCGGCAGCTCCCCCTCCCAGAATTCCAGTGTGCGTACGCGCTTCCAGAAGGGCAAGCCGGCGGCCACCTCGCGGAAGTGCGCTTCGACTTTGGCCTGCACCTCGGCCCGCGAGAGCCCTGGCTCGTGCTCCAGATTGGGCACCACCGCACAGGCCACGTGTTCGGCCACGCCATCGGGCAGCCCCACCACCGACAACTCCTTGATGAAGGGTGAGTTGCGGTAGAGATCCTCGACCTCGTCGGGATAGACGTTCTTGCCGTTGCTGTCGATGATGACGTCCTTTGAGCGCCCCACGATGAAGAGGTTGCCATCCTCGTCGAATCGCCCCAGATCGCCGGTATGGAACCAACCGTCGCGCAGTGCCTGCGCCGTGGCCTCAGGGTTTTCCCAGTAGCCGGCCATCACGTTGCGGCCGCGCGCGATTACCTCGCCCACACCCGAAGCGTCGGGACTCTCGATCTTGATCTCGACGCCGGGCAACGGCTGGCCCACTGATCCGAGCACTGGCTTCTTCTTGGGCGTGGTGACCGAAAGCACTGGCGCGGTCTCGGTCAGGCCGTAGCCCTCGAAGAAATCGAAACCCATGCCGTAAAAAGTCTCGAGCACTTCGGGCGGCAGCGACGAGCCGCCGCTGATCATGTAGCGCACTCGTCCGCCGAACCCCTGGTGCACGGGGAAGAAGACGAACATGCCCAAATCGATTCCGGTGCGTGAGCGCAGCTCGAAATTGGCCTTGGTGAGCGCGTTGACCAGCGATTCGAGAAGCGAAGACCGATCCGAGAACTTCTGTAGCACGCGCCGGCGCAACGCCTCCCACACCGCGGGCACGCCCACGATGGCGGTGATCTTGCCAGTCTTGAGCACGGCATTGATGGCATCGCCGGTCAACTCTTGCAGGTAGGTGATGCGCGCTCCGCGTGCGAGCGGGACCAGCAGGCCGGTCGAGAACTCGAAGGTGTGGTGCAGGGGCAGCACTGACAGCATCCCGTCGTTGGGCCCCAGATCGAAAGTGCGCAGCAACTCGGACACCATGAAGGTGAAATTGCGATGGGTCAGCATCACCCCCTTGGGGTGTCCGGTGGTGCCGGAAGTGAAGATGAGCGAAGCCACGGTGTCCGGGCCGTGCTTGCTGTGCAGCGCGCGCTTGCGCTCCTCTTCCACGGCCAGCGGCGGCAGCGCGAAGACTGTCTCGAAGGGCCACAGCCGCGTGGCCAGGCCTTCCTTGGCAAGAGCGGCGGGAAGATCGGCACGCTTGTCCAGCAAGTCCTCGCCGGCAATCAAGCCCACCGCACCCGAGGCGCGCGCGATGTTCACCAGCTCGGCCGTGGTCGAATCGTGGGCCACCGGCACTACCGTGCCGCCCGCCTTGAGCACGCCGAAGAACGCCATGGACCACTCGGGCGCGTTCTTGGCGTAGAGGATCACGCGATCGCCGAGCCGGACATTCTCGCCCACCAAGAACGTACCGGCACGGGTGGCCAGTTCTTGCAGGTTCTGGTAGCTGTACGACTCCTGCCGCTTGCCCCGTTCCATGCGCAAGGCCACGCGCGTGGCGTGCAGCTTGGTGGTGGTGTCGAACAATTCCAGAAGGTCGTGGTAGGCGTACACGCTCTTGGGCTTGGCCGCGTAGGTCTCGTCTAGTTCAGGCAAGACCCATTTCTGCAGCCCAGGGAAGTGGATGTTGAGAAAGTAGTCGTACCAATCGATGGTCTCGGGCGACCAGGGCAGCAGAGCGCGATCTTCGGCAGGAAGGCGGTCGCGCAGGGCGCGGATGTGATCGGCACGCAGGACGTAGGCGTTGTCCAGGATGAATGGCCGGAACAGGTCGATGTTCTCGCCTGCCTCTTTGGTTACACGTTGGACCTCGTCGACCTTCTTCTTCACCCGGTCCACCAGCTCGCCGAAGCGCCCGCCGGCCCAGCTCGGTCGCACGCGGTCCAGGGTTTCCGACGCGCGCTCGGCCAGGCGGTTGACCAGGGGCAACGACTTCTTGTCGTATTCCTCGTAGGTCACCGGCCGGAATTCCATGCGCGCGGCCAACTGGTTGAGGAACTTGTTGCCCACCTCCTTGTCCTGGAAGCGCTTGCGCTTGTACAGACCGGTCAGGGTGGTCACCCGTCCGATGTAGGAGGGGTTGAGATCGCCGGCCGCCAGCTGGTGCACCAGCTCGGGCTCCTCGACGCAGGCCTGCGCCGCCACCATCAGCATGGCGGCCGCGATGTAATCGACCGGCACCACGTCGAGAATGAGCGACTCGGACACCGGCAAGAGGTTCTGGCCCTTGAGCGCCAGATACACCAGCGGCGCGGAGGTGGTGAAGCCCTCGTTCCAGCCGCGGAACGGGTATTCCAGCGAGCTCTCCACGATGGCCGGCCGAACTATCGAACGCGCGATGCCTGTCTCGCGCGCCACCAGCTGGTCGCCCATGCTCTTGGTGTAGGTATAGATGTTGGGCCAACCCCAGTCCTTGGCGCGCGCGACGCCCCGCTGGGTCAGCTCGGCCCGCACCCAGTCCTTGCGTTCGCGCGCCACGGCCAGCTTGAGCGCGGCCTCGTCGTCGGGATCGCGGTGCTGCTCGAGCAGCGTCTCGCGCGCGTGCTGCCGCAAGCGCGCGAGCACCTGCGCGTCGTCGGCCTGAGCCCGCACCTCGACCGCGATACGGCTGCAGTCCGCGATCTCCTGCTCGACCGAGAAGCGCGTGCCCGTCAGCTCCTCGCGGCGCGGAAAATAGCCGTCGAGCGGCTCGCTCTCCCACACGTTGCCGCTGCGGTTGCCGGCCACGAAGCAGGTGCTGGTGTGAACCAGCGCGGGCCGCTTCATGCGCTTGACGAAAGCGATCACGTTCTTGGTTCCCTGCACATTGGTGCGCAGAGCGGATTCCAGCGGCGGGTTGAAGGTCACCTTGCCCGAACTGTTGATGACCACGCTGATGTCGGCCGCCACCGCGGCCGCTTGCTCCTCGCTCAGGCCCAGGTTGTCCTCGGTGATGTCGCCATCGACGACGCGAATCTTCTGGACCAAGAACTCGTGCAGACGGTCCGCACCGCCGAACTTCTCGCGCAAGGGATCGAAGGTTCGCGAGGGCACCACATTCTCCCAAAAACGCTTCTCGCTGGAGGTACCGGTTCCTCGCCGCACCATCACGTACGCCCGGCCGATGTCGGGGAAGCGATGCAGCAGCATGCTGAGCAGGACTTTGCCGAGGAAGCCTGTGCTTCCCAGGATGAAGACGTTTCGCCCTCGGTAGATCTCGCGCGGCGAAAGCACGGAATCGATGTGGCCCACGGGCGGATTCATCGGCTTGCCGCTACTCCACGTCGGCCATCACGATGGGCGGCCATTTCATCATGGTGATCGACGCCGACGGGCCCACGAAGGAGCGCGCCATGGCGATGGCCTCGGTCAGCGATTCGGAACGGTCCCAGCCCATGATGGCAGGCACATGGGCGTTCTTGGCGCCGGCCAGGATGACCTTGCCCGCGTGCTGACGGCCGTTCTCGCCCCAGTACCACATGAAGAACGGGTGCGCGCCGTGGTAGGCGTTGCCCCGACGGTACATCTCGATGTAGCTCGGGTTGCGCGCGAATTCCTCTTCGTACTTGTGCTGCAACGTCGTCGAATCGCGCGTCTCGGGCAGCAGGCGGTGGAAGAACTCGATATAGCTGGGATGGAAGGCGTGATCGAATTCGTCGTAGCCCGGGTGACACAGAATGAGCGCCCCACCCTTGCGCAGGACCGGCTTGCCTCGGTAGAAATTGTGGAAGTAGCCAAGCCCCATGACCTGCAACAGGATGGGATTGAGGATCGAGTTGATGTTGTAGGGCGAGACGTAGGGGATGGGAAAGATGACGATGTCGCTCTGGCCCTTCACCTTGACCATGTACTGCTCGAATCCCTTGGCCACGATGCGCTCGTGCACCGGATCGGCCTTGCCGGCGTGACACGCGATCATCTGATAGGGCGACGGGATCTGCTCGAACATCTTGCGCCGGCCGGCCTCAGGCAGCTTGGCCAGGGTCCAGCGCAACGCCTCGAATTTCAAGCGGTCGACCTCGCTGAACTCGTCCTCGTTCTCGCCCAGGAACTTGGTTGGGTTGGCGAACATCCGGTTGTTGATGGTGGTCTCGATGTGAAACACCTTCATGTGCTGGTCCACCAGGCGTCCCTGCCGGACGATCTTGGTGTTGAGCATGGAACGCGGTGGATCCATGAAGCTGTCACAAGCCAGGAGGGTGTCCGGACTGTGGTGCACGCGCACGCTCTCGTAGTCGCACAGCCCGACCGCCACCGACTTGTGCCCGCCATCCATGGGCACAAAGTTGACGTTCACGTAAATGACCAGATCGCTCTCCACCGCACGGCGGTTGATGTTGACCGGCTCGTCGTGATCGGTCTTGCCCAGGTGGACCAAACCGTCGGGATCTTCCGCGTCGTGGTTGTACAGGCGGTCGGGATGGAAGGCGTCGAAGATCTTCTTGCCCACCATGCGCTTGATTTCCGCATCGGTCATGCGCCGTTGCAGCGAGTTGGCCACGATGATGTGCACATCATCGACCCCGTTGGCGTCGAGCAGTTCCAACACGATCTCCAGCACAATCTGTCGGATGTCGGGCGTGGTCATGGGCGGAAGCGGCAGGCTGATATCGTCCACCGCGATGGTCACGCGCATGCCGGGCGAAAGCTGTGCGTAGAGCGGATCACTGTCGAGCGGATGGTTGAGCGCATAGCGCACGGCCGCGCCCGGGTTGGCCAGGCCTTCGATGGGCGGCTTGGCGTAGACCACCCGTGTGCCGATGGGCAGGTCCTCGCTGAGAATCTCGGTTCCCGAGAAGACGATCCGCGGTGCGGAATCGCTGTCGATGTAGACGACTTGATCGTCTTCCTTGTGGCGGGGCACGGGCCCGCGCACCGGCTTGGCTTCGCGCTTGTTCATCGGGGCCTCATGCTAACGCAAATCCAGAATGGGCCAGTCATGTTGTAGAGCTGTGTTCCTCAGGCGGAAATCGGGGTTGACCGCAGTGGGGTGGCCCACCACCGACAGCATGGGCAGATCGCTCATGCTGTCCGAGTAGCTGTAGCACTCGGTGAGATTGAGTCCTTCCTTCTCGGCATAGACGCGAATCCAGCTGGCCTTGGTGGCGGCGGCCATCACCGGCGGCAAGAGGCGCCCGGTGGCCTTGCCGTCTACAAACTCCAGGTGGTTGGTGACGGAGTCGTCCAAGCCCAGGTGGCGCACCAGCGGCGCCGCGGTGAGGTCCAGCGCGCCCGTGACCAGAACCTGGCGCAACCCCAGCCGGCGCGATTTGTCGACCAGTTGGTAGCTGCCTGGGAAAATGGACGGCCGGATGACCGTGTCGAACAGCTCCTGGGCCAGGTAGCGCAAGCGGTCCTCGGACTCACCCCGATAGCGGCGGAAAAAGATGTCGTTGAACAGCCGTCGGTTGAACGCGTCGGCAGCCAGAAACAAGGGAATACTGACGACCGTCGACGCCGTCCGGGTCACGCTCCGCCACAGACCTTGCTGGTTGCGCGCGTTGTAAGCGAAGGCGTGCACCAGGTTGGTACGACACAGGGTGCCGTCGAGGTCATAGAACGCAGCCGCTGCCATGTTCAGAAGTGCAACCGTATATCACGACCGTGGCCGCGGGCCACCATCGCCCCACGCCCACGATAGCCGCAGAAGGTCGTGGCCGTGCTGGTGGTGTCCCCTGCCGGATCGCGTAGAATGGGGCCATGGTTTCCGAGCAGGCGCTGGCACAATCTGCCCGGCAGGCCGGTCTTAGGCTGTTGGTGCTCTTCGGCTCTCGTGTCCTCGGGCAGGTACACGGCCAGTCCGGCTGGGACTTCGGCTATCTGGCCAGCGGGACTCTTGACGAGGAATCGTTGCGCGAGCGCCTTATTGGAATCCTCGGCACGGACCTTGTCGATCTGGTTGACCTCTCCAAGGGACGGCCCGCCACCCTGCCCGCTTCGCGCGCGCCCGCGCCGGCGCTGCTACTTCTCGACCGGCGGCTTGGTCCCAGCCAACCACGCGCCCATGATTTCCACCCGCGCCGCTGGATCCAACTTGGGGAATTGGACCAAGGCCCAGTCAGCGGCAGCCAGGCGTCCTGAACCGGCGGCCAGGGCCGCGTAGGAGGCGCGCCAGAGATGACCGTCGGGCGCTGAGGCAGCGGCCAGGCGCTTCTGCGCGTCGACGGCGCTGCCCAGGAAGCGCAGCTCGGCATCCCCGTCGCCCGCCAGCGTGGCCTGCACTTTGTGCGCAAATTGATCGCGACGCGCGGCCAGGGCGCGCGCGCCGGCCAGGCGAACACGCCGATCGTTCTTGCTGTGAGCGAGCTTGCCCAGAATTTCGGCCGACGCTTCGCCCTTCATGGTTCCGAGTTCCTTGGCTACCGCCTCGCCGGGTCGCGGATCCTTCTCTTTGAAGAATTGAAAAAGCTGGGGAACCATCGCCTCGCCCCCGGCCCGCAGCAGAGCCGCAGCCGCAGCTCCGCGCACCTGTGGCGCTGGATCGTGCAAAAGCCCGGTCAGGTGAAGAACCGCACCCCGACCCGCCCCGGCTCGCGGGCCGGCAAGCAAGGCCGCGGCCCGTATGGCTGGTGGCGCATCCTTGGCCAGGGCCTGCAAGCTCGTGTGCGCCTCGGGATCGTCGAGAGTGCCCAGAGCTTCCACGGCCGCCACACGCTGAGGTTCCGGCGCCGAGCGATCCTTGGCCACCACCAAAACCCCAGGCAGGCACTCGCGCGCGAGTCCAAAACGCAGGACCGCCACCGCCACCCCGCGGGCTTCGCCCGCCGGCCCTTCCAGCTTCTCCTTCACCAGCGGACACAGGGGAATCGCCAGCCGCGCCAGACCGCGCGCCGCTGTCTCCACCTGCTCGCCTTGCGCCACGGCTTGGCGAAGCTTGTCAGCTCCCGCACTGTCGCCCCCGGCGGCGCGTGCCGCGGCCACGGCCAGCCCCTGATCGGGCTGCGCGCTGTCGAGCCAGGCCCAGGCAAAAGACGAGAACCCCTGCTCGCGCACGTCGTCGCCGGCTGCCTGCAAGCGCTTGATGGCGGTGCGGTCGCGACCTTGGGCCACCAGAGCACGCACCGCCTGCGGCAAGGGAAGTTGCGCATTTTCGATACGCAGATCGGAACAACGGCGATCATCGCGGGCGAAGGTCCACAAGACGCGGACGTTGCCGTCGTCGGAAAAGGCCTCCTCGGGCGCGATGGCATAGGGGGCGTTGTCGCGGACCACGTCCAGCGCAGACGCGTCGAACTCCGACGAGCCTGACGGGGTGGTCACCGCTGTGCTCAGCAAGCGGCCGCCCGGGGCCAGTACCAGTTCCACAACTACGGCGCGCGTGGCGAGATTGACGGGATGGTCTTTGGGCAGCCGCGCGGCCGCCATGGCCAGAAAGTTCTCCGCCCAGGCCTTGTGCACCTTGGTGTGCAGGTCAGTCAGGTAGGCAAGCGTCAGGCCTTCGCCTTGCACGGGCGGCTCCTCGGCGGCCTGTGCCGTGGCCGAAACCAGAAACAGCCAGGGAACCAGCCCCGCTGCCAGCAGGAAAAGTGCGCGCTTGCTCGTGGTCATCGTTCCGCCTCTCGATTCAACGTGGCGCAACTATACCCGTGTCGGCCGGTTCCGGTCCAACCGTCGCTCTCAAGCCATTCGGTCATCCCAGGACAGAGTATCGGCAGACCACGCTGCTGTTCTTGAGGCGGTGGCCACTGCTTGCTGGAAATTCCGGGTCAGCGCGGGTCGGCCAGCGTGCGCGGCGCACCGTGAGCGGTAGCGGGAGCGTGTTCGACCAGCGTGGAGCGGAGCGCGGATCGCGGCACCCATCCCGCCCACGCATCGCTCGTCCCCCACACGAACTCGCTCACCCTCACGCTCTCGCCCACGCCACCCGCTGGCCGCAAACCGGCCCTGCGGGCGGCCCCGCTGACTAGGGGACAGCCTGCTCACCCCGCGGCGCGCTTCGTGCCTCGCCCTGCCCCGTCCTTCTCGCGCTTCTCCTTGTAGTCGAGGATCATGGCCTCGCGCGCCTGCTTGGGCACCTCGGCGTAGCGCTTGAATTCCATGCTGAACTCGCCCTTGCCCTGAGTGGCAGAGCGCAGATCAGTCGCGTAGCCAAACATGTCGGCCAGGGGCACCTCGGCCACGCCGGTGACAAAGGCTTCGTGCTTCTCCGTGCTCAGAATGTTCCCCCGGCGCTGGTTGAGCTGGCCGATGACCGCGCCCTGGAATTCCTCGGGGAACTGCACCTCGACCAGCATGATGGGCTCCAGGATGGTGGGCTTGGCCTTGCTGTAGGCCTCGCGGAAACCCATCAAAGCCGCCGTGCGAAAGGCCAACTCGGAGGAGTCCACCGGGTGCGACTGACCGTCATTGATGAGACAGCGCACGCCCACGATGGGAAAACCAATCAGGGGCCCCCGCTTGATCGCCTCCTTGAAGCCCTTGTCGCAGGCCGGAATGAACTCACGCGGGATTGAGCCGCCCACGATGTCGTCCACGAACTCGTAGCCGGTCTCATGATCGGAGGGCAACGGTTCGATGTAGCCCGCCACGCGCCCATACTGGCCCGAACCGCCGGTTTGTTTCTTGTGCGTGTAGCTGAACTCGCCGCGCTGGGTGATGGTCTCGCGGTACTTGACCTGGGGTCGACCTGGAATCACCACGCAGTTGTATTCGCGCTTCATGCGTTCGATGTAGATGTCCAGGTGCAGCTCACCCATGCCGCTGATGATGGTCTGTCCTGACTCCTCGTCGCGCGACACGCGGAAGGTGGGATCCTCCCTGGTGAAGCGATTGAGCGCCTTGGAGAAATTGGTCTGCGCCGCCTTGTCCTGCGGCTCCACCGCCAGCGAGATGACCGCGTCGGGCACGTGCATGGACGTCATGGTGACGTTGATGCGCCCGTCGGTGAAGGTGTCGCCCGAGGCGCACTCCACCCCGAACAGGGCCACGATGTCGCCGGCTTCGGCCGAGGGAATGTCCTCCATCTCGTCGGCGTGCATGCGCACCAGGCGAGGAACCTTCACCTTCCGCTGTCCGGCCGAACAATTCACGATGAAGTCGCCCTTGCTGACCTTGCCCTGGTAGATGCGCATGTAAGTCAGCTGTCCGTAGCGGCCGTCCTCCAACTTGAAGGCCAGCCCCACGAAGGGCTTGCTCGTGTCGGATTCCAGTTTGATCTCGGCCTCGCCGTGATCCTGGTCGAGCGCGATGTTCTCGACCTCGGACGGCATGGGCAGGTAGTCCCGAACAGCGTCGAGCAGAAGCTGCACACCTTTGTTCTTGTACGCCGAGCCCATGAGAACCGGTGTGCCCTTGAAGGCGACGGTCACCCGGCGGATGGCAGGGATCAGATCCTCGGGGGTGCACTCCTGCTCGTGCAGGTATTTTTCGGCGATGGCGTCGTCGATGTCGGCGATGGATTCGATCATCTTCTGACGGGCGGCCTTGGCGTCTGCCACCAGCTCGTCCGGTATTTCGGCAAGGCGCACGTCCTCGCCCTTGTTCCCGTCGAAGTACACCGCCTTCATGCGGATGAGGTCAACCACGCCTTCGAAGCGGTCCTCGGCACCGATGGGGATCTGCACCGGAATGGTGTGCAGGTGCAGCTTCTCCCGCAACTGCCCGGTCACGCGCTCCGGGTTCGCACCCGCGCGGTCCAGCTTGTTGATGAAGGCGATGCGCGGCACCTGGTAGCGCCGCATCTGGCGATCGACCGTGTACGACTGCGACTGCACGCCGGCCACGCCACAGAGCACAAGCACCGCGCCATCCAGCACGCGCAAGGCACGCTCCACCTCGATGGTGAAATCCACGTGCCCGGGCGTGTCGATGAGGTTGACGGCGCAGTCATCCCACTCACACGACGTGGCCGCCGACTGAATGGTGATGCCCTTCTCCCGCTCCAGGTCCATGAAGTCCATGGTCGCGCCCACGCCGGACTTGCCCTTGACCTCCTCGATCTTGTGGATCTTGCCGGTGTAGAAGAGCACCCGCTCGGAGAGCGTGGTCTTTCCTGAATCGATGTGCGCGGAAATACCTATGTTTCGGATCTTTTCGATGGACGACATGAAACGTGCCTAACGTATTGTGGTGAGATTGCTGAAGGCGCGGCAGTTTATTCGACGAGGACGAGAACGCCACCTAAATCTATGTGACGCTGCGGTGCCGTTTTCTGCGCGATCGTCGCCTGCGCGTTGCTCTGGTGTTGCATTCGTTCGTGGGACACGCGTTAAATGCGTCCCGGTGTCTCCCCGAAGTTCTTCCAGCGTCAACCGGCTTCCCTACCAGCGCTCCCCTTTTCGGACCGCCGAGAACGTCAGTTTTCTGCGGCCCTTTGTCAAGTGGGCAGGAGGCAAAAGCCAACTTCTGCCGCAGTTCCGAGCCTTGTATCCCGAGCCAAAGACGATCCACCGATATCTCGAACCCTTCCTCGGCAGCGGGGCGGTTTTCTTTAACGTCCAGGCCTTGCTGCAGCCTTCACGCGCCCTATTGTCCGACACGAATGCGGAGCTGATCGACACGTTTCTGGCCGTACGTGACGAGGTCGACGATGTCATCGAGCTTCTGCGCCAACACCACAAGCAGCACAGCGAGTCCAACTACTACGAGGTGCGTGCCCAACCTCCTCAGGCCCGCGCCGCACGAGCCGCCCGTCTCATCTACCTCAACAAGACAGGGTTCAACGGCCTGTATCGGGTGAACAGCCGAGGGCTCTTCAACGTGCCTTTTGGCCACCGTGTAAAACCGGAGATCTTCAACGAAGCTCTGCTGCGGGCAACCAGCGCGGCCCTGCAAAAAGCAGAACTGGAGTCGCGCGATTTCCGCGACCTGTCCGGCGTCGCACGCAAGGGCGATTTCATCTACTTCGACCCGCCCTATCAACCCCTTTCCAAGACGAGCTCCTTCACGTCGTACACCAGCGGCTCCTTCGGCGAGAAGGACCAGAGCGATCTGGCCGATCTCTATGCGAAGCTCGACCGGCGTGGGTGCCTGCTGATGCTGTCGAATAGCGACACGCCCCTGATACGCAAGCTGTACGCGGGGTTTCGCATCCACTGCGTGTCCGCGCGCAGGATGATCAACTCGAACGGCGACAAGCGCGGGCCGGTCTCGGAGGTGGTGGTCCTCAACTACGGCCCGCATGCGAGTCGCCGGCCAGTCTCGCGAGCGAAGTGACTGCTTTGGCCAGACTCTACACGCGCACAGGCGATCGCGGACAGACGCAACTTGCCGGCGGACAGCGTGTGGCCAAGTGCGCGCAGCGGCTGGAGTGTCTGGGTGCCGTGGATGAGCTTTCCGCGTGCATCGGGCTGGCGTGTGCCTTGCTGCGGGAGCCCCCGGCGTTCAGCGACACGGCACGCCTGGCT
>Ga0265323_10001041_pt1 | contig 14379 bp, 6 predicted proteins | sample 41225metaG_FD_193580 | JGI IMG/M metagenome (GOLD analysis project Ga0265323, IMG submission 193580) | Rhizosphere microbial communities from Carex aquatilis grown in University of Washington, Seatle, WA, United States - 4-12-25 metaG | ecosystem: Host-associated > Plants > Roots > Rhizosphere >... | reverse complement strand
GATTCGGCTTCGCTTTCGGACTGGTTATCGAGCACCGGACCGCGCACCAGCCGGATGCTGTGGTTCGCGCCGTTCCGCGTAGAGTTCCGGACAAAGTACTTTTCCGAGCGGCTCCCGTCGCGGGACTCGATCATTACGATGCTTCCAGGCTTGATCGTGTCGAATCGCTGGAGCGCCATATCGCCGCCCGGAACGCGTGCTGGCGGGTTCTCCTGCAGGGGGGCCGTTTCCTGTCGATCCTGGGTTGAGGGAGCGTCGCCGGGGTCCAGCGGGTCGAGGGTCTCGATCGGCATGATGTTCGTCATTCCGTTTTCTTCCAGTGACTACCGGCTTACAATCCGCTTACACCAGCGATGATAATCCGCACGCGCCGCGCCCTGCAATGGCTGGTGGTACCAGGACCATTCCGATGCCCTAACTTGGGGGGATGCGGAGTTATCGCATGGCGCTCCCCTTGGTTAGCGGGGGGCTATTACCCGTCCCGCGGCGCAGCAGGAATGCGCAGCCGGCGGGATGTCTGCCGATATCGTGAGGCTCACCGTCAGGGACGCATCCGTCACGCTCGTGGCGGTTATGGTATCGGTCCCGCCGGAGGCAGGCGGTGTGTAGAGCCCCGCGCTGGTGATGGTTCCGCGGGAGGCGCTCCAAAGCACGTCGCGGCTGTACGGGCCGGTTCCCTCGACGGCCGCCGTGAAGGCCCGTGTTCCGGTCCCGGCCAGGGCAGGCCCGGCCGGCAGCACCGCCAGTGAGGCAATCGTTCCGCTCTCGCCGGGCGGCAAGACGTGCAGGTGGCACACGGCATAGGTCTCATTGCCCGCGGCGTCGGTCACGTGGAATACCAGCAGTTGCATAAAGTACATGTCGGCGTAAAGTGCGGTATCCGTGGCGGCCACCAGGCTTGCCACGTTGCCGGGGAGGATGCTGCGTGTTCCATCAGGCGCGTAGATCCACCATTCTCCCGCCGCATCCACCGTCTGGCCAGTGAGGCCGCTGGCCGCCGCTCCCACCAGGGCCACCTTCGTTCCCGACGGCACCCAGGACTCAAACCCCGGCGACACGATTCTGGCCTGCAGCCTCGGCGAACGCGTCACCGCAACCTCCGCCATCGCGGTCAACCCGGGGCTGGCAGCATCGGTCCCGACGACATGATAGATGCCTGGCGTAGAGGGCGCGGTGTAAAGCCCGGTATCGTCGATGACGCCGCCGGCATCACCCTCCTGCACCGACCAGGCGACCGGTCCGGTGGTCCATGACGCGCCGAACCGCTGCGGCGTCAGAGGCCACAGGTTGACGCCCGCCGGCACCAGGTGGCTGCCCGCGATCGCCGAGGTCCGCACCGTGGACCATGCGTAGAGGCCTTCGTGCCTGGTGTTGGCCTCCATCGGGTCCATCGGCCCTCGGGCAACCGGCTGCGCGGTAAACGTCGCCGGGTTGGCGAACTCTCTGGGATCTTCCGACCCCGGCGTTGTGGCCCAGTGGACCAGCGCCGTCGCGGCATTGGAGAAGTACGCCGTGAAGTCCTGCTTTTCGAGCGTGCCCAGGGAGACGCTCATGGGACTGGAGACCACGGACTCGCCCTGCGGACCAATCACGCGCAGCGGCGCCTCCGCGCTGACGCCGGGATCCTGCACGCTGGTGGCCCGCACGGTGTACTCTCCGACGATTTCGGGCGCCGTCAGCACGCCCGTTGCGGGATCGATGGCGCCCCCGTGGCGCGGTTCGGCGAGCGACCAGACCACCCCTCGATCGCCGGGGCCGCTCACCGCCGCCTGGAAAGCGATTCTCTGGCCCACGATGGCCGCGGGCAATGCCGGAGTGACGGCGATCCCGACGGGCTGGTCCAGAGACGCCGTGATGGCGATGTCGTCCAGCCAGTAGGAAGTCTGGCAACGCTGGTCGTTGATGGCGCCCTCGATGTAGAGCAGGAGCGTCTGGCCGCGGAATGCGCTCAGATCGTAGGATCTCCGCACCCAGCGGTTCCGGCTGTCCAGGTTGGTGAGCGTGTCCAGAGTCGCCAGCGGCGGCGAGTCCGGCGCCTCGCAGGAACTGCCGGTGCGCAACTGAACGCTGAGCGTGTCCCTGGCCTCGAGCGGGAACCCGGTCTGGAGTTGCTCCCAGAACGACAGGACGATGAACGGCGTCTCGGCGGGCAAGCTCACAGGCTGGCACGCCGCGGAGGGATGCGCGCCCTGGTCATCCCAGAACTGGGGGAGCGTGGCGAGAAACGCGCCGGAATGCGGCGCGGGCATGAACCGGTCTGGCTGTAGAATCCAGGCCGTGCCTCCCCAACCGGCAAAGCCGGCCTCAAAGCCCGGGTTCGCCAGCAACTGCTGCCGCCGGTTGACCGGCTGGAAAGACACCGGCTCGGCGTATCCGGCGTTCCGGTTGCGGTCGTAAGCTATCGCCGTCAACAGGTGGCTCTGGTTGCTGACGGATGTCGAGTCGAAATCCATCTCGAAGGTGGCCGACGCCGGCTCGCCATCCAGCCGCCGGGTCCCCACCGGCACTCCGTCCACGAACAGGTCCACTTCCGCCACGCCCACGTTGTCGGTTGCCTGGGCCGTGAATTGCACCGTTCCCGAGTTGCCCGTCTCGCTCAAGGCGACCGTTGGAGGATCGAAATCGTCGATCGCGGCGTAGGGGTCGCCCACGTTGATGGCGCCGAAGGCGCGCCGCACGGCGACGTCCTCGGCCGAGCCCGCCCCGTACAGGTCGATGGCCGCCCGCAGCGCGGCTTCCCGCGCATCCGCGTAGCCGCTGGTCATGGTGAGATACACGGTCAGCGCCCGGTACCAGATCCGCGCCGCCTCGTCGTTGCCGATTCCCTGCATCGCTCCCTGCGTCAAATACGGCGAGTCAGTGAGCGAAGCCGGGTCCGGCGAGGAGCCCTGCGAGAGGAAATAGAACGCCCGGTTCATCGGTCCGTTGCCGTTGTGGATGTCGAGATTCCCGATGCCGTCGTACCAGGCATCCGGACTGACGTTGTCCAGGCTCGGCTTGTACATGAACCGCATCGCGGGCGAGACGATCTGCTCGCCGATGGTCCAGTTGCCGCCGCTGTTGCCGATCGTCGATCCGGAGCCGCCGCGGGCGTAGAACTCGACCATGGCTCCGAAGATGTCGGAGGTGGCCTCGTTCAACATGCCCGACTCATCGAACAGGATCAGCCCCGCGGCGGCCGACGTCACCCCATGGGTCATCTCATGGCCGGTTATGTCGAGCGCCGTGAACGGATTCAGATGGTCCCCGTCGCCATAGGTCATGCAGAAACAGCCGTCGTCCCAGAACGCGTCCATGTACCAGGTGCTGTAGTGCACGCGCGCGTAGGTGGCCGTCCCCTGGCCGTCAATGCCCTGGCGCCCGAACACGTTCCGGTAGAAATCCCAGGTCCGCTGCAGCCCATAGGCCGCGTCCACGGCTGCGGTCTGCCCGTTGGCGGAGCCCGTATCCCCGCCGTCCGCGTAAGGGTTGCCGTCGCCCCAGATGTCATCGGCGCTGGTGTAAACGGCGCCGTCTCCCGAGGTCGAGTGCGCCAGATCCAGGACCACATTGCTGCCGAACCTGCCTCCGGAGCCGCGGGTGCGGTCGCGCAATTCGAAGCCGGCGGGCGTGGAGGACGTGTCCAGGCTCACCGTGCCGCTGTATTGCGAGTGCCCTGTTCCCGTGGCAGCGTCCCTCGGGAGGCTGTCCCATTTCTGAAGCACGGCGCCCGTGCTGGCATCCAGCAGGTAGTCGCGGTGCACGATTCCGGCCGGACCGGTCATCTCCAGGTGGACGTGATACGCCAGCCGGTGCCCGGCCGGGCGGCGATGCAGTTCGATGGCGTTCAGCGGCTGCGGGGCCTTCGTCAGTGTCCGCATCTCCGTGCGGCTGGTGACCGGCAGCACCACCAGTTCGATCCGCGGCGCGCGGGTGATCCTCATCCCCGCGGCCTCGGCGCGCAAGGCAGCAGCCTGCGCCTGGCTGACGCCCAGGCGCGGCCTGGCGTCCAACCGGATGCCGCCCTGCATGTGCCATGTCGGCGCCAGCATGCGCCCGGCGGCGTCCACATGCGCCACCGCCTCGCCGCCCCACACCGGAATCCCGCGGTAGGTTTGCCGGAAGCGCACGTGCGTCTGGCCCAGACCGTCGGAGTACTCCCGTCCGGCGGCCAATCCGTCCGGCTCCCCGAAGCCGCGGGCGCGCGCCACGGCCTGCATGGCTTCGATGGCTTGTTGCCGCACCTCCCGCGGGCGCTGCTGGGCGCCGGAAGGCAGCGCGATGCCGATCGAGACGGCCAGGGCCAGGCTGCCTCCTCGAAGCCAGCCGATTTGAATACGGATCATTGGTAACTTATCGGCCCGCCCCGCGGCCGCTTTAGCGGGGGCCGTGGCGGACAGGGCGTATGGCCTGGCAGGGCGTCCACTGGAACGCGGATCGGCCCGGAACCTGACCCCGCCGCGCCCCGAGCGCACCCGCGCCCGGCCTTTATGACAGCAGTAACTCCAGATCCTCGCGCTTGAGATCGCGAATGAGGCTGTTGTCTTCGCCCAGGATGGCGTCGGCCAGGGCGCGCTTGGTCTTCTGCAGTTCCAGCACCTTCTCTTCCACTGTGTCGCGGGCAATCAGCCGGTAGGCGAACACTGGCCGCGTCTGGCCGATGCGGTGCGCGCGGTCCACGGCCTGCGCTTCCACCGCCGGATTCCACCAGGGATCCAGCAGGAAGACGTACTCCGCGGCCGTCAGATTGAGGCCCAGTCCGCCGGCCTTAAGGCTGATCAGGAACAGGCCGCAGCCCGGATCGTTCTGAAAGTTGTCGACGCGGGCCTGGCGGTTGCGCGTGGCGCCGTCCAGATACTCGTAGCGCACTCCGGCGTCGTCCAGGTTGCGGCGCACGATCGCCAGCAGGCTGGTGAACTGCGAAAACACCAGGGCCTTGTGGCCCTCCTCGCCCAGTTCCGCCAGTTGGGCCATCAGGGTGTCGATCTTGGCGCTGGGCTCGGCGGCGCGTTTGGAGTCCAGCAGGCCGGGGTGGCAGGCCGCCTGGCGCAGGCGCAGCAGCGCCTCCAGCACGTGCATCTTCGAGCGGCCCATTCCCAGGGTGTCCACCTGGGAAAGCAGCGCCGCGCGATAGTGCTTGCGCAACTCGTCGTAGTGTTTCCTCTGCGCGCCCTCGAGTTCGCAGAAGATGGTCTGCTCGGTCTTAGCGGGCAACTCGCGGGCCACCTGCTGCTTGGTGCGGCGCAGGATGAAGGGGCGCAGCGCCTGCGCCAGCAGCCGCCGCGCTTCCTCGCTGGGATTGCGGGCCAGACCGCCGGCCATCTGCAGGACTTTCGCCTCGCCCAGCATGCCGGGATTGAGGAACTCGAACAGGCTCCACAACTCGCCCAGGTGATTCTCGACGGGCGTGCCGCTGAGCGCCAGCCGGTGGCGGCCGCGCAACAGGCGGACGGCCTTGGCGGAGGCGGTGAAGGCGTTTTTGACCGCCTGGGCCTCATCCAGCACCACGTAGTCGAACTCCATCCGGGACAGGCTGGGAGCGTCGCGCAGGAGGGTTCCATAGGTGGTCAGAACCATGTCGAAATCGGCGATCCGCCCCTCGTCGCGGGCTACGCCGATGTGTTCCAGCACGCGCAGCCGCGGGGTGAACCGCGCGGCCTCCTCGCGCCAGTTGAACATCAGCGATTTGGGCACGACCACCAGCGATGGCCCGCGGCGGGCCGTGCGACGCGTCTCGAGCAGCGCCAGCACCTGAGCGGTCTTGCCGACTCCCATATCGTCGGCCAGGCAACCGCCGAAGCCGAACTCGCGCAGAAACTCCATCCAGCCCAGACCTTCCCGCTGGTAGTCGCGCAGTTGCCCCACGAAGCCCGCCGGCTGCGGGGCGGCATGGATTCCCTCGAAGCGGCGCATCTGGTCGCGGAGGCGGGCGAACACCTCATCGACGCGCACGTCCGGCTGGGCCGCCAGCAGGGCGTCCAGCAGGCCGGCCTGATTGCGACGGAAGCGCAGATGGCCGTCGCCCTTGGAACCCAGACCGGCCAGGGGAGCGAAGCGCTCCAGCCAGTCCTCCGGCAGCAGCCCGAAAGTGCCGTCCCCGAGCTCCACCATGGAATCGCCGCGCCGCAGGGCGGCCAGCAACTGGGGCAGCGAAGCCGTGGCGCCGCCATAATCCACCTCGCCGCGCAGCTCGAACCAGTCGATGCCGCTGCTCACCGAAACGCGCGCCGCCCCGGGCGGGCGGAAGGCTTTGCCTTCGGCCTCGACGTGCCAGCCGGCGCGAATCAGCTCGCGGACCACGCGCGGCAACTGCTTCGTCGAAAGCGGCCGGGCGCCGTCGCGGGCGCTGGCCCGGCGGAGCCCCAGATTGCGCAGCGTCTCCTCGGCGGCGCTCTCGGCGGCGGCGTCGCGTACCAGGAAAACGCGCTCTTCGGCGAGCCAGAGGCCGCGGCCGGACGTGGGGCCCTCCACCCAGCCCTGTCCATAGTCCACCAGCAGCCGGGCTACGTGCTTCAGCTCGCCGGCCGGCGACTTCTGCTGGCTGACCCGCAAACCCAGGCGCGGCTCGCTCCGGCGCTCCTCGAATGCCAGCGCCGCATCCACTTCCATGGGCGGCAGCGCGGGGCAGTTCAGCAGCCGGCCCAGCACCAGGTCGCGCTCCCGGTCGGAAAAGCCGATCCGCCCGGACTCCCGCAGTTGTTCGATCCAGGCAAAGGCGCCGCACGAGTCCAGGCGCGCCAGTTTGTCGTGCGCCAGCAGAAAACCGCCGTCCACCAGGAGCACGGGTTCGCTCATTGGCATGCGTTCGGCGCCACGCGCCAGCACGCCAGTGATGTTCCACTGGTCGCGGTCGTCCTGGCGCACTTCCAGGTGCGGCGTCCAGGGCGCTCCTCCATCCCAGGCGAGCGGCCGCAAAACCGCCGAAGCGCCGGCGCGGCAATGCAGCCGCCCAGTGGCGCCGATTCGCGGAAGCAGCGTGCAGGCCAGGCGGTGAGGCAGCGTCTTGCGGCCCACGCCGTTGATCGAACCATAGTATTGGTACGGATTGTAATCCTGGGCTCCCAGCAGGGCGCCCACGATGTCGGCATCCTCGGCATCCGGCAGCCATCCCGCCTGTTCGGGCGTCAACCGCATTTCCTTGGGAATCGTCCAGTCGCCGTTCTTCTTCCGCGAGCGGGAGAACAGATCCACACTGACTTTGCCGGCGGACCGGGAGGCCGCAATGTCGACGACGTACCAGACCTCCGTGGCGCGCTCCCATACGCCCGGGCGGCCCCTCGGTGCGTCAAGTTTGCGCTCGACGGCCTCGAACTGGTCGACCCAACCCGGTATGCGCGGCGCCGGTGGCGGAGCGGAGCGGCGGTACGGGGCGGGAAAGGGAAAACCGCTGCCATCCTCGTCGTCAAAGAACTCGTCGTAAGGGCAGGATTCGTCCTGGACATCCAGGTACTTCATCCGAATCGCGTCAGCGGGCACGCCCCTTGCGTCGCCTGCCAGGGCCATGGCCCAGAGGTGATGGCACGGCCCGCTTTCCTGAAAGTCGCCGCAATCGCACCAGACCAGCAACGTGCCGCCCTGGAGTGTCAGCCGGACGCCGTGGGCGCTGGCGGCGATCACCTCGCCGCAGAGATGGCCCGGACCCGCGTCCTTAATGCGGACGGCGCCGGAGGCGAACAGCGCGCGACCGCGCTTCTGCGTGACGTAATCGAAGAATGCGTCGATCGAGCGGGCCAGCCCCATGGTTGAAGAAGCTCTATTGTAGCGGCCCGGGGCCCGGCGGGGCACGAGGAATACGCCTCCCGCCCACGGTACAATAGGCACAATGTCTGAAAATTCCCAAGAGTTCTACCGTATCCAGAAGCTTCCTCCATACGTCTTTGCGGTCATCAACGAGATGCGCGCCAAGGCACGGGCCGCACAGATCGACGTCATCGATCTCGGCATGGGGAATCCGGACGGCGCAACTCCCCGCGTGGTGGTCAACAAGCTCATCGAGGCCTCCAGGAACCCGCGCAACCACCGGTACTCGCAGTCTCGCGGGATTCCCAAACTGCGTGAGGAGATCGTCCGCCGCTATCAGAACAATTACGGCGTGCAGTTGGACTCCGAGCGCGAGGCCATCGTCACTATCGGCGCCAAGGATGCCCTGGCACACCTGTTGTTCGCCACCGTCGGTCCGGGCGACGTGGTCGTTTCTCCCAACCCTGCCTACCCCATCCACCAGTACGGCGTGATCATGGCCGAGGGCGACGCCCGCATGCTGCCCATGCCGGACGCGGCCACCTTTCTGAGCGGGCTCGAAGACCTCTACCGCACGCTGGCGCGCAAGCCCAAGTTCCTGCTGATCTCCTTCCCGCACAACCCCACGACGCTGTGCGTGGACCTTGATTTCTTCCGCCGGATCGTCGGCATGGCGAGGGAGCACGGCACCCTGATCATTCACGATTTCGCTTACGCAGACCTGGGCTTCGACGGCTACAAGCCGCCCAGCATCCTGCAGGTGGAGGGCGCCAAGGACGTGGCGGTGGAGATCTTCTCCATGTCGAAGAGCTACAACATGGCCGGATGGCGGGTGGGATTCTGCGTGGGCAACCCGCGCGTGATCGCCGCCCTGGCACGCATCAAGAGCTACCTGGATTACGGCGTTTTTCAGCCCGTTCAGATCGCCTCCATCATCGCGCTGCGCGAATGCGAAGAGGACACGAAGAAGATCTGCGCCACCTACCAGAAGCGCCGGGACGTGCTGATCCAGGGCCTGGACCACGCCGGCTGGCCGGTGGAGAAGCCGCGCGGATCGATGTTCGTCTGGGCACCCATCCCCGAGCGTTTCCGCGCCATGGGCTCGCTGGAATTCTGCAAGATGCTGCTGGAGAAGGCTCAGGTGGCCGTGTCGCCCGGAATCGGCTTCGGTCCCATGGGCGAAGGCCACGTGCGCTTCGCTCTGGTGGAGAACGACCACCGCATCCGCCAGGCAACCCGCGCCATCGGGCAGTTCTTTAAGAGCTGAGCGGCGGGGCGCCACACCTGCGGCGGCAGCGGTTCTGTATGGCGCATCACCAGTTCGCCGGGAGCCCCCCGGACCCTTTGGTACACTAGATGGAATTGGGGGACTCCACTTGAATCGGCTTGCAATCTGCTTCTCCGTTGCCTCCGCTCTCAGCTTCTGCGGCTGCCAGAAACCCGCGGCCCAACCGAAGGGAGCGGGAGGAATGCCGGTGTTCCCGGTGAGCGTGGCCAAGGCCGCGCAGCAATCCGTTCCCACTGAATTGCGCGTGGTGGGGACCGTGGAAGCCAGCGCCATCGTGCAGGTGAAATCGCAGATCGCCGGCCAACTGCTGGCCGTGGCGTTCACCGAAGGCCAGAACGTGACCGAAGGCGACCTGCTCTTCCGCATCGATCCGCGGCCGTATGAAGACGCCCTCCGCCAGGCGGAAGCGGCGGTGCTGCGCGACCGCGCCCAGATTTTACAAGCCGAGGCTTCTCTGGCCCGCGATAGCGCCCAGGCGAATTTTGCCGCCAGCGACGCCCAGCGCCAGGCCGAGTTGAATCGCGGGGGCCTCACACCGCGCTCGCAATTCGACCAGGCCCAGTCCGCCGCCGAATCCGCCAAGGCGTCGGCACGCGCCACCCAGGCAAGCATCGAAACCGCCAAGGCGGCCCTCGCCGCCGACCAGGCCGCCGAGGCCAAGGCGCAGCTCGACCTGAGCCACTGCGAGATCCGCGCGCCCCTGAGCGGCCGCACCGGGAACCTGCTGGTCAACGCCGGCAACCTGGTGAAGGAAAGCGATGTGGCGCTGGTGGTGATCCACCGGGTTTCGCCCATCTTCGTCAGCTTCAATGCTCCGGAGCAGTACCTGGGGGCCATACGCCGCCTCAACGCCGCGGGCCGCCTGGCGGTGCGCGTGTTCGCCGAGAGCGACCCGTCGCACGCCGCGATGGGAACGCTGGCGGTGATCGACAACACCGTCGATACCACCACGGGAACCATCCGCCTGAAGGGCACCTTCGACAACCGCGACGGCCTGCTGTGGCCGGGACAGTTCGTCTCCACCGTGCTGACCCTCGATACCATCCGGGACGCCATCGTGGTGCCTTCCGAAGCGGTGCAGAGCGGGCAGCAGGGGTCTTTCGTGTACGCCATGAAACCGGACGCCTCCGTGGAGATGAGGCCGGTGACTACCGGACTCGTTTTTGGCGCACGGACGGTGATCGAGAAGGGGCTCGGCGCGGGCGATACGGTGGTGACGGACGGCTTCCTGGTGCTGTTCCCAGGCGCCAAGGTGCGCGTGGCGGCTACGCCCAACGCGGGATCGGGGGCCGAGTGAACCTCTCGCGCATCTTCATCGAGCGCCCGGTGATGACGGTGCTCGTGACCTTCGCCATCCTGCTGTTCGGCTCGGTCGCTTTTCGCGGCCTGCCGGTGGCGGCACTGCCCAGCGTAGACTATCCGACCATCCAGGTGAGCGCCTATCTGCCGGGAGCCAGCCCGGAAACCATGGCGTCCTCGGTTGCCACACCGCTGGAGCGCGAGTTCTCCACCATCGCCGGCATCCAGCAGATGAGCTCCAGCAACTCGCAGGGGTCCACCGACATTACCGTGCAGTTCACGCTCGACCGCAGCATCGACGCGGCGGCACAGGACATCCAGGCGCACATCGCCGCGGCCGGCGGCCGTCTGCCGCCCAGCATGCCGCGGCCGCCCTCTTACTCCAAGGCCAATCCGGCGGACCAGCCCATCTTCTATATGGCGCTGAGTTCCAACACGCTGCCGCTCTCCCAGGTCACCGAATACGCCGATATCCTGCTGGCCCAGCGCATCTCCATGGTGAGCGGCGTTTCACGCGTGCAGGTGTATGGCCAGCAGAAGTACGCCGTGCGCGTGCAGGCCGATCCGGACAAACTGGCGACGCACAACGTGGGCATCGACGAAGTGGAGCGCGCCGTCGCGGGCAGCAACACCAACCTGCCCACCGGCCGGCTGGACGGGGCCAATCAGGCGTTCACCATCGAGAGCAACGGAAGCCTGTTTCACGCCGCCGATTACCGGCCCATCATCGTGGCCTGGCGCAACGGCTCGGCAGTGCGCCTGGAAGACATCGCCAACGTGGCCGACAGCATCGAGAACGACAAGCTGGTGGCCTGGTACAACACCACCAAGTGCGTGATCCTGGCCATCAACCGCCAGCCCGGCACCAATACGGTGGACGTGGCCGACGGCATCTACAAACTGTTGCCCGAGTTCCGCCGCGAGATCCCCGGCGCCGTGAAGCTGGACGTGGCCTTCGACGCCTCGCAGTCCATCCGCAATTCCATTCACGACGTGGAGTTCACCCTGATGCTGACGGTCTGCATCGTGGTGATGGTGATCTTCCTGTTCCTGCGCAATTTCTCGGCCACGCTGATTCCCGGCTGCGCCGTGCCGTTCTCCATCGTGGGCACTTTCGCCGTGATGTACCTGCTGGGCTACAGTCTGAACAACCTTTCGCTGATGGCGCTCACGCTTTCGGTGGGGTTCGTGGTGGACGACGCCATCGTGATGCTGGAGAACATCGTGCGTCACATGGAGATGGGCGAGACGCGCATGCAGGCGGCGTTGTCCGCCTCGAAGGAAATCGGCTTCACGATTCTCTCCATGACCATCTCGCTGGTGTCGGTGTTCATTCCGGTGCTCTTCATGGCGGGCATCGTGGGACGCCTGCTGCACGAGTTTTCGGTGACCATCGTGGTGGCGATTCTGATCTCCGGATTCGTCTCCCTCACGCTGACGCCCATGCTGGGCAGCCGCTTCCTGCGCGACGAGCACAACCGGCACCACGGCGTTTTCTACCGCTCCCTGGAAGGCGGCTTCAACCTGCTGACCTGGTGGTACGAGATGACGCTCCGCATGGCCCTGCGCTTCCACCCCGTGACTTTCCTGCTGGCCCTGGCGATGCTGGGGGGTACCGTCTACCTGTTCAAGACCATGCCGACCGGCTTCATTCCCAGCCAGGACAGCGGCTTCATTTTCGGCGTCATGCAGGGGCCGCAGGACGCCTCCTACGAGTACATGGTGCGTCACACGGTGGCCATACGGGACATCGTGAGGGCGAATCCGGCGGTCGAAAGCACTATTTCCTTCGTGGTCGGCGGCAGCAACATGTCCTTCGCGTTCTCCAAACTGAAGCCGCGCAATCAGCGCGCGCTCTCCGCCGATCAGTTCATCGACCAACTGCGCCCAAGCCTGTTCTTCGGCGTGCCGGGCGTGCTGGCGTTCCTGCAGAATCCGCCGCCGATCACCGTGAGCGGGCAGAACTCCGCCAGCGTGTACCAGCTCACGCTGCAAAGCGCCAGCCTGGACGAGATCTACAACTGGGGACCGAAGCTGAAGGCGAAGATGGCGCAGCTTCCCGGCTTCGTCGACGTCAACAGCGACCAGCAGATCTCCAGCCCGCAGATCATGGTGGATATCGACCGCGACCGCGCGCTCGCGCTCGGCGTCACTCCGGCGCAGGCGCAGGACGCGCTCTATAGCGCCTACGGCTCGCGCGAGGTTTCGGTGATCTACGCCCCTGCCGACCAGTATTCCGTGATCCTGGAACTGGCCAAGCAGTACCAGCGCACACCCGACTCGCTCTCCAAGCTGTACGTGCGCTCCTCGCAGGGCCCGCTGGTGCCGCTGAATGCCATGGTACATACCAGGCTGCGGACCGGCCCGCTCTCCATCAACCATTTCGGCCAACTGCCGGCGGTCACGATTTCCTTCAACCTGCTGCGCGGCTACTCGCTGGGACAGGCGGCCGAAGCCGTCGATAATGCCATCACCGAACTGCGCATGCCGGCCACCATCTCGACGGCGTTCCAGGGGACGGTGAAGGAGTTCCAGAGTTCCTTCCAGAACCTCACGATCCTGCTGGCGGTGGCCATCCTGGTGATCTACATCGTACTGGGCGTATTGTACGAGAGCTTCATCCATCCCATCACGATCCTTTCGGGCCTGCCTTCGGCGGTGTTCGGCGCGCTGCTCACGCTGCTGATCTTCCACAAGCAGTTGGACCTGTACGCATTCGTGGGAATTATCATGCTGTTCGGCGTGGTGAAAAAGAACGCCATCATGATGATCGATTTCGCCATCGGCGCGCGGCACAAGGGGTTGAGCGCCCGCGAGGCCATCTGGCAGGGTTGCCTGCTGCGTTTCCGCCCCATCATGATGACCACCGTGGCGGCACTGTTCGGTACGCTACCCATCGCCCTGGGATACGGCGAAGGCGCTGACGCCCGGCAACCGCTGGGCCTGGCGGTGGTGGGTGGCCTGGTGGTGAGCCAGTTCCTGACGCTCTACATCACACCGGTGATCTACCTGTACCTGGATTGGGTGCAGGAGCGGATGCAGGGCCGGCGCGGAGCGGACGCCTCGCCCCTGGCCGCGCAAACCGCCCAGGGCTGACGCCCCAGCGGCTACGCCGTCAGCGCTACATCAGCCCCGTCTTGAGATCCACCGCGCGATCGCTCGCTGTGGACCTGCCGCAAGTCCTGCCTGCCGGCGAAGGCCGCGGGAGCGAGCCATTCCCCCGAACCGGCTCTCCGGTAGAATGACCTTATGGAAAGCTTATCCGGGAAGGCCGCCATCGTCACCGGCGGCACGCGCGGCATTGGACGCGCCATCGCCGAACGCCTGCTGCGCGAGGGAGCTTCAGTGGCCATCTGCGGCCGCACGCGCGAGACCGTGGACCAGGCCGTCTCAGCCATGCAGCCCCTGGGCCCGGTCTTCGGCTACCCCGCCGATATCCGCCGCATCGAGGACGTCCGCCGCCTCTTCCAGGCCGCCGACGCCTCCCTCGGCCCGCTCGACATCCTGGTGAACAACGCCGGCGAGGGCGTCTTCCGCAAGGTGGGCGAGATGACCCCGGAGGAGTGGCATCGCAATATCGACCTCAACCTCAACGCCGCCTTCTACTGCGCGCGCGAAGCCCTCGCCCGGTTCGCCGGGCGCGGCGGCTTCATCGTCAATATCTCCAGCCTCGCCGGCAAGAACGCCTTCTCCGGAGGCGCGGGGTACAACGCCTCCAAGGCCGGGCTCAATCTGTTCACCGAAGCCCTCATGCTGGACCACCGCCACGAGAACGTCCGCGTCTCCACCATCATGCCCGGAAGCGTGGACACCGGATTCGCCGGCGATCCGGCCCGGCGGCAGGGCGGCGCCTCCTGGATGATCGCCCCGGAGGACGTGGCCGAAACCGTCGCCATGGTGCTGTGCATGCCCGCCCGCACCATGGTCAGCCGCGTCGAGATGCGCCACTCGCGGCCCGGGAAGTAGCCGCTTCTGATACAATTCGTCTGCCCATGCCACCTCCCGCCGAAAGACAGGATTCGCGCCTCATGCGCGCCATGTTTCACACCATCGCTCCGCGCTACGACTTCTTC
>Ga0265323_10001040_pt1 | contig 14405 bp, 14 predicted proteins | sample 41225metaG_FD_193580 | JGI IMG/M metagenome (GOLD analysis project Ga0265323, IMG submission 193580) | Rhizosphere microbial communities from Carex aquatilis grown in University of Washington, Seatle, WA, United States - 4-12-25 metaG | ecosystem: Host-associated > Plants > Roots > Rhizosphere... | reverse complement strand
GCCAGAGTCCGGTCAGCCCGGGAATGGCCTGGGATCGTTCCCGCTGCCAGGGAAGAAACTGCTCGTGCTCGTACGGCACGCAAGGGCGTGGACCGACCAGACTCATGTCGCCCCGGAGCACGTTGAACAGCTGGGGCAGCTCGTCCAGGCCCGAGGCGCGGAGCAGCCAACCTCCAGGGATGATGCGCGAGTCGCGCCGGGCATCCATTTTCACCAAGGGAGCGTTAGAGTGGATCAGGTCATCGCAATGCCGCTGGTGGATATTGCTTTCGGCACCGGTGACCATGGTTCGGAACTTATAGCACATAAACCGTCGGTCCCGGTGTCCGACGCGCTCCTGCCGGAATAAAAGCGGCCCGGGCGACGCGATCTTGATCACGATGGCGATCGCCAGGCTAAACAGGGCGACGATCGGCAAGGCCGCCAGGCAGCACACAACGTCGACCGCGCGCTTCCATGCTGGCATGGGAACGGGGCGATTGTTGGGTGGTATACTATGGATATCTTGATTCATTGAATTCTCGGAAGTGGGGCCTGGCGGTCGAGCAACGGAATCCGTCGGACAAAGAAAACAGGAGTTTGCCTTCCCCTGACGTTTAGCTACTGCGGCTACGCCAATTTTCACGGGGACAAGGTGCCATTGATCGGCGGAGAACGGTATGGGGTCTAACCCTCCGCGGAACGAAGACGCCCCGATAATCTGAATAGATGGCGGAGCGGGCTCTGTGCGCGCGATGGTAGCGCGGGCGAATTTGCGACTCCGGCGGCGAGGACCTCGCGCGTGGATCGCCGCCCCGTCGATCGCTGGCTATGGCACGGCGCCCCTCCCGCCCAACGAGCAAGCGATCCTCAGCCGGTGGCGACGGCCGGCACAGCCAGGGGCTCCAGCCAGACCTCGGGTTCTCGCTGTAGCCTCTGCTGGCGGACGTATTGGGCGAGGTCCTTGGGCGTGGTATGCCAATAGGCCCCGGCGTAGTGCGTTTTCGCGTACCGGAGCAATTCCTCGTACACCGCGGAGGAAGATTCGCTGACCCCGGGCTTTTGACCGTCGAAGGCCAGATAGTCCGGATGAACATTCACCAGCGCCAATCCTCCGTGCGCCGCCACCCAGTCGAGTTTGGCCTTCCAAACATCGATCACCCGGTCGCGGTAGATCAAAAACAGCGTCGAATCCTGGGGCAACGTGTAGGGAAGCTCGACATAACCGGTTCCTGGTTGATGCCCGCTGATCCAAAAGGGGAAGATCGTTCCGACGCCGTCGGGCTGCGGCTCGAACGGGTCTGTGTCAAACGTCGAGGAGTCGTACTCGATCGCGAGGTCTCTTAGCCAGTCGAGGTTGTGGAACATGAAGCCCGAGCGGAACCCGACCGCGTTCCACTGTTCGAGATAACGGTTGATGCGTTTGGCGGCTTTCTGAAACGCCGACCGCGACCAATAGAGCGAGCCGTCGTGGTGAAGGTCGTGCACGCCAATCTCGAACCCGGCAGCGATTAATCGATCCCGCAACTCCCGATCGGCCGCATAGTCCCCTTCGGGAATGAAATTGAAGGCGGAGCGGAAGCCCAGGCGCTCCTCCAATGCGGCGACCTCGACACACCGGTCCAATCCGGCGCGTCCTTCCACATCGTGCGTGAGCACCAAGGCAAACTGTTTTCCTCCGGGCCAGCCCGTCCAGCCAGCGGGCTTGGTCGAGGCTGCTTCCAAAATAGGCCAGTCCTTCGCCGTCGCCAGACGATGGCGCGCGTGGAGGCGGCGCATGAAGTACCGGAGCCTCCGGGGCAGGAACGGCTTCGCAAGGTAATAGAGCGTGTTCAGGGTTCCCATGCTGCGTCTGGACGGGACACGGCCACGCCCGCCCGGCGACGGACCAGGATCCGATGCGTGGCTCACGTGCATTTCATCGCGGCGTTTCACGATTCGAGAGCATTTTTCTCCGGCGGGGGCAGCACGGGTGTTTGGCTGATGAATCTCAAAGCGGGTTGGGAATCCCAATTCCGCCTGGGAGGCCCGGGCAGTGATCATGCTCCCGCACCTGCGGGAAGCGTATGGGGTTTAACCCTACTGATCCCGAAACCTCGCACTGCCGCCCAGTGGATTTGTCCGCGGCGCCATCAGGGCGGGCGCTTCCGCGTTTTTGGCATTGCAGACCGCTTGGGCGGTGGCACGATGCGCCAAGTTTACCTCTGAGGAGAGATGGCCGAGTGGCTTAAGGCAGCGGTTTGCTAAACCGCCATAGGTGTTAAAACCTATCGGGGGTTCGAATCCCCCTCTCTCCGCCAGTTTGCGATCGACCCCAACTACCCGATCAACTTCGCATAGTCGCCCGCCGCCAGCAGCGCGCCGAACCCGGTGGAATTGGCGGGCTGGAGCTTGATCATCCAGCCGTCGTCAAATGGAGATTGATTCACTTTTTCGGGCGCCCCGTCCAGCGCGGCGTTGACCGCCAGCACCGTTCCAGCGACCGGCGCATAAAGGTCGGATGCGGCTTTCACGGATTCGACCACCCCAAACGCCGCGCCAGCCGGGAACACCGCCCCCACTTTCGGCAGTTGCACAAACGTGATGTCGCCGAGGCTGTTCTGAGCGTAATCGGTGATGCCGACGGTGGCAGTGCCGTCGCTCTCCAATCTTAGCCACTCGTGGGATTTGGCGTATTTGCGGTCAGGAGGAACGTTGCTCATGGGAGGTGGTAGGAGGCGATTTGAACAGGGGGCGTTCAGCGTGCAAGCACGCTCCTACATTTTCTTCAACGGCACGAACGGAGGCTTGACGGGGTGGAGGTCGATTTTCGCGCCGCGAATGTCAACCGACAGCGGTTCGACGGCGGCTTTCGCCGCGACCAGCGCCGATCCAATGGCCTCGTTTAGAACCGGCGAGAATGTGCCCGACACCACCCGTCCCACCTCGCCCGCCGGGCCGAGCACGGGCGAGCCGGATCGCACAATCCGGCGGTCGCCGGTTTTGAAGAAGACGATTTTCTTGGCGGACCCCGCCGATTTCTCCGCGGCCAGCGCGGCCCGACCGATGAAATCGGCGCCTTTGTCCAGCTTAACCGTCCAGCCGAGCCCCGCCGTGAGCGGAGAAATGTCCGTTGTGATTTCATGGCCGTAGAGCGGATAACCGGCCTCGAGGCGCAGGCTGTCGCGCGCGCCCAGGCCGGCGAGTTCGAGCCCGTGTGGAGCCCCCGCCGCCAGCAACGCCTCGGCCAACCGCGGGGCCTCGGCCGCGGGATGATAGAGCTCGAAACCGTCTTCCCCCGTGTAACCAGTCCGGCTGATCAAGCACGGCACTCCCGCCACCACTCCCTCGCAAAAATGGTAATATTTTACCAAGTCGAGGCGGACATCCGTCAGCGACTGCACGATTGCCGGAGCGTTCGGCCCTTGCACGGCCAGCTGCGCGTAGTCGGCGGAGCGGTCCGTCAGGACGACGTTGAATCCCGCGGCCTGTTCCTGGATCCAGGCGAGGTCCTTGTCGATGTTGCCGGCGTTGATGCAGAGAAAATAGTCCTCCGGCCCACGCAGGTAGACTAATAGGTCGTCGACCACGCCGCCGGTCGGATAACACATCGGCGAATAGAGCACGCGCCCCGGAAACAGCCGGCCGACGTCATTGGTCACCAGATGATTGAGGAAGCGGGCGGCCTCCGGCCCCCGGACATCGACTTCCCCCATGTGGCTGACATCGAAAAGGCCCGCGGTCCGGCGCACGGCTTTGTGTTCTTCGAGAATGCCCCGATACTGCACCGGCATCTCCCACCCCGCAAAATCCACCATCCGCCCGCCATGGGCGACGTGGAAGTCGCGAAGGGGCGTGCATTTGAGTTGGCTCATGGGCCAAACTTAACCGCCCCGCCCGGGGCGAGCGCAAGAATGTTCTTGCGCGGCGACCGGGGCTGGCTCGGTCCAGAATTGATTCGAAAACCGCCGTGGTGCGTCAGACTGTGCTGGCCAACATGTCCTGGCTCATTGTCGCCATCATCCTCACCCTCGGCGTCTCGTTCGTCTGTTCGCTGGCGGAGGCATTGATCCTGAGCACGACGATTGCGGAGATCGAAGCCCTCAAACAGCGCCGCCCCAGGCACGGCCACCTCCTCGAAATGCTCAAGCTGGGCCTGGAGGATACGATGTCGGCCATCCTTACGCTCAATACCATCACCAATACTCTCGGTTCGATGGCCATTGGCGGCCTGGTCACGCACCTTTACGGCCAGACCTGGCTGGGGGCGGCTTCCGCCGTCATGGCATTCACGATTCTGGTCTTCTCGGAAGTCCTGCCGAAGAACATCGGTGTCGCCTACCGGGTCGCGCTGCAACCCAAGGTCGTCTATCCGCTCTGGTGGGCGCGGCGGATGCTGACACCGGTGCTCTACGTTTGCAGTATCGTGGTGCGTCTTTTCATCACGTCGCGCCCGTCCACCCAGACTTCCGAAAAGGAGATCATCCTGCTCGCCGAGCGGGGCGCGAAGGAGGGAACGCTCTCGAGAAGCGAGTCGAACATCATCGCCAACGCGCTTTCGCTCGATGACGTGCGCGTGAGCGAGATCATGACTCCTCGGACCGTCGTCACCACGCTCCGGAAGAACGCGACGGTGGGCGAAGTCTTCCGCGAGTTTCCGAACATTCCGTTCGCCCGGATCCCCGTCTGCCAAAAGAATCTTGATGATATCGTCGGCCTGGCGCGGCGGCGCGACTTGCTGAAGGCCAAGGCCAATGACCAGGACCTCGAAACGGTGGGCAATCTCATGCAGGAGATCAGCTTGATTCCGGAAACGGCGACCGTGGGCAACGCGTTGCAGCTTTTCCTGAAAACCCACCAGCACCTGCTCGTTGTCGTGGACGAGTTCGGCTCGACGGCCGGGGTGGTGACGATGGAGGATGTCATGGAACACATCCTGGGACGCGAGATTTTCGAGAAGGACGACGTCGCGGTCGACATGCGTGAACTCGCTCGCGCCAAGCTGCAGAAGCAACGGCGCGGCCGGCGCCCCGGTGACGGCGGCTCCGGGCTCTGGAGTTTTCCCAAGGGTGGCGGGTGATCCGATCCGACGGAATATTTTAAATCAAAGATCAAAAAGCAAAAACCGATGATGCCTCTTCCGCTCGCCTATTGGGTCGACAATCTGAGCCCCTTTGCCATCCGCTTCTGGGGCAACGTCGGCATCCGGTGGTATGGACTGGCCTACGTCTGCGGCTTTCTGGTGGGGGGATGGTTGATGGTCCGCTACCACCGCGCCGGCCGTTCCGCCTTGCCCGCCAATCAGGTGCCGGATTTCATCCTGGCCCTGGTCATGGGCGTGCTCATCGGCGGAAGGGTCGGCTATTTTCTCCTCTACGATCTCGATCTGTTCCTGCATCAGCCGCTCGTTCTGTTCCGCGTGTGGGAGGGCGGCATGGCCAGCCACGGCGGTTTTTTCGGCGTCCTCGTCGCGGTCTGGTGGTTCGCCCGGCGAAGCGGTCTTCCCATGCTGCACCTCGCTGACATCCAGGCCTCGACGGTTTCCGCCGGTCTGCTGTTCGGCCGGCTGGCCAATTTCGTCAACGGCGAACTCTGGGGAAAATTCTCCACGGTGCCGTGGGCGGTCATTTTCCCCAAGAGCGCTCCGGAAGGAACGCCGCTGGCGCATATTGCCCCCCGGCATCCTTCCCAGCTGTACGAGGCGGGGCTCGAAGGAGCCCTGCTGCTCGCCTTCATGCAATGGCGCGTCTGGAAATCCAGCGTTCTGCGCACGCAACCCGGCCGCCTGTGCGGCGAGTTCATGGTCGGCTACTCCGCGGTGCGCATTTTCTGCGAGATTTTCCGGGAGCCCGACGCGGATGTCTCGCTCATCCTCGGTCTCAGCCGCGGCACGTTTTATTCGTTCTTCCTCGCCGCCACCGGTGCCGCCCTGATCATCCATGGCTACCGGCATCGGACGCTGGACGTTTCTGCTGCCAAACCGAATGGTCGGCAGTAGGGCTCGACCTACAGCGGTTTCAGAAAAGGTGTAGCCGCGAGCGCCAGCCCCTCGACCTGGGGGCCCTGAGCCCGTCGAACGGGCGAGTGGCCGGACCATCCGCTCGCTGGCGCTCGCAGCTACGTTCGTGTCGCCGGCGCGAACCCGGCCGGCCGCCGTCAATCATTCCGGAGGAGGAATTGAAATTCCGGATTGCGATGGATGAACTTCGCCACGTAGGAGCACTGCGCGATCACGCGCCGGTTCTGATCTCGGGTTTCCTCCAGAGCCGTTTTCACCAAGGCTTCGGCGACGCCGCGGCCGCGCAGCTCCGGCGGCACCAATGTATGGGTGAAAATAACGCAGTCGCCCTCCAACCGGTATTCGGTCACGGCGAGATGTCCCGCCACCTCGGTCTCATAACGAAGGGCGGCAGAATTGTGGCGGACCACGATGGTCGGGGACATGGGATGAAACGTTCAGGGGTGATTTTGCCGACCGGGAGCGGAATCGCTCCGCCCGGCGTTACCGGGCCGCCGTTCGGTTTTTGCCGCCGAATCTGGCCGCCACCAACGCCGCCAGTTCTTCGCGCCCTTCAATCCTCAACCACCACAGCAGACCGGCATAGGTCGCACCGGCGAGCGGAATCAGCCCGGCCACGGCCAGGACGTCGGCCGTGCGTCCCCCGACCACCCGGCCCAGTCCGAACCAGCCGGCGCCGACCACCACGCTCATGAGCGCGGTGGCGAGCAGAATCTTGGCCAGGCTCGGCCACAGCGCGGCAAAACGCATTTCGGCGATCCGCCGGGTCAGCGCCCGCTTGAGCAGCAGGGTCTGCACCACAATCGCCGTCGTGCTCGCCAGCACCAGCCCCGCCGCGCCCAGCCAGCGCATGAGGATCAGGCTCAGGCCGAGATTCACAAGAAAATCGATGGCCGCGATCTTCACCGGCGTCGCGGTATCCTTGACCGAGTAAAAAGCCCGCACCGTCAGGTTTACCACCGAGAAAAACGGCATGCCGATCACAAACAGCGCCAGGAGGCCGGCCATGGCGTGGGCATCCCCGGCGGTGAATTTGCCGTGCTGGAACAACAGCCGGGTGATCGGCCCGCTCAGCAACGCCAGACCCGCCGCCGCCGGGATATTGATGAGCAGGATCAATCGCACCCCCCGGTGAAAATCCCCGGCCATCGCCTCGAACTTCCCCTCCACCGCGTGTCGCGCCAACAGGGGATAAACCACGGTCGACACCGCGATGGCGAACACCCCGATGGGCAGTTCCATCATCCGGTTCGCGAGGAACAGCAGCGTCGCGGCCGAATCGTTGATCTGATACGCGAGGAGATTCGCGACGTAGATGTTCACCTGGTAAACGGCGGTGCCAAAGAACCCCGGCGCCATCAGCCGGGCGATCTCATACATCCGCGGCGACAGCGTGAAGTCGAACCGCGGTCTCCAGCCTTCCTTGATCAGGACGCCTGCCGGCACGGCCATCTGCAGGAACCCGCCCACCAGCACGCCCACACACAGCCAGCGGATCTCCCCCATCGGGGTTCGCGCCCAATGCAGCCCGGCGCCGCCGAGCGTGAAGATCATCGCCAGGTTCAGCCAGATCGGCGACAGCGCCGGCTCGGTGAAATGCTGGAAAACGTTCAGCGTGGCGTTGAAGGCCGCCGCCACGCAGATGAACACCAGATAGGGAAACAGGATCACCGTCAGATCCGAGGCGAGATACCATTTTTCCTCCTGTCCGCCAATCCAGCGCGAATGCGCGAACAGCAGCATCGCCAGCGCGACGACGCTTGCCGTCACCACGAACAGCCAGCTTGTGACCTTGTTCAACAGCGCGAAGGCCCCGGCCCGGCCGTGCTCATGCAATTCCTCCTGCAACGTGGGCAGAAACGCCGCCGTCAGTGAGCCTTCTCCGAGCAGACGGCGGAAGAGATTGGGCAGGCGGAAGGCCGTGTAAAATGCCGACAACAGCAGGTTCGCGCCAAAGATCGCCGCGCTCAGTTCATCGCGCAGCAGTCCCAGGACGCGGGAAACCACCGTCAGGAACGAAACGACGCCGATGTTCTTGAGGTTCTTGGACACGGGGCGGCTGTTTCTCTGCGGACCTCCGGAGCTTGGCAAGTTCTTACTAGGATCCGCACGATTCCGTTTGCGCCATTGACGCTCCGGGCAACCGGAGCATCTTGAGCGCGAATGCCTTTGCTGCCCAAACTCGTCGAACGGCTGCAGCGCCATCCGAAACGCGTGGTGTTTCCGGAAGGCGCCGATCCGCGCATCCTCCAGGCCGCGCGCCAGTGGGTGACGCGGCGCATGGGCGCGCCCGTCCTGCTTGGCGAACGCGCACGCATCAAGGAGGCGGCGGCCCAATTGGATGTGAATCTCACCGGCATGCGCCTCATCGACCCCGCCCGCAGCGAGGATTTGGACAGCTTCGTCAGCCAGTTCGAAACGCTCCGCCGCGACAAAGGGCTCAAACCTGGCGAAGCGCGGGCCGCGATGCTCGACAGCAACTATTTCGCGACCATGATGCTGGCCACCGGGCGGGTCGACGCCCTGGTCGGCGGGGCCACCGTTTCGGCCTCGAGCGCCCTCCGCCCGCTCTTCCAGATCATCCCGCGGTTGGAGCACGTCGCCACGGCCTCATCGCTGCTGATCCTCGACTGGGATGAGCAGAAGGTCGGCATCGACGGTTCGCTGTTTCTGGCCGATTGCGCCGTGATTCCCGAGCCCACGGCGGAACAACTTGCCGACATCGCGATCGCCACGGCGATGATCGCCCACCACCTGACCAACGAGCTTCCGCGCGTCGCCATGCTCAGCTATGCGAGCAAGAGCGGATCCGACCACCCGGCGGTCGCCAAGATGCGCCGGGCGACGGAACTCGCGCGCGCCAAGGCGGCGAACGCGCAATTGCCGATGGAGGTTGATGGCGAGATGCAGGTCGATGCCGCGCTGGATCCGCACGTGGCGGAAAACAAGCAGGTGGCCGGCGCCGTGGGTGGCCGGGCCAATGTTCTCATCTTCCCTGACCTCGCCAGCGCCAACATCGGGTTCAAACTCGTGCAGGTGCTGGCCGGCGCGAATACGTTTGGCCAGATCATCACCGGTTTGAGCCGCCCCGCCGCCGAAATCAGCCGCGGCGCCAGTGCGCACGACGTCTTTGGCGCCGCCGCCGTGGTCGGCGGCCAGGCGATTGACCACCGTCTGCTCTACGGCACGCCCTAGAGATTCGCCACGCTCCGCCTGGCTCATGACCAATCCCAATCCATTTGAACTGCCGCCGCTGCCGCTCCTCGGGAATCCGACGAACGTCATCACGAAGCGCATTTTCGTCGCCGCCACGCGCATGAACGACGGCAAGACCACCGCCTGCCTCGGCCTGTTCGCCGCGCTGCAGCAACTTTATCCGCGCGTCGGTTTCATCAAGCCGGTCGGCCAGCGCTACGTCGAAGTCGAGGGGCACAAGGTCGACGAGGACTCCTATCTCCTCGACATGATCTACAACGTGCGCGTGCCGATCGAAAGCATGAGCCCGATCACCATCGATCCGACTTTCACCCGCCGCTTCCTCGCGAATCCCCGGGAGACCTACACTGAATTGGTGGACCGGATCTGCCGGGCGTTCGACCGGGTTTCCTGGGAGAAGGATTTCACCCTGATCGAGGGCACCGGCCATGCCGGCGTCGGCTCGGTGTTTGACCTCTCCAATGCCCGGGTGGCGAAGATTCTCGATGCGAAAGTCATCATCGTCGCGCAAGGCGGCATTGGCCGGCCGATCGACGAGATCGCCCTCAACAAGGCGCTGTTCGATCGCGAGGGCGTCGAGATCATCGGCGCCATTCTCAACAAGGTCGAAGCCGAGAAGATTCCGCAGGTCGCGCATTATGCCGGCCTTGGTCTCGAGCGACTCGGGGTGCCGCTGCTGGGGGTGCTGCCGGTGCAGAAGATGCTTTCCGCGCCCAATCTCCTGCAGGTCGCCGAGGAGATCGGCGGGCGGTGGCTGAATGCGCATGCCTCGGGCGCCAACGAACGGATCCTGCGCGTCGTCGTCGGCGCCATGACCGCCAAGGGGATCATCGACCATCTCCAGCCCGGCAATCTGCTCATCACGCCCGGCGATCGGGACGACGTGATCCTGGCGGCCATTTCCGCCACCAGCATCTCCGGCACCAAGGCCATCGCCGGCATCATCCTGACCAACGACATCCTGCCCCACCCCAAGCTGCTGGAGTTGCTGGCGCAGACCGACCTTCCGGTCATCGCCGCAGCCGAGGACGCCTATACGATCACCTCGAAGATCCACAACATGACCGTGAAGACGCAGCCGCAGGACAGCGACAAGATCCCGGTGATCAAGAAGCTCGTCACCGATCACGTCGACCTGGCGAAACTCCTGGCTGCATTCTAACGATAAAACAGGATTGATTTGCCAGCGGCGGCCCGCCACTTTCGCCGCTCTCAAGCGGACGCTTAGCTCAGTTGGTTAGAGCACTAGTATCACACACTAGGGGTCACTGGTTCGAGCCCAGTAGCGTCCACCAGTTTTCGCCTCGGCGAAAACGGTCCTCCGAAGCCTGGGCGAAGGAGGGCCGTTGCGGGCTCAACCGTCGAGAAAAGGGTCAGGAGACGCTAATTCGGAGGGGTGCGGATCCTAAATGGAACACCCTTCAGCACCGTTGTCCCACCCACGGTAAAGTACGGCGTAGGCACCATGAACAGCTGGGTTGATTTCATGGTGGCCCACTCGTTGGTCCAACTCAGCCGGACCGACCAAAAGTACTCTGTGTTCGACTTTAGCGGCGTCTGCACTCGATGTTCCGCACCCCTGATTTCTTTCACGGAATAGACCAAGTCCTTGGGTTGACCATTCGGACTGATCGACCATATCGCAAAATCCGCGAACAACCTCGGATCCGACTGACGCCATTTGAACAGGGGCGTCAGGGAATCAACGGGTACGGCATCGAGTGGAGCTATCCGGCTCGGCTTGTAAGTCAGCGGCTCGATTACGGGAAATGATCGTATGCCAATACAGCCCGCGAGTGCGAGCGGAAGAACCAGCGACCCGATCCGCATAAATGGGTTGATCAAATTGCGCATAGGTTCTTTTCCCCAACGTTGAAAAGCCTGCCGCGCCCTCCCCTATTCCACGACCTTGAACCACTCATCGATCGGCAGCCGGGAGGGCTGGAAGGCATTGACGTGGCTGCCAGGCTTGGGCTTTCCGAAGGGGAGTCCGGCAATGAACAACGCCCCCTCGCTTTCCGGAATGTGCTTCTTGAGGAGATCGGGATAGGCCATCGCGCTGAACTGCGGGCACGAACCCAACCCCAGCGAGGCGAGTCCGAGCATCAGGTTATCCAGGACAAATCCACAGTCGAGGAAAGTGCCATACGAGAAGGCTGATTCCTGGGTGGCGAGGAAGAAGACCTGCGGCGCGCCGAAAAAGCGGAAGTTCTCGCGGTCGTGCGCGCGCCGTTTCTCGGCGTCATCGCGACCAATGCCCTTGTGCTGGAAAATCCCAATGCCCACGGCGCGAGCCCGGGCCATCCAGGGCTCGGGCAGCGTTTCGGGCGAATAGCGGTAAGGCGGCTGCCTCGGCCGGCCCGAGTCGAACGCCGCGAGATAATCAGCCCGAAGCTCGTCGAGCGGCGGCCCGCGCAGCAGGAACAGCCGCCAGGGCTGGGTGTTCTTCGAGCTGGGCGCCCGCCCGGCGGCCTCCACGATCTGGCGAACGGTTTCCAGGGAGACGAGTTCAGGATCAAACTCGCGGATGGAGCGACGCTGGTGCATGGCCTCGAGGGCGGTGAGCATGGGCCAGAAAGTGAGAGAGTCGGCGCGGACCGTCAATCCGGGGAATGGGCGGGTGGGACTCGCGCCGCGTCAGCGCGGACTCACTTCGCCCGATTGCGCGGGTGGAAGCGCGCGTGCTCGGCCAGCCGGCGGTCCGGCGTGACCGCCGTATAGATTTGCGTCGTGGCAATGCTTGCGTGTCCCAGCATCTCCTGGATCGCGCGGAGATCGGCGCCCCCGCTGAGCAGGTGCGTGGCGAAGGAGTGGCGCAGCAGGTGCGGCTTCACCGACTGCCTGATGCCCGCGCGCTGGGCGTACTTCTTGATCAGCACCCACAGCATTTGCCGCGAAAGCGCCGTGCCGCGGGCGCTGAGGAAAAGCTGGCTGCCGGTGCGGGCTTTGACGAAATGCCGGCGCGCCGCGGTGACGTAGCTGACCAGCGCCGCGCCCGCTTTGGTGCCCACCGGCACGACGCGCTCCTTGTTCCCTTTGCCGAAAACGCGGACGAAACCGTGATCAAGATCGAGCTGCTGCAGGGTCAGTCCCGCGAGTTCCGAGACCCGGAGTCCACTCGAATAGAACAGTTCCAAAATCGCCCGGTCCCGCACCGCCAGGGCGTCGCCGCCCACGGGCGCGGCGAGCAGCCGTTCGACTTCGCCCACGGTGAGCGTCCCGGGGATCCTTCGCACCAGCTTCGGCCCGATCAGGAGCGCCGTAAAATCGCGGGCGCACACGTGCTCCCGGACGAGATAACGGGCAAACGTGCGCAGGGCGGTGAGCTTGCGCGCCAGGCTGCTCGCCGCAAATTTCGCCTCGCTCAACCCGTAGATCCAATCGGAGATCTGCGCCGGCGTCACCTCCGCCCAACGGCGCGCGCCGTGGCGGACGATGAACCGTGCGCATTGCCGGAGATCGCTCTCGTAGCTGGAAACCGTATGGCGCGAGAGCCCCCGTTCCAGTTCGAGAAATCCGACGAAGCCGTCGAGATCGTCCGCGAGTCCGGCCGGCAACTCAACCGCGGGACTCGGGAATACCGTTCCGGTGCCGGCTGGCGGCGTCAGGTGGCTCGGCGCAGCCCCGTCCCGATTCTCATCTTGGGCGGGACGGCATTTCATGGTCGGCCAAACAGATTAGAAGCGCCGGCGCCGCGGTCCCGGAGGCGGCGGCGTGGACTCGCGCACCCGATACGTGATCCGCGCCTTTTCAAGATCGTAGGGACTCATCTCCATCTTCACGCGGTCGCCCGCGGCGATCTTGATGAAATGCTTCCTTAACTTGCCGGAGATATGCGCCAAGACCGTGTGGCCATTGGACAACTCGACCCTGAACATTGTGCCGGGAAGGACGGTGACGACCTTTCCTTCGACTTCGATCGACTTTCCGTCAGACATACAGGACGCGGCAAATGCCGGAATAGAATTTAAACATAGGATGCTTCAGCAGCAAAAGACAGTTGTAAGTGAGTAAGGCTGAACGTAAGTCAAGGCTTTATGTCGGAAGCCAAACTCGATTGCCCGTTCCCGAAGCTCTTTCCGTCGCAGTTGATTCGGGATGACGTTTTCTTCATGGCGCTTGCCTACAATCAGGCGATCGACGCGTGGCGCGAGGACGAGGTTCCGGTGGGCGCAATCATCGAACTCGGGGGCGAGGTGATTGCGGCGGCGCACAATCAGGTGGACGGCACGTGCGACCCAACGGCGCACGCCGAGATCCTGGTGATGACGCAGGCGGCGCGGGCAATCGGGGACTGGCGGCTGATCGGGGCGACCCTTTACGTCACGAAGGAACCCTGCCCCATGTGTTCGGGCGCGACGATCATGGGACGGCTCAAGCGCGTGGTTTTTGCAATCGCCGATCCCAAGATGGGTTGCCTGGGCGGCGCCACCGACCTCAATGCGCTGCCGCGGGCAAACCACCGATTGGAGGTCGCCCGCGGCGTAATGGAGGCCGAATGCCGCGACCTCCTGCAGGCCTATTTCCGGCTGAAGCGGGCCGGAGCGGCGGAGTGACCGGTCAATTAGGCGCACATAAGAACGGCCAAATCCCGAAATTGAACGAGGATGGGAACTGAAGCGGGCGGAGTTTTCACGTGGTTCGGTTGACTGAGCGATGGTCCGGTGCACTATTAGCTGTTGAAATCGACACGAACCTCAATCCTTACCACATATGGCTTACGAACTTCCGAAACTAGGCTACGCTTACAATGCGCTGGAGCCGCATATTGATGCGCGCACGATGGAAATCCATCTGACCAAGCACCACCAAGCTTACATCACCAACGCCAACAATGCGCTCAAGGACCACCCGACTCTGGCGGCGCTTGACGTCGATCATCTCATTGCCGACCTCGGCAAGGTGCCGGAGGCGATCCGCGGGGTGTTGCGCAACAACGGCGGGGGCCACAGCAACCACAGCTTTTTCTGGAAGATCCTCGGCCCTGCGAGCGGTGGCCCGCCGAAGGGTAAATTGGCTGGTGCGATCGGCAGCACGTTCGGCAGCTTCGACAAATTCAAGGAGGATTTCGGCAAGGCTGCAACCGGACGATTTGGCAGCGGCTGGGCTTGGCTCATCGTGACGCCCGACAAGAAGCTGGCCGTCGGCTCGACGGCCAACCAGGACAGTCCGCTCATGGGCAAAGCGGTCGCCGGTTTGGAGGGCAAGCCGG
>Ga0265323_10001037_pt1 | contig 14440 bp, 8 predicted proteins | sample 41225metaG_FD_193580 | JGI IMG/M metagenome (GOLD analysis project Ga0265323, IMG submission 193580) | Rhizosphere microbial communities from Carex aquatilis grown in University of Washington, Seatle, WA, United States - 4-12-25 metaG | ecosystem: Host-associated > Plants > Roots > Rhizosphere >... | reverse complement strand
CTGACCAAACTCAAACTAGGCCTCAGCGCGCTGGTGGTTGCCGGGGCAACAACCGCCCTGGTGATTCAACATCAAACGCAGGAAAAACTGCGCGAGGAAAATGAAGCGTTGACGCAACAACTCGCGCAATTGAAAACGAACAACGAAAGCCTTTCCAATAGTCTCGCGGCGGCGGACGGTTCCAAATCGCTTTCGGACGAGCAAATGAACGAACTGCTGAAATTGCGCGGTGAAGTGGGAATGCTGCGGAAACAAGTTAACGAGTTCCAAAAGTCAGAGCAGAATCGAGCGCGAATGGAACGTGAGGCAGCTGCCAAATCAGAGGCGGAATTTGCCCCCGCCAAACTCCAGTTCGAGGCAAACGAAACAAAATCGGTCAATGATATTAAACGAATTGGCATAGCTTTTCATCTTTTCGCCGGTGATCATCAAAATCAATTCCCAACCAATATCAACGAGGTGGATTTGAGCTATTTTGGGTCAACCAACTTGATCGAATTTGCTCAAGACCAGGTGGAACTGGTCAATGTAAACATTTCAAACCTTAAAACCTATCCTCAAGCAATTCTGATGCGTGAACGGATGGCTCGGCAAGATCCAGACGGAAAATGGAGACGGATTTATTGTCTGGCTGATGGCAGCGTGCAAACAGTTACATCAGACAACGGGAATTTTGATGTCTGGGAAAAGCAGAACACGTTTTCGCCGCCAACAAATCAATAAGGCAGCGGAAACTTGGCCGTCAGTTCGTACACCGCTCTTTTCTGTAGCAGCCGACGTGAGTCGGCTCATTATTTTTGAAGTTAGAGCGGACTCACGTCCGCTGCTAAATTGTCAATAAGGCAGTGGGAACTTTGCCGTCAGTTCGCGGACGCGGGTGCGGACTTTGTGCGCCGCCTCGACGTTTTTGATGTCCAACAGCACTTCCGAAATCATGTCCGCAATGGCCGCCATTTCCACTTCCTTCATCCCACGCGTCGTTACCGCCGGCGTGCCCAGCCGGATGCCGCTGGCCTGAAACGGCGAGCGGGTCTCAAATGGAATCGTGTTTTTGTTGACCGTGATGCCGGCTTCGTCGAGCGCATTCTGGCAGTCCTTGCCAGTCACGTTCTTCGCACCCACGTCCACGAGCATGAGATGGTTGTCCGTGCCGCCGCTGACCAGCCGGTAGCCGTTGCGCTTCATGCCGTCGGCCAGCGCGGCGGCGTTCTTCACAATTTGCTGCTGATACGCCTTGAACGTCGGTTGCAATGCTTCGTGGAAGCAGACGGCCTTCGCGGCGATGACGTGTTCGAGCGGCCCGCCCTGGATGCCGGGGAAAACCTGCGAATCAATTTCCTTCGCGTTTTTCTCGCGGCACAAAATCAATCCGCCGCGCGGTCCGCGCAACGTCTTGTGCGTCGTCGTCGTCACAAAATCCGCGTGTTCAATCGGGCTGGGATGGATTCCGACCGCCACCAGACCGGCGATGTGGGCGATGTCCGCCAGCAGATACGCCCCGACTTCGCGGGCGATTTCGCCCATGCGCTTGAAATCAATGATGCGCGGATAAGCGCTGGCACCCACAGTGATCATCTTCGGCTTGTGTTCGCGCGCCATGGCGGCGAGCTGGTCATAATCAATCCGTTCGTCGTCCTTGCGCACGCCGTAGTGAATGATCTCGAAAAATTTGCCGGAGAAATTCGCCTTGTTGCCGTGGGTCAGATGCCCGCCGTGGCTCAGGTCCATCGTGAGCATCTTGTCGCCGGGCTTCAGCATGGCAAAGTAAACCGCCATGTTCGCCTGGCTGCCGGAGTGCGGCTGGACGTTGGCGTGCTCCGCGCCGAACAGTTTTGTTGCGCGGTCAATCGCGAGCTGCTCGATGGTGTCAATGTTTTCGCAGCCGCCATACCAGCGTTTCTTCGGATAGCCCTCCGCGTATTTGTTCGTGAGCACGGAGCCTTGCGCCTCCAGCACCGCCGGGCTGACAAAATTTTCACTGGCGATCAACTCGATGTTTTCCTGCTGGCGCAGGCACTCATGTTCGATGGATTCGGCCACGGCGGAATCCACGTTGCGCAACCGCAATTGCGGCGCGGCCGAACGGACATCCATTTTGTTGACGCGGCGTTCGTGGCGCCCGCCCTCAAATTTGGCGCTGATGAACGCGTCGAGAATTTTCCGGCCCAGTTCCGGCGGGGTGCTTTTGCCGCTGAGGCAAAGAATGTTCGCGTCGTTGTGTCGCCGCACCAGCACTGCGGTTGGTTCATCGGCGACAAGCGCGGCACGGGCGCCCGGCACCTTGTTGGCGGCCATGCTCATGCCGATGCCACTCGTGCAAATAAGCAGGCCGAGTTCCGCGTGGCCCGCGGCAACCGCCTGCGCCACCGGCCGGGCAAAATCGGGATAATCGTCGCCCGGTTCCTTCGATTTGGCGCCGAAATCCGTGACACTCAAGCCGCGCTGATGCAAATGCTGTTTCAGCGCTTCCTTCAATTCATAACCGCCATGGTCCGCGCCGAGCGCGAAGTTTGTGACCGCCACGGGCTTGGCCGCATGCGGAGCCGACAAGATTTCGTGTTGTTCCATAAATTTCAAAAGTGACGCGATGCCCTGTTCAATCTGGTCGCGGCAATTCTCATACACCTCGTAGGTGCCGCCAATCGGGTCGCCGATGTCTTTTTCAAATTCTTCGAGCGTGTTGTCGAATTCGCGCAGCAAAAAGGTTTTTTCCGCCGCCGGCGGATACAGGAGCGTTATCGCGTCCACGTGGCTGTGCGTCATGCCGAAAATGTAATCCGCCTGCCGCACCAGGTCCGTCGTGAGCATCCGGCTGCGCTGCCCGGAAATGTCAATGCCCAGCTCGCGCATCGCCGCCACCGAATGCGCCGTCGGCGGCTGGCCGTCCACCGCCCCGAGTCCCGCCGAAAACACGCGGAATTCCCCGCGTCCGGCCGCCGCCCGCCGGAACAGCGCTTCGGCCATCGGGCTGCGACAGACGTTGCCGGTGCAAATGAACAGAATGGTTTTCATCCCGCGCGAAGTCTAACGATGAGTTGCAAAAAGCGCATCGTCAATCCGAAATCAGGGGCGCGACTGGCGTACGACGGCGAGTCCTTTGATCAAATCCACCGCGCGCGCCAGAACCGGGTCGCGAATCACCGGCTTTTGCGGTTCCGCCGCCCGCGCCGGCGCGGGATTTTCGTTCGGGTTGCCGCCGTCGCCCGGTCTGCGGATCGGGCTGGCCATTGGGAAATCCATGTCCCGCAGGTGGAGCGTCCCGTTGTGTTTCCCGTCGTTCTGCTTTTGCAGCACCAAGTCCGCCTCGCTGAGGTGGTCCACGAACGGCAGTAAATTGTTGGTTGCAACCCCGGGGCCGTTGTTGTCCTGCGCCGGTGACGCGTAGGGATTTTCCCAAAACGCGCGTTCGTCATCCGCACTCACGGTCACGGCGATGTCGGGCTGCAAACCGCCGGATGGAACCGCAAGGCCATTGCCTGATTTGACCGGCGCCGTCGCGATGCGCAATCGTTCGCCGTTGCGCAGGGTAAATTCCTTGAAAGTCGCCGCCTCACCCGCCGTCGGGTTGCCGATGATCAGACCCGCGCCCGCGTGGCGCAACGCCGCCGCCAGCATTTCCGCCGCGCCGCGCGTTTCGGCGTTCACCAGCACCACCAGCGATCCGGCGGCGATTTTTTTGGACGCGAACAAATTCGCCGCGGCCTGCGCCGATGCGGCATCGTCGCCGACGACGAACCGCAAATCCAAAACGAGGCCGGCAACCTTGTTGGAGGCGGTCAACGCGCGATACGCTGCGCTCAATTCGGGTGCGAGGCTGCCCGTGACATGGCTGACGCGCAGATAGGCGACGTTGTTTTCAATGATGGCGGATTTGCTCAAAGCCACCCCGTCTTGCGGGATCGCTGACCCGTCCGCCGCGACGCCGACCAATGAAACTTTGCCGGGGAACCGGGTCAGCAGGCCTTCGATCGCCGCGCGGTTCAATTTATCGTCCGTTGCGCCCGTGAGATTCGTGCGGAGCAAGTCATAGACTTCCTTGAAATCCGGCGCCGGATTGGTGGTGTCCGCACCCCGGGCGCAGGGCGTTGCCAGCCAACCGGTCACCGCCAGGGCGAGAAGACTCAAGAAACGTCGTGTCATGATGCGCCTAAAATGCGCGACCAGCCCGCAAAAGTAAAGGTGCCAGCACACGGCCGCCAATAATGTTGTCGGATTCCGGGCGGCGGCGGCGATATATTTGAAAACGATGAGAAGCGACCTGGAGTTGCTGCAAAACTACGCTGACCGGAATTCGGAGGAGGCCTTTGCCGAACTGGTCCGCCACCATCTGGATTTGGTCTATTCCGCCGCGCTTCGGCAGGTCCGCTCCCCGCAACTGGCCGAGGAGGTCGCGCAATCCGTTTTCACCGACCTCGCGCGCAACGCCGGCAAATTGAAGCCCGACACCGTTTTGACCGCGTGGCTCTACCAGGTCGCGCACCGAACGGCCATTGATGTCGTGCGCCGCGAATCCCGCCGGCAGTTGCGCGAACAAATCGCCTCGGAGATAAATGCCATGAACGCCACCGCTTCGGACTGGACGCACGTCGAACCTTTCCTCGACGAAGCCATGCAAACGCTTGACGACACCGACCGCGCAGCCGTTCTGCTCCGCTACTTCGAGAACAAATCCCTGCGCGAAGTCGGCCAAACCCTCGGCACGAGCGACGACGCCGCGCAAAAGCGCGTCAGCCGCGCCGTCGAACACCTGCGCGAATTCCTCTCCAAACGCGGCGCCATCGTCGGCGCGAGCGGACTCGTCATCGTCATCTCCGCCAACGCCGTCCAGGCCGCGCCGGTTGGACTGGCCGCCACCATTTCCACCGCCGCTATTTTGGCTGGAACAACCATCACCGCCACCACAACCGCCACCATCATCAAATCCATTGCCATGACCACACTCCAAAAAACCATTATCGGCGCGACACTTGCCATCGCGGTTGGAACCGGAATTTTTGAAGCCCATCAAAACTCCCGACTGCGCGAACAGAACCAAGCCCTCCAGCAACAGCAAGCATCGCTCGACGCACAACTCCGGCAATTACAACGCGAGCGCGACGAGGCGGCGAGCCGATTGGCGGCGTTACAGGCTGAAAACACACAACTGAAGTCCGGTCAGAACGCGACGGAGCTTCTGAAGTTGCGCGGTGAACTGGTGCGTTTGCAGAATGCGGCGAACGATCCAGCGGATGGCGCAGCCAAGTCGTGGTTGACCCGTGTGAACTTGCTCAAGCAACGTCTCGAACAAAATCCGCAGGCGAAGATTCCAGAACTGCAATTTGTGACCGAACAGGATTGGCTGAATGCCGCCCGTGGAAAGCTGGATATCGATGCGGACTATCGTCGCGCCTTGAGCACACTGCGAAGTGCCGGTGAACACAAAGTCGGGAACATGCTGCAAAAAGCGCTGAAAGCGTATTCGCAGGCCAACCACGACCAGATGCCGACCGATCTGGCCCAGTTGCAGCCTTACCTCGACTCACCGCTGGACGACGCCATCCTGCAGCGGTGGGAGATTGCTTCAGCGGAAACCGTCCAAAGCCTGAGACTCGGCGGAGACGTGATCATCACACAACGAGCGCCGGTGGATGACGTGTTCGATACTCGCTGGGGCATCGGACCAAACGGCCAGGGTGGCACGGATTTTTTGTCCCGGGAAACTGCGAGTACCATGAACCCCGTTTGGGAAGCATTCAGTGCGGCCCACAACGGACAGTGGGCGGATGATGTCTCCCAACTGCTGCCTTACGCCACCACCCCGGAACAACAGGCTGCACTCCAGAAATTGATGCTGAAAAATTCTGCTGGGAAGTAAATGCTGCAACTTTTATAGGGCCTTCGCCGTGATGTCGCGGCGGAAGTGCGCGCCGGTGAAATCAACTCTTCCGAAAAACTTTGTCGGATTTGCCGCAACCCGGTTATTTAATGCGTGAGATGCAGCCAAAGTCCGATGCCCAGCTCCTGCGCGAATATGCCGAATCCGGCAGCGAATCCGCGTTCACCGAACTCGTCGCCCGGCACACGGACCTTGTCTATTCCGCCGCGTTGCGCCAGTTGCCGTCGTCCGATCTGGCGTGTGACATCGCCCAAAACGTCTTCACCAGCCTCGCGCGCGGCGCGCGGACGCTGGCCGGAAAATTGAATCCGGACGCTTCGCTGGCGGGCTGGTTGTGTCGTTGCACGCGCAATCTCGCCCTCAACCTCCGGCGTGATGATTTCCGCCGGCATTCGCGCGAAAGGCAAGCCATGGAAAATCTTCATTCGACTCCCGAAACCGCGCCGGACTGGGACCGCCTGTGTCCCGTTCTGGATGAAGCCATCTCCGGATTGAATGAGGCGGATCACGATGCGTTGGTGTTGCGGTTTTTCAAGAACCTGGACCTGCGCTCCGTGGGACTCGCATTGGGCGTGAGTGATGACACGGCGCAAAAACGGGTTTCCCGCGCCCTGGAAAAACTGCGCGACCATCTGGCACATCACGGCATCACCACGACCGGTTCCGCGCTGGCAATGGCCATCTCCGCGAATGCCGTCCAGGCCGCGCCGGCTGGATTGGCCGTCACCATTTCTGCCGCCGCCACTCTGGCTGGAACAACCCTCACCACCACCGCAACCGCAACCGCCATCAAAACGATTGCCATGACCACACTCCAAAAAACCCTCGTCACCGCCACGCTCGCCGTTGTCGCCGGGGCGGGAATCTATGAAGCCCGCCAAGCCTCAACGCTACGAAGCCAGGTTCAAACGCTCCAGCAATCGCAAGCGCCGCTGGCCGCGCAAAACCAGAAGTTGCAGCGCGAGCGAGAGCAATTGCAACGCGAGCGCGATGACGCGACGAGCCGGCTGGCGGCCCTGACGACCGAATTGGCCGGAGGGAAACAGAATCCGTCCGAAGTGTTAAAACTGCGCGGCGAAATGGGAGTTCTGCTCCGGGAAAAAGCCGCCACCGCCGGCCAAAGCCCCATGAGCAAGGCCTCCACTGATCCGGAAACCCGGAAAGCCTTGCGTAACCAGGACAAACTAACCATGAGCGGCTACTACTTCGAGCTGGCCAAACGGTTGAATTTGACGCCCGAACAGACGGAGCAATTTAACGACCTGCTGGCCGACCATCTCCTGGACAACATGGACCTCATCACGCAGGTCTTGCATGATGGCAAATCGCTGGCGGAGATGAGGCAGATTTTTTCCGCAGCGGACACGGCGTTTAAAGGCAAGGTGCGGGCGCTGCTCGGCGACGAGGGCTTGACGCAATATCAGGATTACACAAAGAACATCGGCAGCCCCCGGTTTGTCTACTCATTTGCGGACAGTCTGACCGGCGACTCGGCCACGATTGAGGATAAGAAAAACCAACTGATACAAGCCATGGAGCAGGCAACCCAATCCGCCGTGGCTGCCGCCGGTCTGCCCGCCGATTACCAGACGTTTCCCATGCTTAATCCTGTCAATATCGCTTCGGAAGAAGAAGCCGCGCAAAGCCTGCAACTTTTGGACAGCATCTTTGGACAGACTGCCGCGAACGCCAGCACGTTTCTCAGCGCGGATGAACTGAACAAGTTTCAAGATTTCAGGACCAACGTCATCAAGCGCACCCAGGCGCAGATCTTCGTGAACCGAAAAATGATGGCGCCGGTTTCAAAATGACAGGCGGTTGCGGCTTTGCGAGCTGACCGCATTATCGCGTCGCTGGCGTTTAACCCTGGGCTCCGGCTACCGGCCGGTTCCGCAGCTCCACCCGCCGGGTTTTGCCGCTGATGGTTTGGGGCAGTTCCTTCACAAATTCGATCTCACGCGGATATTTGTAGGGCGCGGCGGCCTGCTTGCAATGCTGCTGGAGCGCGCGTTTCAAGTCTTCACCGGCGGTGGCTTCCGGATGCGGGATGACGAATGCCTTCACAATCTGCCCGCGCAATTCATCCGGCTTGCCCACCACCGCCGCGTCCAGCACCGCCGGATGTTCGAGCAGCACGCTCTCAACCTCGAACGGCCCGATGCGGTAGCCCGAGCTCTTGATGACGTCGTCTCTGCGTCCGACAAAATAAAAGTATCCGTCCGCATCCCGCACGGCGCGGTCGCCGGTGAGATACCAATCACCACGTAGCTGCTTCGTCATCTCGCCGGGGTTCAGCCAGTATTCATGGAACAATCCGACCGGCCGATGAGGTTTCACCCGCACGGCAATTTCCCCTTCCTGTCCGGCGGGCACTTCATTCAAATCATCGTCGAGCAGCGCCACGGTGAATCCCGGCATGGGTTTGCCCATCGAGCCAGGGCGCACTTCGTGGCCGAGGGAACGGAAGTTGCCGATCAACGCCACGGTTTCCGTCTGGCCATAAGCCTCGTAAAGCGTCAAACCGGTGGCGTCCTGCCAGAGCTTGAACACCTCGGGATTCAGCGGTTCACCGGCGGTGACACAGTGGCGCAAGCAGGGAAATTTCCAACGGGAAAGGTCCTGCCGCACGATTAATCGCAACGCCGTCGGCGGCGCGCACCAGGTGTTGATTGGAAAATGTGCCAAAGTGTCCAGGGTCTGGGCGGCATCAAATTTGCCCCGGACATCCAACGCGAACACGCAGGCGCCCATCTGCCACGGGCCGTAGAAGCTGGACCAAGCGGCCTTGCCCCAGCCGAGATCGGAAATGTTCCAGTGCACCTCGCCGGGTTTGCTATCGAGCCACAATCCGCCCGTGAGCCGGTGGCCGAGACCGTAACTTACCTGTGTGTGCAACACCATCTTGGGTTCACCCGCCGTGGCGCTGGTGAAATAAATAATGCCCGGGGCGTCGCTGCGGGTGGGTTCGGCTTGAAATCTCATGTCCGCCGCGCGCAGCCGGGCATCGAAATCAATCCAGCCCGACGGCGTTTCACCCACGGCCAGCCGCACCCCGTCGAATCCGTCCAGCTTGGCGACGCCGTCCGCATTGGCAATCACCGCGCTGATTTGCGCAGCTTGAATCCGGTAGGCCACGTCACGCGGCGTGAGCAGCAACGTGCCCGGCACTGGCACCGCGCCCAGCCGGATGAGGCCCAGCATGGCGACCCACCATTGCGGCACGCGCGGCATCATGATGAGTACACGGTCGCCGCGTTGCACCCCCGCCGAGCGGAAGACATTTGCGGCCTTGGCGCTCAACCCGGAAAGCTGTTGAAACGTGAATTTTTGTTCCGCCCCCGTCGCCGCATTCACACACCACAATCCCGTAACGTCCGGCTGCGTTCTCGCCCAGCGGTCAATGACATCGGTGGCAAAATTATAATATTCCGGGACTTTCAATTCCCAGGAAGGTTCCGAAACAGCTTGAGCGCGGGCGGACGTGGAATGGGTGATCATTTAAAACTTGGGCGTTAATATCCCGATGAGAGCGTTTGCCGTCAAACCGGAATTTCTTTCAGCGTTCGCAGCGGCAGGCTCAAAGTTTGAAATCTTTGTCGGATTTTCAGCCGGGCGGTTGTTTAATGGGTGAGATGCAGGAAAAATCCGATGCCCAACTGCTCCGCGATTATGCTGAATGCCGCGACGAGGCCGCTTTCCGCGAAATTGTCGCACGGCATACGGACTTTGTGTATTCCGCCGCGCTGCGACAGGTGGAATCCTCCGATCTGGCGGCGGACATAGCCCAAGGCGTCTTCGTGGACCTCGCCCGCAAGGCCAGGCCGGTGGGCGAACGCCTGACGCCGGGGTCTTCGCTGGCGGGCTGGCTGCATCGCGGCACGCGTTACGCGGCGCTCAATCATCTGCGCGACACCCGCCGCCGGCTCACCAACGAAAGGCAAGCCATGGAACAGCTCCTGACCAATTCCGAATCTTCCGCAGATTGGGAACAAATCCGGCCCGCTCTGGATGAAGCCCTCGATCGCCTTGGCGATGAAGACCGCGAAGCCCTGCTGCTCCGTTATTTCAAGAACCAGGATTTCCGCGCCGTCGGCCTAGCGCTCGGCATGAGCGATGACGCTGCGCAAAAACGCGTCAGCCGCGCCTTGGAACGCCTGCGCGAATTTTTCACGAAACGAAATGTGACCATCGGCGCGAGCGGCCTCGTCGTTGTCATCTCCGCCAATGCCGTCCAAGCTGCGCCCGCCGGTTTGGCAGCTACCATTTCAACTGCCGCCGCTCTCGCCGGAACAACTCTCGCCACCACCACGACCGCAACCGCCATCAAAACCATTGCCATGACACCCATTCAAAAAGCTCTCATCACCGCCACGATCGCCGCCGTCGCTGGAGCAGGAATTTACGAAGCCCGCCAAGCCGCGACGATGCGAAGCCAAGTTCAAACTCTCAAGCAACAGCAAGCGCCATCAACCGAACAACTCCGGCAATTGCAACGCGAACGCGATGACGCGCCGAACCGGCTGACGGCGTTGATCGCAGAGAACGAGCAGTTGAAGGCCAGCCAGAAAGCGGCCGAGCTTCTGAAATTGCGCGGCGAGGTGGGATCGCTCCGGCAGTCTCTTGCAAACATGGCCGCAACCAACCGGCCTTCGGTGGGTCTCTCAGCATTGATGCGCGATCCGGCCATGAAGGAATACATTCACCAGAAGCAGTTGAAAGCAGTCAAGGAACGGTATGCCCCGTTAGTCCAGCAGTTGAACCTCACACCAGAGGATACGGAAAAGTTCACCCAATTGGTCGGCGACGCATTGCTGAAGGGCACCGACCTGGCTTCATCGCTAACACAAGGAGACGGAAATCGGGTCCAAACACTGAAAGCGATGGCCGATACAAGGACCGAAATGCAGAACCAGTTGCAAGCGCTGCTGGGCGAGGCAGGGTATGCCCAATACACGCAATTTAATCAGGCCATACCGGCTCAAACCATGGTCAAGCTGCTGAATCAGCAATTGGGAGACAATGGCCTGAGCGATGATCAAAGTGCTCATCTAGCGCAGATTGTGGCAGCCGAACCGTATGCCGCGACGCACGGCATCGATGGGGAATTGGACCCGGCCTTTTTCAGCTCGCAGGAAGATATTGATGCGTATCTACAGCAGGTGGTGGCGAGCAACCAGCGCATCCTGGATCAGGCCTCCAGCTTCCTGACCTCGCAACAATTGGCCGCCTTGGAGATTGTGCAGAGCAACAGCATCAACGCGCAAATAACCAAGGCTGCGGCATTGACGCAGAAACATTGAAAATGCAGCGAGCCATCAACCAGTTGGAAATATAAAAACAAGCACCGTCGCTGCTACGGTCTGTCGGCGCACTACAAAACACTCCGTCAGCGCCCCAGATGCAAAAACTATTTCGTGTCGTTCTTGTGTTTCGTGTTTTAACAATCAAATCTCGTTAACTCGACTCCTACAAAGCTTTGGCTACTATGTCGCGACGAAAATGTGCGCCGTCGAAATGGATTTTCTCCACGGCGGCATAGGCGGCGGCTTGCGCAGTTTTTAAATCCGCGCCCATCGCTGTCACCCCGAGAACGCGTCCGCTGCTGGTGACGATTTGGCCGTCCTTCAACGCCGTGCCGGCATGGAAAACTTTTGTGCCCGGTAACTTCGCTGCTTCAGCAAGACCGGAAATGATTTTGCCTTTCGCATAATTCCCCGGATAACCGCCGCTGGCCATCACCACACACACGCTTGCCAGCGGACTCCATTTCATTTCGATTTTGCCCAGTGTGCCGTCCACGCTCGCGTCGAGCAGCTCGACCAGGTCATTTTCCAGCCGCGTCAGATAGACCTGCGTTTCCGGGTCGCCGAACCGCGCGTTAAACTCCAGCACTTTCGGGCCTGACTTCGTGAGCATGATGCCGGGGTAAAGAATGCCGCGGAAATCAATCCTTTCCGTTGCGCAGCCGCGCATGAAAGGCTCCAGAATTTTTCGTCCGGTATCGGCGAGTTGAGCATCCGTCAGGAATGGCGTGGGTGAATACGTGCCCATGCCACCGGTGTTCAAACCCCGGTCGCCGTCCAGCGCGCGTTTGTGGTCCTGCGACGTCGGGAACAGTTTTGCCGTCCTGCCGTCGCAAATCGCGTGCAGCGAAATCTCCATGCCTTCCAGAAATTCCTGGATGACGATGCTGGCGCCCGCCGCGCCGAAAGCCTTGCTGACCAGGATTTCGTCAATCGCTTTGTTCGCCTCCGCCACACCGGCACAAATCAAAACACCTTTGCCAAGCGCCAAGCCGTCGGCTTTGACGGCACACCTGCCATTCAGCGAAGCCGCAAAGGCCTTTGCCGGCCCTGCCGCCGAAAACGTTCCGGCACGCGCCGTCGGAATGCCGTATTTCTCCATGAAATTTTGGGAAAACACCTTGGACGACTCAAACTGCGCCGCCTTCCGATTCGGCCCCCAGATGTGCAGGCCGTTTTTCTGGAACAAATCCACAATGCCCAGTGCAAGCGGGTTGTCCGGCCCGACGACGGTGAGGTCGGCGTTCTTTTCCTGCGCGAACGCGAACAGCCCCGGCAAATCCTCGGCGCCGAGGTTCACACATTCGACGGGCGCGGAATTTTTGGCCAGCCGTTCCTGCGCGATGCCGGCGTTGCCGGGCGCGCACCACAGTTGCGTGGCGTGCGGCGACTGCGCCAGCTTCCATACGAGCGCGTGTTCGCGCCCGCCCGAACCGATGACGAGAAGTTTCATTGCCAGGCAGATTGAATCAGGAAACCGGGAAATCAGGAAAATGTTTTTTTGATTTCGTTTTCGGCAGCGGCGCAGTTGTAGTGTCGGCGTTGTGCGCCGATTCGTTCGAGCCACAGGCTCGACGCTACTGGAAATTGCACCACTAGCCCTGGCTGGCCCATCTTGACCTGGTTGTGACACGGTGATTACAATCCACCGACATGGACGTCCTGACATTATCCCGCATCCAGTTCGGAGCGACTGTTGCGTTTCACTACATTTACCCGCCGTTAAGCATCGGACTGGGCGTCCTGCTCGTCGTCATGGAAGGCTTGTGGCTGAAAACCAACAAACCGGTTTATCACCAGATGGCGCGGTTCTGGACCAAGGTGTTCGCGCTCACGTTCGCCATCGGCGTGGCCACGGGCATCGTCATGGAATTCGAGTTCGGCACGAACTGGGCGACGTATTCGCGATACGTCGGCGACGTGTTCGGCAGCGCGCTGGCGGCGGAAGGCATCTTCGCGTTTTTCCTCGAATCCGGCTTTCTCGCCGTGCTGCTGTTCGGCTGGGACAAAGTGAGCCGCAAATTGCACTTTTTCTCGACCTGCATGGTCTGCCTCGGCGCGCATTTCAGCGCCATCTGGATCGTCGTCGCCAATTCCTGGATGCAGACGCCCGCCGGCTATCACATTGTCGGCGAAGGCCTGAAAGCTCGCGCGGAAATTACGAATTTCTGGGAACTGGTCTTCAATCCATCCTCGATGGACCGCTTGTTTCACACGCTGTGCGGCGCGTGGCAGGCGGGCGCATTTCTCGTCGTCAGCGTCAGCGCGTGGTACCTGCTGAAAAAACGGCATCTGGATTTTGCGCGCACCTCGCTGAAAGTCGGATTGACCGTCGCGCTCGTTGGCTCGCTGCTGCAACTCGTCAGCGGCCACACCAGCGCGCAGGGCGTGGCGAAAAACCAGCCGGAAAAGCTCGCCGCGTTTGAGGGACTTTACCAGACCACTTCGAACGCGCCGCTGACTTTGGCCGGCTGGGTGGATGAGAACAACGAAAAAGTCGTGGGCATCCAATGGCCGGGTTTGTTGAGCTGGCTGGTGTACCATGACACGAGCGGGGTGGTCACGGGACTGAATGCTTTTGCCCCTCAAGACCGTCCGCCGATCACGGCGTCGTTCCTGTTTTTCCACGGCATGGTGGCCATTGGCTTTGCGATGATTGCCATTGCCGCTCTGGGATTTCTCTATTTCCGCAATGGCACGCTGCACGAACGGCGCTGGTTGCTGTGGATTCTCGTGTTCTCCGTGCTCGGTCCGCAAATCGCCAACCAACTCGGCTGGTTCGCCGCCGAAGTCGGACGCCAGCCGTGGATTGTTTATCACCTGATGCGAACCCCGGCGGGATTGTCGGCGGTCGTCCAAGCCAACGTCGTGCTGACGTCGCTGATCCTGTTCACGATCATTTATTTTCTGTTGTTCGCCGTGTTCATCTATCTGCTCAACGACAAAATCCAGCACGGCCCGGATGACGCCGATTTGACGCCGTCCGGTAAACTGGCTTTGCCGACAAAAAATTAAATCAACCACGAATGAATTATTGCGTTAAATCGGTATGGCATCAGTTGGTCGTTACGATTCAACGATTCAACCGTTTAACGAATCACGTTTTTTAACATGACTTTCGACCTCAATACCATCTGGTTCATCCTCGTCGGCGTGCTGTTCACCGGCTACGCGATGCTCGACGGCTTCGACCTCGGCATCGGCGCGCTGCATTTGTTCACCAAGGACGACGCGGAACGCCGCACGCTGCTCAATGCCATCG
>Ga0265323_10001036_pt1 | contig 14448 bp, 13 predicted proteins | sample 41225metaG_FD_193580 | JGI IMG/M metagenome (GOLD analysis project Ga0265323, IMG submission 193580) | Rhizosphere microbial communities from Carex aquatilis grown in University of Washington, Seatle, WA, United States - 4-12-25 metaG | ecosystem: Host-associated > Plants > Roots > Rhizosphere... | reverse complement strand
GCGTTTACGCGGACGCAAGCAATAACCAACCAGAATAGCGCCGCCAGCTATGACAATGAACACTGCACATGCAATAAGCTGGGTTTTCATAAACTCCTTTCAGATGCTCTATTTATACACTTATGAATACATTTAGTCAAGGGTTTACCATGCGACTTGATTTTGGTATTATTAAGTAATTAAAATTTAATTTTATGCCTACATTTGAGGAATTAAGAAGTACAAGAATAGAAAAATTAAAAAAGCTTAACCAGGCTGGAATTTTGGCGTATCCGGCAACAACAAAAAGAACCCATTCTATTGCCGAAGCTTTGGCACATTTTAAAAAACTATTTAAAAGCAAAAAGACTTTTGTTTTGGCTGGAAGAATAATGGCTAAAAGAGGGCAGGGTGGCCTTTCGTTTTTAGATATAAATGACGGAAGCGGAAAAATTCAGGTTCTTTTAAAGAAAGAGAATGTTGGTGAAAAAGGATATCAGTTTTTTATGGACGTTTTTGATATTGGCGACTTTGTAGAAATTAAAGGAACTTTGTTTACAACAAAAAGAGGTGAAAAATCAATTGTAGCAGAAGATTACAAAATGCTCTCAAAGGCCTTAATCCCATTGCCAGAAAAATGGCACGGAATTCAAGATGTTGAGGAAAAGTTGAGGAAAAGATATTTGGATATTCTTTTTAATCCAGAAGTTAAGGAAATGATTCAGAAAAGAGCAATGTTTTGGAATTCTATGAGGGAATTTTTGGTTGAAAAAGGATTTTTAGAAGTTGAAACTCCTGTATTAGAAACAATTCCTGGCGGAGCCGATGCAAGGCCATTTATAACTCACCATAACGCTTTAGACATGGAAGTTTATTTAAGAATTTCTGTTGGCGAGTTGTGGCAGAAAAAGTTAATGGTTGCAGGGTTTGAAAAAACTTTTGAAATTGGCAGAGTTTTTAGAAATGAAGGAATGGATGCCGAACATTTGCAAGATTATACTGCAATGGAATTTTATTGGGCATATGCAGATTATGAGGAGGGAATGAAATTTGTTGAAGAAATGTATAAATATATTGCCCAAAAAACTTTTGGAACTTTGAAGTTTAAAATAAAAGGATTTGATGTTGACCTTGGCGCCAAGTGGGAAAAATATGATTATACTTCAACAATTGCAAAATATACCGGCGTAAACATTGATGAAGCAAGTTTGCCTGAAATGGAAAAAGCATTGCAGAAGTTGAAAATTGAATATGATAAAAATGGTTTTAATATAACTCGCGCAATTGATAACTTGTGGAAATATTGCCGTAAAAATATTTCTGGCCCGGGATTTTTAATAAATGTTCCGGTTGTTATGGAGCCTTTAGCAAAGAGAATGGAGAAAAATCCTAAACTTGTGCAGAGGTTTCAGGTAATTTTAGCCGGTTCTGAAAACGGTAAAGGATTTTCTGAGTTAAATGACCCAATTGACCAAGCCGAAAGATTTACCGAACAGCAAAAATTGAGAGACAAAGGTGATGAAGAAGCGCAAAGATATGACAAGGACTTTGTAGAAGCCCTAGAGCAAGGAATGCCCCCAACCTGCGGTTTTGGAGTCTCCGAACGTCTCTTCGCCTTTTTCATGGACAAACCCCTCCGCGACTGCCAAATATTCCCATTAATGAAACCTAAACAATAATAAATTAAATATAAGACTATGTTAGATATAAATTTTATAAGAGAAAATTCGAACAAAGTAAAGGAGGCTTGTAAGAATAAGAATGTGGGCATTGATGTGGACAGGGTTTTGGCTTTGGATGCGGGGAAAAGGCAGATTATGACAGAAATGGAGACGTTGAAGGCAGAGCAAAATAAAATTTCGCGTGGAGGAAAAGACAATACCGCAATTTTTGCACAGGCAAAAGAAATAAAAGAGAAAATTAAATCAATGGAGCCGGAGTTGGAAAAGATTGATGGGGAATTGAAAGATATGCTTTTAGCTTTGCCAAATATTCCTTTTGAAGATGTGCCAGTTGGAAAAGATGACTCGCAAAATATTGTATTGCGCAAGGTAGGAAACCCCACTTCGCTAAAGCTTCGCGGGGCAAAGCCACTTGATTATATGGAACTTGGAGTGGCTTTGGACTTAATTGATGTTGAAAGAGCTGGAAAAGTTTCTGGGTCGCGGTTTGGATATATAAAGGGCGGGCTGGCGCTAATGGAATTTGCTTTGGTAAAATTGGTAATGGACACTGTTAAAAAGGAAGGATTTGTCCCTGTAATTCCGCCAGTTTTATTAAAAGATGAAATGGCGCGCGGAACAGGATATTTTGAAGCAACAGATGAAAAAGAGGCATATTATTTGGCAGAAGACAAAATGTATTTGGTGGGAACTTCAGAGCAGTCGCTTGTTTCTATGCACGCTGACGAAATTTTAAATGAAAAAGATTTGCCATTGCGATATGTGGCATTTTCAACTTGCTTTAGAAGGGAAGCCGGCAGTTATGGAAAAGACACAAAAGGAATTTTGCGCGTTCACCAGTTTGATAAATTGGAAATGGTTATTTTTTCAAAGCCAGAGCAATCAAAAGACGAACACAAATTACTTTTGTCTATTGAAGAAAAGTTGATGAAAACTTTGGGTTTGCCATATCAGGTAATAAATATTTGCACAGGCGACTTGGGCAGACCAGCAGCTGCAAAATTTGATATTGAGGCTTGGTTGCCATCGGAAAATAGATACAGAGAAACTCATTCAACTTCAAATTGTACAGATTTTCAGGCTCGCAGACTAAATATTCGTTATAAAGATGTGGACAATAAAACAAAATTTGTTAACACTTTAAATGGAACGGCTTTTGCAATTGGCAGAATTTTGATAATGATAATGGAAAATTATCAGCAAAAAGATGGAAGCATAAAAGTTCCAAAAGCGCTGCAAAAATATTGCGGTATAAAAGTTATAAAATAATTCATGGAAATTACGATAAACGGAATAAAAACAAATTACCAAGTTTTTGGGGAGGGCAAGCCTTTTTTAATTTTGCATGGCTGGGGATCTTTTTCTGACAGATGGGTTACCGTAGCTGAGCAAATTTCAAAAGGGGGATTTAAGGTGATTGTTCCAGATTTGCCTGGTTTTGGAAAATCAGATATTCCAGCGGTGCCATGGAATATGAATAATTATATTAACTGGCTGGAAGCCTTTGTTAAGGAATTAAATTTAAAAGAATTTTATTTAATGGGGCATTCTTTTGGCGGAGCTTTGGCTGTTAAGCTGACAATAAAACACCCTCAAGATGTAAAAAAGTTATTTTTGGCAGCTGCTGCTTCGGTTAGGAAAAAAACTGCAAAGAAAGCAGCTTTTAAAAATATTTCTAAGGTAGCAAAACTTTTCACCTGGCTGCCTTTTTATCCATTTTTGCGCAAAGCTTTTTACAAGTTTGTTATTAGAAAAAGCGATTACCCATATGTGGAAGGCGTTATGAAAGAAACATTTAAAAATGTGATTTTTGAAGATCTTGCCCAGTTTACCGGATTTATTAGAACTCCAACAGTTATAATTTGGGGCGACAAAGACAAAGCAACTCCAGTGGAAGATGCTTACTTTATGAACAAAAAAATAAAGAATTCTAAATTAGTTATTATTCCTGGAGCAGGTCATATCTTAAACAGAGAAAATCCAGAAATTTTAGCAGAAAAAATATTAGAAAATGTTTAATTTATTAATTTTATTAAGCGCGCTCTGGCTGTTTTGGGAAATAAAATATGTTTTGTTTTGGATTTTTTTGTGGCAATTAAAAGATTACCACATGGCAAGACTTGTTGACCATTTTAGAACAAGCAAAGGTAAGAAAATAATTTTTGATGGCGTCCAAATTTTAAAACTGGTTTTATTAATTTTATTTTTGGCAGCTGGCCAAATTTTTAACTATTTGCTTTATGTTTTAATTTTGGTTTATTTGGCAGAATTAGCTTTATTTTTAAAGGGAATTTTAACCAAATCGGTAAGATCTCCGGTAAAAACCCTAAAAACTTTGTTTTTAACTGCAACTTCCTTTGTGGTTGTTCTTCTTTTTATGGCATGGGTTGCGGTGGTAAAAGGATTAATACAGCCAGCGTTATTTTTAGGATTTGATATTTTAACTCCAGTAATTATTTCTGTAATTGTACTTTTGGTACAGCCACTTTTTGTCTTAATGAGAAGAAGAACTCTCAAAAAGGCAGAAAATAAAATGGAGGAAATAAAAAATGCCAGCCATGTAAAAGTAATTGCAATTACTGGAAGCTACGGCAAAACTTCAACAAAGGAATTTTTAACAACAATACTTTCTAAAAAATTTAACGTTTTGTCGACTAAAGATCACCAGAATTCTGAAATTGGAGTTGCAAAATGCGTATTGAAGGATTTGAAACCAAGTCACCAAATTTTTATTGCAGAGGTTGGCGCATATGACAAAGGAAAAGTAAAAGAAGTTTGTAATATGATAAAGCCAGAAATTGGCATTGTAACTGGCGTAAACGAACAGCATTTGGCGCTTTTTGGTTCGCTAGACAATTTGCTTTCGGCCGAGGGCGGCAGAGAATTGGCAGACGCTTTGCCTAAAGATGGAATTTTGTTTGTAAACGGAGACAATAAATATTGTTTAGATTTGTATAAAAGAACCGGGAATATAAACAAAAAAATTTATAGCTTGAGTAATAAGGCAATTGATTCTGACATTTGGTCTGACAGCATTACGGTTGGAAAAGATAGCATTTCTTTTCTGGCAATTGATAAAGCTGGAGAGATGATGCATTTTGAAGCAAAAGTTTTGGGCAAACAAAATGTTCAAAATCTTTTGGGCGCCATTTTAGTGGCTAAAGAATTGGGAATGAGTTTTGGAGAAATATCAGAAGCCTGCAAAAATATATTTCAAGAACAGGCTGGAATGACACTAAAACAAGAAAAACACGGAATAGATATAATAGACTCTTCATATTCCTCAAACCCCGACGGAGTTTTTGCTGATTTGGAATATTTAAAGGTATTTAACGGAAAAAAGGTTGTTGTAATGCCGTGTCTAATTGAGCTGGGCGAAAAATCGGCAGAAATTCACGAAAAAATTGGCAGAAAAATTGGCGAGGTTTGCGACTTGGCAATTGTAACCAGCAAAGATAAATTTAAAGAGTTGGAGAAAGGTTTTAATGAAACAAAAAAACAAGGGACTAAGTGTGTATTGTGCGACAAAGCGCAAGATGTTTATTCTATGATTACGCTTTTTTGCTCGACAGGAGACGCGGTTTTGCTTGAAGGCCGAGTTCCGCAAAAATTAATTGATTTGTTGCTTAAATAAAAATAATGTCAAAATATTTTAAGCCAATTTCTATTTCTTTGTCACCAAACGTAGAAAAAGACGATTTAAAATTGGCTTTAAATTTGATTATTCGGCCGTGGCTCTGGGGGAAGGGAAAATCAATTAAAATTTTAGAAGAAGAATTTAAAAAATATTTAGGAGTAAAATATGCTTTTTCTTTTAATTCTGGAAGAAGCTCTTTTTTTGCTATTCTAAAATCTTTGGGTTTAGAAACTGAAAGCGAGGTTTTATTGCAAGCTTTTACTTGTAATGCTGTGCCAAACCCTGTTTTATGGGCAGATTTGGCGCCAATTTACGTTGACTGCAACAAAGACGACTTTAATATCAGCTCAAGCGATTTAGAGGCCAAAATTACAGCTAAAACCAAGGTTGTGGTAATTCAGCACACCTTTGGACTTCCTGCTAATATAGAAAAAATTAAAGCTATTTGCGATTCCCATAATTTAATTTTAATTGAGGACTGCGCGCATTCACTTGGCGCGGAATTTGACGGGAGAAAAGTTGGCACATTTGGAAAGGCCGCATTTTTTAGTTTTTCAAGAGACAAGATAATTTCCTCTGTTTATGGCGGCATGGCCGTAACAAATGACGACAAAATTGGAAAAAAACTTGAAGAATTGCAAAAAGAATTTGGCCAGCCTTCTAGCTTTTGGATATTTCAGCAATTATTGCATCCAATACTTTTACACTATTTTATTTTGCCAATCTATAATTTTTTAGATTTGGGAAAAATAATGCTGGTTTTGTCTCAGTGGCTGCATATTTTATCTAAAGCAGTTAGTTGGCAAGAAAAAAGAGGTGAAATGCCAGATTATTTTCCAAAAGCGCTGCCAAATGCCTTGGCCGCTATGGCTTTAAACCAATTTAACAAATTGGAAGAATTTAATAACCATAGACAGAAAGTAGCTGATTACTATTACCGCGAATTAAAAGATACAAAATTTCAGCTGCCCGAAAAATTTGAAAACAGAAAAAATGTATTTTTGCGATTTACAGTAAAGCATTCAAAAGCTCATGAAATAATTTATGAAGCTTGGCATAAGCAAAATATTTTGCTGGGCGACTGGTACACAACCCCAATTGCTCCGTTTGATACCAAAATTGAGGAAATTAAATATGTCGCCGGCAGTTGCCAAACCGCCGAAGATTTAGCAAAAATAACCCTAAATTTGCCTACGCATATTAATATTTCTGAGAAAGATGCTGAGAGAATTGTGGTTTTTCTTAAATCTATCGACAATAATAAATAGTAGATGCATAATTTAAGTATAATAATAAATACAAAAATATGACAAAACCAGAAGAAATAAAACCAAAAGATGGTGAGCCGGTAAATCCCGATGCAGACGCAATATCTAAACAGTTAAAAGAGCTTGCTCAGCGCTGGGAAGGAGTAGTAATGCCTAGTCGTGATTACGTTGAAGAAGATAGTAATGTGCCATCACCAGGTTTTTCTGAATCTGAGGCACCAACCGCTGAAACATTAGATCCCAAGGAATTTGTTGAGGGTTTTATAAAGAGAAATTTTTCTGGCCCAGCCGCAGAGGTTACAGTACCAAGAAATATACCAGGCAGTAAGGAAAAAAGGATGGAGGGGGGTTGGGAAGTAAGCGGACCAGATAAGGAAAAACCAGGTAATTTATTAGTTATCAACCGCGCACTAAAAGCCAATAAATCATTAAAGCCGGAAGTTTTGTTAGCATTACAACCTTTTCAAGTAGGTGAGGCAGTTCCAGTTTTACGCGATAATGGCAAGAGATTGGATGCGGAGGGTTGGACTGTTGAGTATTCAGTAAACGGAAGTTATGCTGTTAAAAAAAATGAAAAAGGACGAGATATACAAAAATTAGTAACTAAGAGTGATCTCATAAACGCAAAAATTCGTGAGTTGGAAAATAGAAGAAGAGGTATAACAGAAGTAGATCAAGTTGTGTCACAGGATTATCCTATTTTAGATAGTATAGATAAAGACATAGAATATTGGCAAGGTAAATTGAAATTGTCTGATGCAATGTCAGCTAAAATCAGAAAAGGGAGTGGAGCATCCGCCTAAAAATAATCCTAAACCTGCCAACCCATGTAAATATTTCACAGAAAGACGCAGAAAGAATAGTAGATTTTTTAAAAAAATTAATTAATATATAAAAATAAAATTATGAATCCAGAACAGGGCAGCCAACATGAAGAAGAGTCCTTGCCGCCACTTTTTAAGATGAATGTTCCATATCCAGAAACAGAAAAAATGGGAAGCATAAATGAAGCCGAAGAAGCCGCAAACGAAGTTGAACAAGACAGAGTTATTTTTCAAGGCCAAGATGCAGAAGTCACAGTAGAAAGATATGGTGGTAAAAGAATTGAAGGTGGTTGGGAGGTTGTAGGTTTTTATGAAAATAATCCAGATATAGTACAAGTGCAAAATATCAAGAGCAGGAGTCAAAAACCAGTTGAATTGACAGATTTGATAAAATTACAGCCCTTCAAAGAAGGCGAAAGCGTTTCCGTAATAAGAGACAATAGATTTTTAGATAAGGAAAAATGGAAAATTTCTATGGCAATGGGTAATGGAAATTATCATGTTGTAAAAGTAGAAGGAAAAGTAAAATTAGGAAAATGGGTGACAAAAAAGGATCTTATAAAAGCTCAAATAGCAGAGTTGAAAGTGCGCAAGATTAAGTTTAGGGATGTTATATTAAAAAATCCAAAATTTCTAACCGAAATCGAACGAGACGTAAAGTACTGGCAGGATAAATTGGAAACAGTAGAGCTTCTTGATGAGAGAAATCAACAAAATGAAGGAAATGCTAAACCACAAAAAGCTGAAGGTCATCGCATAGGTGACACAATATAAAAATATGCAAAATAAAAAAATAGTATCGGTTTGGCTGGTTGTGCAAGACGGTGCTAATAGAGGGAAAGTTGTTTTGCAAAAAAGATCTTTAAAAAACAAGACGTCTGTTTTTATATGCCAGGCGGCTTGGGCTGGAAAAGTTGAGGCGGGTGAGAGCTTGGAAGATGCAATAAAAAGAGAATGTAAAGAAGAATTGGGAGAAGATTTTGCCGATAATTTTGATTTTTCTAAGCTGGAATTTATAAAAAAGGATAACCTTACAATAGGAGAAAAAACATGGGAATCTTATAATTATTTTGGAAAAATAAGCGACGAGGCCATAAAAATGGTAAAGGTTCATAATGAAGCGCTTGAGGATCTAATTTTTGTAGACAAAAAAGATTTAATTTATCCGTTAGAGTCCGGAAAAGATCCAAAAGATAATATTGTTTTATTTAACGATCAGTATAAAATTTTTAAAAATATTTTAGAGAAGATTTAAAATGGAAATAAAGGAAATAGAAAACAAAGAAGAGTGGGAAAATTTTCTTTTGCAATGCACTGAGAAAACTTTTTTGCAGTCTTGGAATTGGGGTGAATTTAATATTAGAAATGGCTCAAAGATTTGGAGACTTGGCGTTTTTAACGAAGAAAAATTAATGGGCGTTGCATTAATTTTGAAGGTTTCGGCTCGCCGAGGAACTTTTTTATTTATTCCGCATGGACCAATACTTCAGGAGAGTTTGCCACCGCAAGATAAAAAAGAAATTTTGGAATTAATTTTGTTACAGCTGGGCGATATTGCCAAAAAGGAAAACGCCAGTTTTATAAGAGTTTCTCCGCTTTTTATAAAAGATGAAGCTAGTGAAAATATTTTTTCTGATTTGGGTTTTAGAAATTCTCCAATGCATGCCTCGGCTTATGAAGCCACATGGAAATTAGATATTTATCCAGAAGAGCAGGAACTTTTGGCAAATATGCGTAAAACAACCAGGTATTTAATAAAAAAAGTTTCGGAAAATCCAGATATCTCAATAGAAAAAAGTACAAATTTAGAAGACATAGGAATTTATCAAAAACTTAATAAAGAGGTTTCAAAAAGGCAGAAATTTGTGCCATTTTCCGATGAATTTGTAAAAAATGAGTTTGAGATTTTTTCAGCTGACAAAGAAATTATTTTTTTGTTTGGCAAATATAAAGGTGAAGTTGTTGCCGGCGCCATGGTAATTTTTTGGTCTGGAATTGCTTTTTACCACCAAGCGGCCTCACTGGGAAAGTTTGCAAAATTTTCTGTGCCTTATTTGTTGCAGTGGGAAGCCATAAAAGAGGCAAAAAAAAGAGGTTGCAAGGTTTATGATTTTTGGGGTTTTACAGACCCGGAAAAATTTCCAGAGCATCCTTGGGCTGGCCCGACTTTATTTAAAATGGGTTTTGGCGGATACAAAACAGAATATGTTAAAACCCAAGATTTTGTAATTTCAAATAAATACTGGATAACTTATATAATTGAAAGTATAAGAAAACGCAAAAGGAATTTATAATGCACTCGTACAGAAAAAATTCTTTAAAAGATAAAATACATAGAATAAAGCCTAAAAAATCTATATTTAAGAGGTTGTGGTTTTGGATATTAGTGTTAATTGTGGCCTTTGTTGTGGCCATTTGTTACTTTTCACTTTTTTATAATGGTATTCAGGTAAAAAACATTATTATTTCTGGAAACCAAAAAGTTGCCAGTAAAGATATTGAAAATTTGGCTGTTGAAGATATAACTAATAGAATTTTAAAAATTGGAGGCTGGGAGGTTAATTCTAAAAGCATTTTTTTAGCTGATAAAGATAAGATAAAAAAAGATATTCTGGAAAAATTTCCGGTAATAGGCGAAATAAATATAAACAAAAAATTTCCTCAGACTTTGGTTTTGACTATTACCGAAAGACAGCCTCTTGGCGCTTTTTGCCCATCGGCAGGTTTAGAAAAGGCCGAGAGCAATTGTTTTTTTATTGACCAAGACGGAGTTGTTTTTCAGCCATTACAAAACGCGCCCGACAGAGTTCTTATTGTGCGACAAGTCAACGGAGTTGCCAAATTAACTAGCGGCGAAGTTGCAGTGGCACCAGTTATAATAAGCGATATTTATCAAATTCAAAAAGATTTGAAAGATAATTTTCAGATTATTTTAAAAGAAGCGGTAATTTCAAGTTCATCAAGACTAAACATAACTACCGGCGGCAATTTGCAGATTTATTTTAATTTAATTTCCGATCCAGACATTAATTCTCAGCTGGCAGAATTAAATTCTCTTCTAGGCGGCGGGATTCCTGCTGACAATATGAAAAACCTGCGATACATAGACCTGCGCCCCAAAGACAGAGCAATAGTTTGCGACAACTCAATTTGCGGGGGATAATTTAAAATTTTTCTAAACCGCTTTAAGCGGTTTTTTATTGTATAAATGTTGGGAATTATGGCAGAATTAAGGTAGGGAATAGTGCTGGTTTACTATTGACAAAGTAATATTATTAAGGTATTATAAAAACATGGATTATTCTTTGAAGGAGGTGGTAATTGAACAATTTTTTGAGAAAGTAAAAGATTCAATTTTGCCTTCGGAAAGCAACAACTATAAATCTAAATTTTTGCAGAGCAATTTTCTGCTTTATTGCGTTGTTTTGCTTTTGGTTATTAGAATTGGCACAACATTATTTTCAATAAATATTCCTCAGAATATATTTTTTGCCGATATAACAAAGTCGTCACTTGAAAATTTTGTTAACCAGACAAGACAGTCGAGCGGATTGCAGCCATTAACCGAAAATTCTCAGCTAGACCAGGCAGCTCAGCTAAAGGCGCAGAATATGGTGCAAAATAATTATTTTAATCATATAAGCCCAACTGGAGTCTCGCCATGGTTTTGGTTTTTACAGGCAGGATATAAATATAAATACGCTGGTGAAAATTTGGCAATTGGATTTTTTGACTCGGAAGAGGTTTATAATGCGTGGTTAAATTCGCCAGAGCATAAGGCAAATATTGTTAACCCCAACTACACAAATGTGGGCACAGCTGTTGTAAGTGGTTTTGGACCGAATAATTCTATTGTTGTAGTTCAGGAGTTTGGTAGCCAGTTGCCGCCAAAACAAACCGTAGCTAAAAATAGTGCTACAAAACCGGCTGTGACACAAACTAACACTCAAACTACTAATACTAAAACCACCAATACTCAAATTACAAATACCACCAATAATACCCAAACCACTAATACAAATACTACAAACACTCAAACTTCCACCACCAATGAAAAAGTTTTGGGGCAAGAAACAGAATCGCATAATATTATAAAACCAGCAACCGGCGTTAGTTCAAATAATTTACCTGCAAAAGTTGCAAACTCGGTTTTATATAATTATGACGCATGGCTGCAAGATATAATTTTTGGAATGTCTATGATTGTTATAGGAATATTTCTTACATTGATATTTTTCAATTTTAAAATTAGCTTTAAAAGACATCTTGTTTTCAGGGCGGCGCTTTTATTAATACTGCTTTCTGTAGCAACATTGGCCAGCAAAGAAACAATAATTTCGTTAATTCCGCATCAAATGTCAATTTAATTTTATGGACGGGAAAACTGCAAAAAAAATATTAAAAGTTGCTGCGCTAGTTTACCTGGCGAGCTTTTTAATTATAAACTGGAGCGATGTTTCATGGATTTTTAATTACAAAGAAGTTGGCGGATTGGTTAGTGATTTTTTTAATCCTTATCCGTCTATTGATGCCTCTACCATAGATGCATATTTTTATCCTAATCATAGCGCGGTTGTGAAACAAACCATAAAGTCTGTAAAAACAGCCTACACAGATAAGCAAGATACATTAGAAATTCCTAAAATTTCTATTTCAGTTCCTATTGTTTTTGCAACAAGCACTGACAAAGCCTCGCTGGCAAAAGATCTTGATTTGGGAACGGTTTATTACCCAGGCTCGGTATATCCGGGGCAAGTTGGGCAGGCAATAATTTTGGGGCACTCGGCTCCGCCAGGCTGGCCAACAATAAAACATGATTGGGTTTTTACAAACTTGGACAAATTATCACCAGGCGACCAAATTTTTATTGACTTAAATAATCAGCAATATACATATGTAGTTAAACAGACAAAAATAATTCAGAGAGGCGCAGATGTGCCAAAAGATAACTTGTCTGAAACAAATAATGTTTTGACACTAATTAGCTGCTGGCCGCCAGGAAAAGATTACCAGCGAATTACAGTTGAGGCGCAATTGCTAAACAATTAAAATATGGACATATGTTAATTAATATGCCAAAGTATACACTATGAACAAAACAAATATATTTATTACAAAAAACATTATTTTGCCAACTATGCTCGTTTTGCTATGTCTGGTAATTAGCACCGGTACAGTAAAAGCAGCAACCGCCAATGGCGGGACAGTTGTATTGTCTCAGGCAAGTAATGTTTCAGTAACACTTATGCCATCAAGTTCGGGCGCCAATAATCAGTTTGGTTTGTACAGCCCGCAATACAATGCTTTAGGATACGGCCATGTTGTGGCTACGGGGACCAAGTTTGATTTAGGCCAGCTTCCAGCCGGAGAACTTATTTTTTTTATTAACCACGGCGCAGGACAAACATGGTTTACCGGACCAGCTTCAAGAAATTCTGACAACACAATTCATGCAAATGTAAGCTCTATTGTGGCAAACCAATGGATTGTGTCTTTTGAAGATATGCAAAATGGCGGAGATAAAGATTATAACGACGTTATTTTGTCTGTTACGGCCACAGCTGCAACTCCAGCTCCAGCTCCAGCTCCAGCTCCAATTAGCCCAACTTGCACGCAAAATTACCAGCAAAAATGCTCGGGAAATTCTATTTATTGGTATAACTCATGTGGAGTCCAAGGAGATTTTGTGCAGACCTGCACAAACGGTTGTTCGGGAAACGTTTGTAATCCAACAACAACTTGTACGAAAAATTACCAACAAAGATGCGTAGGCAATTCTATTTATTGGTATGACTCTTGCAACGGCCAAGGAGATTTTATACAAACATGTCAAAATGGATGTTCTGGAAATGTTTGTAACCCTGTCCAAAATTGCGTTCCATATTCTCATCAGCAATGTTCTGGTAATTCTATTTACTGGTACGACTCTTGCGGATATCAGGGAGCATTTGTGCAAACCTGTGCCAATGGATGTTCGGGAAATGTTTGTAATCCTACTCAAACATGTAGTCAAAACTCTTATCAGCAATGCGTAGGTAATTCAATTTATTGGTATGATTCCTGCGGCAGTCAGGGCGCTTTTGTGCAAACCTGCGCCAATGGTTGCTCGGGAAACGTTTGCCAAAACAATAGTGTAGGAACTTTGACTGTTGCCAAAACAGTTAGAAATCTCACTACAGGAACAAGTTTTGTAAATTCTACCTACGCCAGCCCGTCAGATATGTTAATGTTTATGGTAACTTTACAGGCCAGCGGAAATCAAAGCGTACAAAATGTGGTAGTTAGAGACACAATTCCAGCCGGTTTAATTTATAACAATCAGCTCACAGTTGCATGCGCTGGCAACAACGGAAACTGCAATAATTATTCTGGAGATATTATTTCTGGCCTTAATCTAAACACAATTTCAGCCGGACAGACAGTTACAATTACCTATCAAGCGCAATTAGCTTCAGCTCCAAATTTTTCTTTTGGAACTACAACTTTAAATAATAGTACAACTGTTAGTGGTTCGCAAATTGGATATACTCCAACAAGCAGCGCTTCGGTTGTTGTTACAAAAGCAGGAGTTCTTGGAGCCAGCACAGTTTCAACCGGTTTAACCAATAATTTTTGGGTTGATTCATTCTTCTTGCCATTATTAATAACCTTAATTTTCATTTGGATGTGGAGAGCCGGAATGTTTATTGCAATAGAAAAATGGCTCAACGGTAAAAACAAAACTCTTAGAGGCTATAAAGCCGAAAAAGAACTTTCCGCTAGAATTGCAAAAATAAAGAAAACAGAATAATAATTTAAAATAAAAAGTAATAAAAAAACAGAGATAAATTTCTCTGTTTTTTTATTTTCTTCCTTCTAAAGCGGATTCTAAAGTTTCTTCGTCGGCGTATTCTAATTCGCCGCCAACGGGAATTCCGCGGGCCAAATGCGTAATTTTTGGAACTTTGCCAGATTCTTTTATAACTTGTTCAACTAAAACAGAAGTTGTGCGGCCTTCGGGAGTTGGATTTAAGGCAACAATTATTTCTGAAAAATTTTCGTTAGCAACTCTTTTTTTT
>Ga0265323_10001034_pt1 | contig 14474 bp, 11 predicted proteins | sample 41225metaG_FD_193580 | JGI IMG/M metagenome (GOLD analysis project Ga0265323, IMG submission 193580) | Rhizosphere microbial communities from Carex aquatilis grown in University of Washington, Seatle, WA, United States - 4-12-25 metaG | ecosystem: Host-associated > Plants > Roots > Rhizosphere... | reverse complement strand
TCCGATCTCAGCGCGCCGCCTTTGAGCAGTTCGTCCGGGAGGTGCCCGAAGGCGCGGTGGTCGACTGGATCCGTCCCCTCGAAAACCAGTATCTGCTGCAGACGCGCCGGCGGCTATATAACGAAATGATTTTCCCGCAGCTCCGGCGCTGCCAGCTCGACATCGAAACGGGGCATTCCCCCGACGGGGGCTTCAGCGACGCCCGCAAAGCCGCCGACCGCGTGCTGGCCGTCGGGCTGCAGTTCGGCACGCGCCAGCGCCTGCTCGTGCTCGAGGAAGAAACCGACGCCGCCGAGAAGCGCCTGCTGTTCGAACTCAACGACGTGCTCGAGGCGGAGGATCCCGATGTCATCGAGGGGCATAATATCTTCAAGTTCGACCTCGATTACCTGCGGCTGCGCTGCAAACACCACCGGGTGCCGTGTGCGTGGGGGCGCTTCGGCCAGACGGCCGTCTTCCGCAACAGCCGCCTGAAGGTCGCCGAGCGCTGGATCGATTTCCCGCGCTGCGACCTGCCGGGCCGCGCCGTGGTGGACACCTACCTGCTCGTCCAGCTCTACGACATCGCCGCGCGGGAGATGCTGGCCTATGGGCTGAAGGACGTCGCCATTTACCTCGGCATCACTGACGAGACCGAAGGGGAGCGCACTTACATCGAGGGCAGCCGCATCCATGAGGTGTTCCGCACCGACCGCGCGCGGTTTCTCGCCTATCTGGCCGACGACCTGCGCGAAACCCGGGGCGTGGCCGACCTGCTCCTGCCGACCTACTTCGAGCAGGTGAAGACGTTTCCCATCCTGCTGCAGGAGGCGACGCTGCGCGGCACCGCCAACAAGATCGACCTGCTCTTCCTCGACGAATACTACCACGCGCGCCGGAGCTGCCCCCAGCTGTCGACGGAGGTGGCGCCCTTCGAGGGCGGCTTCACCCGGAGTTTTCAGGAGGGTGTTTTTCGGAACGTGCTGCACTTCGACGTGGCGTCGCTGTACCCGAGCCTGCTGCTCGTCATCGGGGAGAACCCGAGGAGCGACACCCTGCGCGTCTTCATCCCCCTGCTCACGCGACTGCGCGACTACCGGCTGAACTGCAAGCAGCTCGCCCGCACCGCCCCGACCGAGGAGCTGCGCGCCGAGTACCAGGCGCGGCAGGCCAGCTTTAAGATCCTCATCAACTCGTTCTACGGCTACCTCGGCTTTTCCGGCGCGCGCTTCGGCGACGGCGACCTGGCGGCCAAGGTTACGCAGCGGGGCCGCGAGCTGTTGCAGGCGCTCATCGAGGAGTTCACCAAGAACGGCTGCATCATTCTCGAGGCCGACACCGACGGCATCTATCTTTCCTCCGAGGAACATTTCAACGCGCCGGAAAAGCTACTGGCCGAGGTCTCGATCATCCTGCCGCCGGGCATCGAGCTGGAGTTCGACGGGAGCTATGCGGCGATGTTCTGCTACAAGGCCAAGAACTACGCGCTGTACGACGGCCGGAAAATTATCCTGCGCGGCTCGGCGCTGCGGTCGCGCGGCATCGAGCCGTTCCTCAAAAAACTCACCGACCAGCTCATCCGCCATCTGCTGGGTGCGGAAGCCGCCTCGCCGCTCGCCCTGCTCGAGGAGTACCGACAGCGCATCGAGGCGCGCACGGTGGCCATTGCGGAGATCGCGAAGTCGGAGGTACTGGGTCAGAACCCCGAGACCTACGAACAGTTCGTGGCCGGGGGCGGCAAGCCACGCCGCGCCGCGGCCGAGGTGGCCCAGCAACTGAATCCCCGGCCCCGCATGGGTGACCGGGTCAGCTACTACATCACCGCCAAGGCCAAGGGCCAGACGTCCGACTGGCAGCGGGCGCGCGCGGTGTCGGGCTACGATCCAGAACGGGCGCCCTATGATCCGGCCTACTACACGAAGAAGCTCGACGACTGGCGCGAGCGCTATGGGACATTCCTGGGCGCACCGCCGTCCAAGCCGCAGGGCGAGCTGTTCGCGGGCGCCTGAGCGCCCGGAATAATTTGTTTGATTGTCTTTCCCGGGGGAACCGGGAATCTCGCTTAGCCCCAATGCTGGAAAAGCGTCTCCCCACCGTCCCCGGAGCGACAAGAAGCCTGGCCGTGGCATCGGCGAACGACGCCGGTTCAACCCCATGAACCAGCCGTTTCGCAACCGCGTGGCGATCCCGCTCGCCCTCGTGCTGCTGCCGCTTCTTGTCTACGGCAACACCATTTTCCATCGCTTCGGTTTTCGCGATGATTACTCGACCATCCGCGAGGCGCGCGAGGAGCCGGGCACCGTCCTGCGCTTTTGCGGATCACAGGCGCGCCCGCTGTATGGCTGGCTGCTGGAGAACAGCGCGCGGCTTATTCCGACAATCGATGATCTATGCTGGCTGCGCGCCGCCGGTGCGCTCTGCCTCGGCCTGCTGGCGGCCGGGTGCTATGCGATGCTGCGCCGGCAGCAGTGGCCCGCCTGTCTGGCGGCGGTCACGTCGGCGCTGCTCGTACTGCTGCCCTCGGCGCAGCTGATCGCCGGCTGGGGAATCTGCTGGCCGCATGCGATGGCGGCCGCGTTGGGGCTGGCGGGTTTTGCCGCGGCCGAACAGGGTTTTGGCGCGGCCCGGGTCTGGCAGCGGGGCGCGTTGCTGGCGCTGGCGGCCATCAGCGTGCTGGCCGCGGCGCTCATCTATCAGTCCAACGCCATGTTTTATCTGGTGGGTGTGGCGGCCGGGCTGGGCCGGCGGCTGGAGCAACCGCTGCGCCGGCAGCTCGGCTGGCTGGCATGGCATGCGGTGGCGGTGGGCGCGGGCATGCTGCTGGCGTTCAACCTGACCTACCGGCTGTTCGAAGCCGGCGTCTTTCCCCGCTCGCCGCGCATCGCGATCGAGCCGGATCTCCCCGGCAAACTCCTGTGGAGCATGCGCGTCTCGCTGCCCAACGTGCTGGCGCTGTTTGCCATCAATGATGAGACCGGCCACAGCGTGCTGCTTCCTGCTGTCGTGATGCTGGCCGGCCTGGCCTTGCTGATGGGCGGGGTCGTCTGGGTCATGCGTCGGCATGGAGCGGTCCGGGCGCTGTGGTGGCTGGCGTGCGTCACCAGCCTGCCGCTGGCGGCCTACAATGTCAGCATTCTCGTCATGGAACACTGGGCCAGCTATCGGACGCTGTACGCAGGCGCCGCGGTGGTGCTGGTTTTCGTCATGACCACGCTGGGCTGGTGGTGGCGCTCCCGCACCCAACGCCGCCGGCTGTGCCTGGGGGTGCTGGCTGCCGCGACGTTTGCCGTGGTGATCCTCGCGCGCTGGCAGGCCTACACGTTGATCGCCCTGCCGCAGGCGCTCGAACTCCGGTTGCTCGAGGAGGGCGCCCAAGCCATCGACCCCGCCCGGCACCCGCGGGTGTTCATACTCACTCCCATGCTGCGGCAGGCACCGGCTGCGCTGCGCTGGGGCGACGAATTCGGCTCGCTGTCGATGGACTCCGACTGGACGCCCAAGGAGGCGCTCAAGCACGTCATGCGGGCGCGCTTCCCGGAGATGTCGGATGTGAATGACCGCTACACCTATGCCAGCGGAATCGTTCTGCCCAAGGGCAGACGGCCCGACGTGGTCATCGATCTGCAGCGGATCAGCGGGTTTCGGGGCCGGCTGGAATGATTCTACGCGCCAGGTGAAGCCCTGAAGCGCGGAGAAGCGGAGAAAACTCAACCAATCACCGGCTGACCGTGAGGGTGACGGCCGGTCCTTCGGCCGACGACGGGCCGAGTATCAGCTTGAAGGTGCCGGGCTCCACCCGGAACTTCATATCGATGTCCCAGAGCGCAAGGGTATCCGGGGTGATCGCGAAAGACACCGCTTTGCGTTCGCCCGGCTTGAGGTGGATCCGCTGGAACCCCTTCAGCGCCACGACCGCCCGCGTGACTGAACTCACATCCTGATGGACATAAAGCTGGACAATTTCGTCCGCCTCACGACTGCCGGTGTTGACGACGTCGACCGAGGCAACCGTCGAGCCGTCGGCCGCAATCACCGTGTCCCGCAGCCGGGGATTTTCGTATCGGAATGTCGTGTAGCTCAGTCCTTCCCCGAAGCGCCAAAGCGGACTGTGCGTTCCGAATGCATATCCAAAATAACCCGCGTACGGTTTCTTGCTGTAGTAGGCCGGGATATCGCCCACCGAGGCGGGAAAGGAAACCGTGAGTTTCCCCGAGGGGGAGACATCGCCAAAGAGGATGTCGGCTGCTGCCGTGCCGGTCTCTTCGCCCATGTACCAACCTTCGATGATGGCCGAGGCCTCTTGCTTCAGTCGTCCGATCGCAAGCGGGCGGCCATTGCTCAAATAGACGATGACGGGTTTGCCGGTCGCGAGAACGGCATCGACCAGGAGACGCTGCGAGCCGCGCAGATCCAGCGTATCCACGTCTCCCAGATGATCGTTGGACCAGGCTTCGCGGCACAGCGCCTCGGTTTCCCCGATGGCAAGGATGACCACGTCGGCTTGGGCTGCGACCTGCTTCGCCTCGTCGATCAACGGCCGATTCTCGTCGTCAGTGGCCAGAACGACAGTCGGGACCTGCCAGTTCGCGAACGCATTGCCGGTGTCGTCTTTGACCAGCACACACCCCTGGGCGTAGAGGATCTTTGCCTTGACGCCCACCTTGCGGCGAATCCCCTCCAGCAGGGAAACCGAATGGTTCGGTGTGCCCGAGTAGCTTCCGAGCCGGGCGACCGCCGCGTTGGGTCCGATGACCGCGATCGTGTGGACCCGGTCGGTGGAAAGGGGAAGCAGACCGTTGTTCTTGAGGAGAACGATTGACTCGCGCGCGGCCTCGAGCGCGAGAGCGCGACTCTCGGGACGCTCCGCGGCGGCCTTGGCCTTGGCCAAGTCCGCATAGGGGTGCTCAAATAACCCGAGGCGGAACTTCCAGGTGAGAACTGCGCCCGCGGCCTCGTCGATCTGCGCCGTTGTCACCGAACCGGCTTCAAGGGCCTCCCGGAGGCTTGGGTAGGAGGCAGGCTCCGGCAACTCCATCTGGACTCCCGCCGTAAGTGCAAGGGCCCCCGCGTCAGCGTGCGAGCCTGCGACGTGATGGCCATCCTTCAGGAGAACGATTCCGCTGTAGTCGGAGACGATCAGGCCCGTGAATCCAAGTTCGCCGCGAAGGACGTCGTGCAGGAGCCAGCGGTTGGCGTGCGAGGGCACGCCGTCAATCTCGTTGTAGGAGGGCATGACCGCTCCGGGATGGGCCATCCTCACAATATAGGCGAACGGGACGAGATCCACTTCGCGCAGCGTGCGCGCGGTGCTGACGCTGGGGCTCCGGTTAAGGCCGCCCTCGGGCGTCCCGTGTCCCGTGAAGTGCTTGAGCGTCGAGATGACGTGTTCCTCGTCGACCGTACCATTCGCCGACCCTTGTAATCCCTGAACGATGGCGGCTCCCATGTGGGCATTGAGGTAGGGGTCCTCGCCCATGGTCTCATCGATCCGTCCCCAACGCGGATCGCGGGCGACATCGACAACCGGGGCCAATGCTTGCTGGGCGCCCCGGCTGCGCATTTCGGAAGCGACGACATTGTAAATCCGCGTGGCGAGCGTCGGGTCCCAGGAGCAGGCCAGACCGAGGGGGCTGGGGAAGCTCGAGGCTTCGGTCTCAACCAGCCCATGGCAGCCCTCGTCGTGAAACATGGCGGGAATGCCAAGGCGCGTTTCCTCAACGAGGTACTTCTGCAGCTGGTTGCGATAGGCGACGTCCCCCTCGACCGGCTGGCCCTGCATCGGTGCGACCGTGCCCACTCCGTTCGCGATCGTCTTTCTGAAATACTGCTCCGGAGTAAGGCCGCTCTTCGCAATGGTGTCCGCATGGATCCACGCACCGGTGATCTGGCCGATCTTCTCATCAAGGGTCATCCGTCCAAGGAGATCGCGCACCCGGACCTCAATGGAAGCCGCTGGGTCACGATACAGAGGAGAGGAGGCGGCGTCAGCGCCCGAGAGGCGGGACAGGATGACCGTCGCGGAAAAGGCCAGAGTCAGGATGCGGGGCGGCAACTGGAGTGGGTGCACGACCTGATTTTTCGGAAACCGCGGGCAAAGCCGATCCCAAAAACGCGCGCCTCACATTCCCGGGAATCCCGCCTTGCCCTTCATGGCCTCCATCTGGCGCATGAGCTTCTTCGCGCCGCCGCCCTTCATCATCTTCATCACCTTGTGCATCTGCTGGAACTGCTTCAGCAGCTGATTGACGTCGACGACCTTCACGCCGGCGCCCTTGGCGATGCGCATGCGACGCGTGCCGTTGAGGAGCGAGGGGGTGCGGCGCTCCTGAATCGTCATCGACTTGATGATCGCCTCGGTGCGGGCCATCTGTTTCTCGGCACCATCACCGATCTTCACGCCGCTCATGCCGGGCATCATGCCGAGGATCGACTCCATCGAGCCGAGCTTCTTGACCTGATGCAGCTGCTCGAGGAAGTCCTCGAGGTTGAAGTCGGCCTTGCGGAACTTCTCCGCCATTTTCTCGGCCTGCTGCTGGTCGATGGTTTCCTGCGCCTTTTCCACGAGCGAAACGACGTCGCCCATGCCGAGGATCCGCGATGCGAGGCGGTCGGGGTGAAACGTGTCGAAGTCGCCCGTCTTCTCACCGGTACCAATGAATTTGATCGGTACGCCAGTGACGGCCTTCATGGACAGCGCCGCACCGCCGCGGGCGTCGCCATCGAGTTTCGTGAGCACGAGACCGGTGAGGGCGAGCGCTTCGTGAAAAACCCGGGCCACGTTGACCGCCTCCTGGCCCAGCGCGCCATCGGCGACGAGCAGCACTTCATCGGGGGTTACGCGGGCGCTGAGATTCCTCACCTCCTCGACCAACTCGTGGTCGATCTGCAGGCGGCCGGCCGTGTCGAACAGGATGGCGTCGGCCCCGGCAGCGACGGCCGCGGTTAGCGCGGCCCCACCGATGGCGGGCACGTCCTTCGAGACACGGTCGGCATAAAAGCCGAGTTCCTCCTGCTTCGCCAGGATCTCCAGCTGGTCGATGGCCGCGGGCCGCTGGACGTCGCAGCCCACGACGAAAGGCCGGTAGCCGCGCTTCTTGAGCAGGCGGCCGAGCTTGACGGCGGAGGTCGTCTTGCCCGAGCCATGCAGACCGACCAGCAGCACCTTGAGCGGGCGCTTCGCACTCAACTCGGTGGCGCCCTCGCCGAGGAGTTTCACCAGTTCGTCGTGGATGATCTTGACGATCTGCTGGGCGGGCGTGACGGACTTGAGCACCTCCTGTCCGGCGGCCTGCGCCTGCACGCGCTCGACGAATTCGCGGGCGACCTTGAAATGAACATCGGCGGAGAGCAGGGCGGTGCGCACCTCCTTGAGGGCGTCCGCCATGTTCTCTTCGGTCAGCTTGCCGACGCCGCGCAGGTTGCGCAGCGCCTGGCCGAGACGTTCGGTGAGCGTTTCAAACATGGGGCGATCAGTAGGAACCACGGATGATCACAGATCAACACGGATGATGCCGGCCGGCCCCAGCCCTTTCGGCGACGGAACCAGGCCGATAAAAAATTCGTCGCATTGATGTGCGACGCCCGTTTACAGTCGACCACCTATGAAACTCCTGAAAATCGCGACTGTCATCGCTGCCCTGCTGGGAACCTGCGGGTTGTCCGGCTGCATTGCCGTTGAAGCCCACAAGGAGACCGACGTTCAGGGCCTGACGCAACGGGTGGAAGCGTTGGAACAGACCATCGTGAAGCAGCAGGCGGAGATCGCACGGCTGCAGGCGGCAGCAGCCCGTTCGCCGGAGTCTCAGGTGTCGGGGCAAAAGCCATAGCGCAGGTCGTCGCTATTATTGCCGAGCCAGTTGACCTGATCGATGTCAAGGCGCTGCATGCGGGGTTGACGGTTGCCCTCGCAGCGGTTCCGGCTTATTCCCCGGCACAAGATTCTCCTTTCCGGCCGTGCGAATCATCGACGCCCATGTGCATCTCTATCCGCCCGAAGTCGGCCGCGACCCGGCGGCTTGGGCGGCGGCGCGGGGGGAGGCACACTGGGCGGCGTTGTGCACACGCCGCCGTCGCGACGGCCGGCCGGTGCAGACCTTTCCCGACGTCGACCGACTGTTGCGTGACATGGATGCCGCCGGCGTGGAGTTGGCCGTGCTGCAAGGCTGGTACTGGGAAAAACCCGAGACTTGCGCCTGGCAGAACCGGTTTTATGCCGAATGTGTCCGGACGCATCCCGACCGGCTGGCGGCGTTTGCCGCGATTCATCCGTCGGCCGGCGAGGCGGCGGTGCGAAGCGAGATCCGCCGGGCGCATGACGAGGGCTTGCACGGGCTCGGCGAGTTGTCGCCGCACTCCCAGGGCTATGCCCTGACTGATGCGGCTTTTGCCGCGGCGCTGGCGCTGGCCGGTGAACTCCGGATGCCAGTCAACCTGCATGTCACCGATCCCAACACGCGACGGTATCCCGGCCGGGTGGAGACGCCGCTGGAAGATTTCGTGCGCTTGGCCAAGACACACGCGCAGGTCACGTTCATTCTCGCTCACTGGGGCGGCGGACTGCCGTCTTGGGAAGCCAATCCGACCGTGCGAAAGGATCTGGCCAGGGTTTACTACGACACCGCTGCCTCGCCGCTGAGCTACGACAACCGAATCTGGCGGACGATGCTCGACCTGGTGACGCCGGGGAAAGTCATCTTTGGCTCGGATTATCCGCTGATTCTTTATCCAAAAGCCGAGCACGATCCGGGCTGGCGGAGCTTTCTGGAGGAGATCCATGGCTCCGGCCTGACTCCGGAGGAGACAGGGCTGGTGCTTGCCGGCAACGCCGCGCGCATGCTCGGGCGGTAGCGCCGACAGGCAACCGCCGGTGATGAGGGGCGCGGTTTGTCAGGCGCCGGCCGCCGGGGTCTTCTTCATGATTGCCGCCAGGATGGCGCCGACAATGACATACCAGATGATGCCGTAAATGGTGCTGATCCACGTCAACGAGTAGGGATAGCCCTTGAACATGAGATGAATGAAATGAAAGGTCGGGAAATTGACCAGCACCCCGAGGTAGAACCCGCAGCAGGCGCCGCCTTTCACGCCATAGCCGAAGACCGATGCCACCTTGTCGTATACCCAGGCGAGCACGAGGACGGCCACGAAATCTCCAAAGACAAGCCAGCCAACGTTCGTGTCCTGCCGAAAGACATCGGCGAGCTTCGAATAATACATACCGGTCAGCACCATGCCTTGACCGATATAATCGATGACATTGGCGACCACGCCGGCGACGAGCACAGCAATCCAGAATTTGCCACTCTTCATGAGTAACTCCTTGGGTTGGGGTAGGGGTTGAGGACGAGGGTGTCGGAGACACCTGGGCGGTCCCAAGCATAGGTATCATCCCTGATAAGTCAAAAACCCGGGGCCGCAGTCCGGCCGCATCACCCCGGCTTGCAATACCGTCAGACGTGACGAACGGTAGGACCTCCGCATGAGCGACCAGCCGCCCATCGTCCAGTTTCGCAACGTGAACAAGCATTACGGCGCCGGACCACCGGTGCTGGACCGTATCTCGCTCGACGTCGTCGCGGGCGAGTTCGTCAGCTTGATCGGGCCGAGCGGTTGTGGAAAATCCACGCTGCTGCGGCTGGTGTCGGCGCTGAGTCCGGTGACTGCCGGTGCGCTGTCGGTCGACGGCACCACGCCGGAGCAGGCGCGCGAGCATCTCGCCTTCGTCTTTCAGGAGGCGACGCTGCTGCCGTGGTTGACGGCGGCCGGGAACGTGGAACTGCCGCTGCGTCTGCGGGGGGTGCCGCCGGCGGAGCGGCGCGCCCAGGCCCTGGAATTGCTCGCACTGGTACGGCTGCGGGCGGCGGCCGGATTTTATCCGCGGCAGCTTTCGGGCGGCATGAAGATGCGCGTGTCCATCGCCCGCGCCTTGTCGCGTGAGCCGCGCATCCTGCTGCTCGACGAGCCGTTCGGGGCGCTCGATGAAATCACCCGCAACCACCTCAACGAGGAGCTGCTCGGCTGGCGGGAGAAGGCGCCGTTCACGGCGTTGTTCGTGACGCATTCCGTGGCCGAGGCCGTGTTTCTGTCGACCCGCATCCTCGTCATGGCGGCCGGGCCGGGCCGCCTTCACGCCGGGGTGCCGGTGGATTTTCCATATCCGCGCGAAGCGGCGCTGCGCGAACGGCCGGAATACTTCGCCAAGGTGGCCGAGGTATCGCGGCTGCTGCACACGGCGGAGGAGGGCCGGGCGGCATGAAACGGCGTGCATGGATCGTCTGGCTGCCGCCGGTATTCTCCGGCGCCTTCTTCATCGGGCTCTGGTACGCCGGGCGCGCCGCGACCGGCCTGCAGAGCTGGATCCTGCCTACGCCGGGGGAGGTTTTCCAGGCGGCCTGGACCGAGCATATGACCCTGCTGCGGGCCGCCGCCGGCACGGCCATGGGGGCGCTGGGCGGATTTCTCGCGGCTGCCCTGGCCGGGCTGGCCATCGCCCTGGTGCTGGGGGGCGCGCGCTGGCTGCGCACGGGGCTGTATCCCTGGCTTCTGGTCGTGCAGATGACCCCGGTCATTGTTGTCGCGCCGATCATTGTGTTGTGGGCCGGACCGGGACTGCCGGGCATCATCACCGTGACGTTCCTTATCAGCTTCTTTCCAATTGTGGTGAACACGACCCAGGGACTGCTCTCCGCCGAAGCGTCCATGGTGGACCTGTTCCGGATGTACGGCGCCTCGCGATGGCAGGAACTGCAGATGCTGCGCCTGCCCTCGGCGATGCCGTACTTCCTCACCGGCCTGCGCATCGCCGCGACGCTCGCGCCCATCGGGGCAATTTTCGGTGAGTACCTGGTGGGCAATGCGTCGGGCGGCACCGGGGGACTCGGTTTCCTCGTCTACGTCTACAACACTCAGATTAAAATACCGGCCCTGTTTGCCACGGCGTTGATCAGTTGTTTACTGGGTTTTATCTTTGTGGCCGCGGTTTCCTGGCTCAATTGGGCCCTGCTGCACCACTGGCATGACTCATTTGAACGGCATGACCGCTAATCCCATGTCCCGCCCTCTTTGCCACCTGCCCGCCGCAGCCATGCTCGCGGCTGCGCTTAGTCTCACCAGCTGCAGCAAAAAGACGACCGCCCCGCCGCAAACGGCCGGGGCGCCGGTCAAGGTGCGGTTCCAGACCGACTGGTTTCCCGAGCCCGAGCATGGTGGCTATTATCAGGCGCTGGCCAAAGGGTTCTACGCCGCTGAGGGATTGGATGTGAAAATTCTGCCCGGGGGGCCCAACTCCGGATTTTTAACTGCGGTGGCCACCAACCGCGCCGACCTCGGCATGGGAAACAGCGACGATGTCATCACCGCCATGGCGCGCGGCGTGCCGGTCCGTATCGTGGCGGCCGAGATGCAGCATGATGCGCAGGGCATTCTCTTCCACGAGGAGCACCCAGTTCGCACCGTACGCGACCTCGACGGCAAGATCATCATGGCGGGGCCCGCCTCCGTCTGGGTGCAGCTGGTCCAGAAGCGCTATGGCATCAAGTTCAACCTGCGTCCGCTGGCCGGCGACCTGGCGCGGTTCATGAACGACCCGACGTACCTCCAGCAGTGCTTCGTGACCAACGAGCCGTACTTCGCCCAAGCACGCGGAGCAAAGGCCGGGGCGGTCCTCGTGGCGAGTCTCTGTCCGGAGTACGATCCTTACCGCGTGATGTTTGCGGGCCGCGGCTATCTGGCGAAACACGCCGAGGTGGTGCGGCGTTTCGTACGCGCCAGCGTCCGGGGATGGGTCGATTATCTGACGGGCATTCCGGCGCCGGCCAACGCGCTGCTCCGCCGGCTCCGTCCCGATCTGACCGGCGATTTCCTGGCATACAGCATCAAGGCGATGAAGGACAACCGGCTGGTGCTTGGCGATCCCGCCCGCGGCGAGCGCATGGGACTGCTGACTCGCGAGCGCCTGCAGCGGCAGATCGACCTCTTGCACGAAGTCGGCGTGCTGGACCAACCCGTGACGGTGGACGACGCGGCCACCCTTGAATTCATACCGCCGCCGTGAGTAATCATTCCCCATGAGCATCGAAGCCAGACTTGCGGAACTGGGCATCAAGCTTCCCGAACCACCCGCCGCCGCCGGCAGCTACGTGCCCACGGTGCGCACCGGCAACCTGCTGTATTGCGCGGGCACCATCTGTTCCCTCGAGGGGAAGATGTCCCACACGGGCCAGGTGGGCCGCGACCAGACCGTGCAGGCCGGCTACGAGGCGGCGCGCGTCTGCGCGCTCAACACCCTGGCCAATATCCGGGCCGCCACCGGCAGCCTGGAGAGCGTCAAGCGGATTGTATTCGTGAGCGGCTTCGTCAACGCCGCCGCCGGATTCGCCGACAGTCCGGCGGTCATCAACGGCGCCTCCGATCTCTTCGTGGAGGTGTTCGGCGAGATCGGCCGGCATGCATGCGCAGCGGTGGCCGTGGCCGGGTTGCCACACAACTCTACCGTTGAGGTGCTGGTGGTGGTCGAACTGAGGGACTAGGTCGGGTTTCCCCGGACGCACTGAGAGGAGCGCTGCCCGCCGTTTTCTTGGTTGCTTCAGCGCCGGCTTGGCCGCAAACAAACGGGACTTTCACCCTCGGCATGGCGTTTCACCTCAAGAAAGTCCTGAAGGCGCTGCTGTTTTCATCGAGCCAGCCGCTTTCGATCAAGGAAATCCAGGAAACCTTCGCACGGTTTCACGAGCAAGGCACGCTCCTCGCCGGCCTGAAACCGGACGAACCGAAGGCGGAGAACGTCGCCGGCGCCGCGCCCGGAGTGGAAGCCAGCCCGGTGGGCGGCGCCGGAGAAACCACGGAGACCCCGGCGGAGACGCCGGCGGTCGATGAGCTTTACCAGGGGGTGCCGTCCCTCGTGACCAACGCGCAGATTCGCGAGACCATGGATGAGATCGCGCGCGAGCTGCGCGCCGCCGACGATGTATGCTTGCTCACGGAAACCGCCCAGGGCTTCCGCCTGGTGACCCATCCGCGCTTCGCCCGCTGGGTGCGCATCCTGCGCGCCGAACCGCAGCCGGTCAAACTGAGCCAGTCGGCCATGGAGACCCTCGCGGTCATTGCCTACCGCCAGCCGGTGACGCGGGCCGAGATCGAGCACATTCGCGGCGTTTCGGCCGAGGCCGGCCTCAACCGGCTGCTGGAGCGCGAACTCATCTACATCGTCGGCCGGGCCGAGCTGCCCGGCCGGCCCATCCAATACGGCACCACGGACGCCTTTCTCGAATACATCGGTGCCCGCTCGCTTGATGAACTGCCCGCCTCCGACGTGCTTTCGCGCCGGCAGATCGACGAGTGGCTGCAAAACGCAATGAGCACGGCGCACCCCTCCGACCGCGACATGGGGCTTTCCGAGGAGGGCGAGGAGCAGCTTTCACCCGACGATGCCGCCCGGGCGGCGGCGCTGAAGCGAACGCCACAACCGGCTGCCGACGAAAATCTCAGACGGGAAGCATCGGTGCCATCCGGCGGCATCGAGCCGACCGCTGCGACCGGAAACGGTCAGGCCACACCAACCTAGCATGCCATGAATCTCTCCACCCTTCGCCAGAAGATCGACCGTCACGACAGCCGGATCGTCGAGCTGCTCAACAAGCGACTCGCCCTCGCGTCAGCCATTGGCCGGCTCAAACGCCGCAAGGATGGCCGGATTTATGTGGCCGAGCGCGAGGATCAGGTGCTGCGCAAGGTATGCGGCCGGAACCAGGGTCCCATCAAGGACGCGGCCCTGCGCGCCATCTACCGCGAAGTGATGTCGGCAGCCATCGCGCTGGAGAAGCCGCTGCTCATCGCCTACCTCGGGCCGGAGGCGACCAACACCCACCAGGCGGCCATCAAGAAGTTCGGCGCCAGTGTGGACTACCATGGCATGGCCACCATCGCGGACATCTTCACCGCAGTGGAGAAGGGCGAGGCGGACAACGGAGTCATTCCCATCGAAAACTCCACCGAGGGATCGGTGCGCGATGCGCTGGACCAGTTCGTCGACTCCGACCTGAAGGTTGTGGCCCAGATCTACCTCGAGATCACGCATGCCCTCATCTCCAGTTCACCGCTGGAGAAAATCGAAAAGGTCTATTCGAAGGATCAGGCCCTCGCCCAATGCCGCATGTGGCTGCAGCGGCAGCTGCCGCATGCGCAGATTCTTTCCGCCGACAGCACCGCCAGCGCCGTCCAGATTGCCAAGAAAACCCCGGGGGCGGCCGCCGTGGCGAGTCCGCTCGCGGCGGAATATTACGACGTGCCGGTCGTGGTGGCGAACATTCAGGACAAGCGGGACAACACGACGCGCTTCTTTGTCATCGGCAAACAGCCCTCGGGCTCGGTTGGTGGCGGGCGCGACCTGACGAGCTTTCTCATTTCCCTGGGCGACGACGCGGCGGCGCATCCCGGCGCCCTGCTCAAGATGCTCCTGCCGCTGGCGGAGCGCGGGATCAACCTCTCAAAAATCGAGT
>Ga0265323_10001033_pt1 | contig 14488 bp, 11 predicted proteins | sample 41225metaG_FD_193580 | JGI IMG/M metagenome (GOLD analysis project Ga0265323, IMG submission 193580) | Rhizosphere microbial communities from Carex aquatilis grown in University of Washington, Seatle, WA, United States - 4-12-25 metaG | ecosystem: Host-associated > Plants > Roots > Rhizosphere... | reverse complement strand
TGGGGGCACCGTATCCCGGTGTGGTACGACGAGGAGGGCAACGCCTTTGTCGCCAAGAACGAGGAAGAGGCCGCGGCCCAAGCCAAGGCCAAGCATGGCAAAGTGGTGAAGCTTAGGCAGGATTCGTATGTTCTGGACACGTGGTTCTCATCCTGGCTCTGGCCGTTCGCGACCCTGGGCTGGCCCAAGTCGAATGAGGACCTGAAATATTTTTATCCGACGAATACGATGTTTACCGCGCCGGAGATCATTTTCTTCTGGGTCGCGCGCATGGTCATGGCGGGCCTTGAGTTCATGGACAAGGTCCCGTTCGATGACGTGGTCCTGCACGGCACGGTCCGGGATGCCAAGGGCCGCAAAATGTCCAAATCCCTCGGGAACGCGATCGATCCTGTTGAGGTCATTAAGGAATACGGCGCGGATGCGCTCCGCTTCAGCATGATCCTCAATTCCGGGCAGGACATCTACATTTCCAAGGACAAGTTCGAGATCGGCCGCAATTTTGCCAACAAGCTCTGGAATGCGGCACGTTTCGTGCAGATGAACGTCACGCCTAAGACAAAGGTCTCGGACCTGTCTTCCGTTGACCTAACCAAGCTCGACCTGGGGTCACAATGGATCTTGTCGCGTTATGAAAAGACCATCACGGAGGTTGGCCGGGCCATTGAACAGTACCGTTATTCCGAAGCTGAGAACCTGCTGTACGAATTCTTTTGGTCGAATTACTGCGATTGGTACCTGGAGATGGCGAAAGCCAGGCTGAAAGAACCGGACACGCAGAAGGTCGCGTATTTTGTCCTCGAGAACACACTGAAGCTTTTGCATCCTTTTATCCCGTTCGTGACGGAGGAGATCTACAGCCAGTTAAAGGGTCGGGAGGTGCTGTTGACGCTCGAACCATGGCCGGTCGCTGAGGACAAGTTCATTAATGCGGACGCGGACGCGCGGATCGGGCTATTGATCGATCTCACGACCAGCATCCGCAATGTCCGCTCGCAGTGGAACATCAAGCCGCAGACCGCGATCGAATGCACTTTTGTCACGTCTTCCAAGGATTCCTTGGCGCTCCTCAAGGACAATGCCGGGATCATCCGGAAACTGGCCAGTATCGCAACTATAAAATGTGAGGAAAAGCCCGGGTCTGTCAAGAATTCCGCCACCGGGGTCGCCGGAGACATCCAATATTTTATTCCTCTGGGGGACCTCATTGATCTTGAGAAGGAAGAAGCTCGGATCCGGGAGCAGATCGCTCAGCAGGAAAAAGCGGCTGTCGCGATCGAGGCCAGGCTTTCGAACGAGGGGTTCCTCAAGAAAGCGCCTGCGGAGGTGGTCGAGAAAGACCGCGGTCGCATGCTGGAGCTCCGTGCCAAGAACGTTGAGCTTGAGAAGGCTCTGGCAAGCCTGGCATGAGCCGCCGTTGTTCATTTTGCTCTCATACCGGATATATACTTTACTAGTGAAAGGCTGCTTTTGAAGCGGGCCATTCCGATCCTCAACTCCTTCCTTTGGCCGGTCCTGGCCGTATTTCTCATTGAACATCCCTATCTGGTTTTGCCCCAATCCGGTCCCCGGCCCTGGTTCCACCCGGGGCTCATCGGGCTGCTTGTGATCACCTTTTTAAAAAGTTTTGTTGTGGCGGGAGCCGCCGGTTGTCTTGTGGAATTGCTCAGCGGCGAGGAAATGACGATCGGACTCAAAAAGTTCCGGGACAATATAGCCAGTTTCTGGGCGATGTATTTCGTTCTGGCGCTTGTGCCAGTGGCCTTTTCCGCGGTCATATCGCTGTTGCATCCCGACAACGGCTCTTTCCAGCGCGACATTCTGTCTTTTAGCGAGCCGGTGATCCTTTTTGGTCTGGCTGGTGTGATCATTTTAACGAAGTACGTGCAGCCTTTGGGTCTGGCCAGGGAACGAACCGCCATCGAGCCGCGCCAGCTGACTGTTTTTTTGTTAGTGTACGGGTTAGCTATGGTCAGCGCTTTTTTTGCGGGTACTCTGGATTACCTTCATGGCCCCTGGACCGCCTTGCTCAGCCTGGTGAATGTTTATTCCCGTTTCGTCTTATTCGTTCTTTTTGCCCAAACCCTTTTGGACCAGTACCCGGAGCTGAAGAACCGGTTCACCTCAGCGCGCGGGCTCTTTTTGATCAACCCGGCGTTCAGTGCGCCTCCGCAGAGTTTTTCTTCGCTGCTTACGCGTTCCTATCCTGCGGCGTTCGCGGCTCTGCAAGCCTTGACGCCGTCCCGGTACAAGATCCGGGAGTTCAACCGGGTCTTGTGGCGTGAGAGATACTATCAAAGCGATGTGCTGGTCGCGCTCACTTGTTATACCGCCAATTGTGCGGAAGCCTACAAGATCGCCAAGGAATTCAGAAAACGCGGGTCAACGGTCATCATGGGCGGACCGCACGTGTCCTGTCTGCCGGAGGAGGCCCTGGAATTCTGTGACGCTGTCGTGGTTGGCCAGGTGGAGGATGTCTGGGAACAGCTCGTGCAGGATTATGAAGCTGGGCGCCTGCAGAAGAAATACCTTTCGTCTGATACGCTCGATGTCAGCGGCCGCGTTCAGGATCATTTATTGCATTGTCCTCCGGAAGTGCTCAAAGACCTGTTGGAGACCACGCGGGGCTGCCGGTTCCAGTGTGATTTCTGCGCGAACCCCTCGCTCGGCAGTCTCAAGTGCAAGAAGTCCGCAGAGGTCGTTGCCCTGGTCCAGAAGATCAAAGGACATTGCCTCGAGTTCGAATTTCTGGACGTCAATATCTATGCGGACCCGGTCTATGCCAAAGAACTTTTCCGCGCCTTGATACCGCTGAAGGTCCGCTGGCGGGCGTCCGCTAGCATCGACATCGCCCAGGACGACGAGGCGTTAAGCCTGCTCAAGGCGAGCGGCTGCAGCATGCTGCTCATTGGTTACGAGGTCTTCGAGAACTCGACGGAGAAAGTGCAAGGTGGCAAGTTTTCGCTGGCCGGCCGTTATCGGGAGTTGTCCCAAAAGCTCAAGAAAGCCAGTATCGCGATAAAGGCGCACTTTATTTTCGGTTTTCCTGCGGACAACTGGTGGACGATTTTGCGTTTGTGGGCCTTTTGTTTCAGGCTGTTTCCCGCCATGACGGCCATGTCGCTGTTGACGCCCTTTCCGGGCTCGCCATTCTTTAAAGATATGCTTGTTCATGACCGGCTGATCAATCTCAATTGGCGGAATTATAACGGTCAAACGCTGGTCTTCGACCATAAATTCGCAAAGAATTTCCTTTTTCTCAACGGATTTTTGGTTGTCAGCCTCGGGTTCCTGCTGACGACATCTTTATTTGGGGCGGTGTGCTTGGCTGCGGCCTCGCTGCTAGCGGTGCTCTCGTTCCTGCCCATTTGGTAAGAGGTTTATCTGACGAACCAGCGGTAATAAAGTTTGGTTTTGGCAAAGATCCGGGAGATAAGGAGGGCACAGACGAGCAGGAGTAAGCTCAGCTCAAAATTGATATACAAAAGCAGGACCGGCAGGACAAATCCAAAGGTGAGCATATAGTGAAATAGGGTCCCCCAATGGACCAGACTGTCCACCAGTGAGGGAAAGGCGTATTTCTGGCTATAGTACTCACCGAGCTGGTAAAGGGTCGTGCGGGAAAGTTTCTCATCTGAGAAATCCTCTTGGACGATCTGCACAAAAAGGTCCCCGAAACAAGTTCTTTCTCGACGGATAGCGCGCATCCTTAAAAAGATGATGGGCAGGCCCGCGATGAGAAACCGGGGGTCCCGATAGAGCCAGAAGGTCGCGGCCGGTAAAACCAGCGCTATGGCCAGGACCGTGCGCCAGCTGCGGATTTGTCGGATCCGGCCCCCAAGCTTGGCCAGGGCGGTGTCAGATTGAATACGCGCACGCACCGCTGTGTGTTCGATGAAATGCTCTAACCAGGAAAAAACCTGGTCATCGTACAGGACGGTGTTCCTCAGGGATTTGGCCGTGGTCAGATTGCTATAGGTCGGGATCATGTATCTGTACTCGTTAGGTTTTAATACCGAAAGTTTAGCACATTCACCTGTGCTCGCAGGAGATATTTTGCAATAACTGGCGTCAGGCTTGTTTATTATTGCGTTTTCATTTATATTTATATGGTGATTTTATTTCGGATCTTTCTATCGCAAAATCCGGGTCAACCAGATGAGGTGTATATGTTCAGATATTTTCTTTTTATTTGCGCGGTCGTTCTCTTGGCGTACCCATCCTGGGCCCAGTTATATGACGACAGGCATCAAGAGATGGTGGCCCCCATGGACCGGGCCGCTAACCAGGTGAATGATCTCTACGCGGATGTGCCGATCGCCGGCGCGGATGAGGATGTGAAGCCGCAGGATGTGCGTTACCAGAACATGACCGTGCCCTTGAACGATGCCAATGAACGCCATTTTGATCAAGGCACGAATGTCAAAACGATCATCGACCATGCGGACAAATCGGCCGGGGATTAATAGCGATCATCATTCCGGGCCATATCGTTACGATTAACAATTTGTACTGTAGAGAATAACTCACCCATGGATCTCTCGCACGTTCGGAAAGTCTCTTTAGAGCTCTCCCTTAAAGAAAGCCAGGTCAAGGCCACCGTTGAGCTGCTCGCGGGCGGCGCGACCGTACCGTTCATCGCCCGTTACCGTAAAGAGGTGACCGGGAGCCTGGATGAGGTCGCCGTAACTTCCATCCGCGACCGCATGCGTCAGTTGTTCGAACTGGATGAGCGCCGCGTTGCGGTACTGGAATCCATCGACAAACAGGGGAAGCTCTCGCCGGAACTCAAGGCCAAGATCGAGCGGGCCGAGACCATGACGGAGCTCGAGGACCTGTACCTTCCTTACAAGCCCAAACGCCGCACTCGCGGCATGATCGCCAAAGAAAAAGGCCTGGAGCCCCTGGCCCAGGCCATCTTCCGGCAGGACGTTTCCCTTGATCCATTGGCGGAGGCGCTGAAATATATCGATCCTGAGAAAGGCCTTGATTCACCGGAGACTGTACTGGCTGGCGCCCGCGACATCATTGCGGAATGGGTCAATGAAGATGCTGATGCCCGCTCCCGGATCCGCGATCTTTTCCTGAAGAAAGGTCAGTTCCACTCCAAGGTCATCAAGGGAAAGGAGGAAGCGGGGCTTAAATTCAAGGATTACTTTGACTGGCACGAACCGGTCGCGACCGCTCCTTCCCATCGCGTCTTGGCAGCCCGCCGCGGGGAGAAGGAGGAGTTCCTGCTTTTACGGGTCGTGGTCTCGGAAGAAGAGGCCCTGCAGGTCCTGATGGGCCTTTTTGTGAAAGGGAATAAAAGCGACTCCGCCGATGAGGTGGAGCTCGCGATCGCGGATGGATTCAAACGCCTCATGGCACCTTCGATCGAGAACGAGGTCAGGCTCCTCACCAAAGAGAAAGCGGATGAGGAAGCGATCAAGACCTTTGCCACGAATTTGCGGCAGCTGTTGATGGCACCACCCCTGGGCCCTAGGATGGTCATGGCCATTGACCCGGGTGTCCGCACCGGCTGCAAGGCTGTGTGCCTGAACGCGCAGGGCAAGCTTTTGGAATATGAAACGGTCTTTCTTCAGCAGGGCGAGCGCCGCGAGGTCGAGGCCGCGGACACGGTCCGCCGCTTGTGCCGCAAGAATGCGATAGAAGTCATCGCGATCGGCAACGGCACCGCCTCCCGCGAGACCGAGGCGTTCGTCCGGAAGCTCGCGCTCGAAGGTGTCAAGACCATGATGGTGAATGAAAGCGGCGCGTCCTATTATTCCGCCTCCGAAGAGGCGCGACGGGAGTTCCCGGATCTGGACGTCACGGTCCGGGGTGCGGTCTCGATCGGCCGGCGACTGCAGGACCCGCTGGCGGAGCTGGTCAAGCTCGATCCCAAGAACATCGGCGTGGGCCAGTACCAGCACGACGTTGACCAGGCCAAGCTCCAGCAGGGGCTGGCGGACGTGACGATCAGCTGCGTCAATATGGTCGGGGTGGATGTGAACACGGCGAGCCGCGAGCTTTTGATGTACGTTTCCGGCCTGGGTCCGGCCTTGGCGCAGGCGGTCGTGGATTTCCGCAACCAGCACGGGCCTTTCGCCTCCCGGCATGACATCCTGAACGTGCCGCGTTTCAGCATGAAAGTGCATGAACAGGCCGCCGGGTTCTTGCGGGTCATCGGAGGCGAGAACCCGCTGGACGCCAGCGCGGTCCATCCGGAGAGCTACCCGACGGTCGAGGCCATGGCGCAGGGATTGGGCTGCTCGATCAAGGACCTCATGACCAACGACAAGTTGCGTTCCCGCATCGAGCTTAAGGCCTTTGTGAACGACAAGGTCGGGCTGCCGACGCTGAAGGATATCATGAGCGAGCTGGCCAAGCCCGGCCGGGACCCCCGGGCGCAGTTCGAGTTCGTGGCGTTCCAGGACGGCATCAACACGATCGGAGACCTGCGCGTTGACATGGTCCTTCCGGGGGTCGTGACCAATGTCACGGATTTCGGCGCTTTCGTGGACGTGGGCGTGCATCACGACGGTCTCATCCACATCAGCGAGATGTCCGACAAGTACGTCAAACACCCGTCGGATGTCGTCAAGCTCCACCAGAAGGTGATGGTCAAGGTCAAGGAAGTGGACCTCAAGCGCCAGCGGATCGCCTTGAGCTTGAAGATAAAATGATCTTTTTTTAATACTTCTTGATAAATCCGCTGTCCTGCGGAGAATAAAGTCGTTAGCGATTCAATTCGCCCGGAGCCGTGTTCCGGGCTTAATATATTCCCGAGCAGTTATGAGTTATCTCGTCCTAGCCCGCAAATACCGCCCCCAGACATTCGATGAAGTGATCGGCCAGCCGGAAGTCGTTGCGCAGCTCAAAGGCGCTTTGGCGAGCGGACGCTTGGGGCATGCTTTTCTCTTTTGCGGTCCGCGCGGGACCGGCAAGACCACCTGTGCCCGGATACTGTCACGCGAGCTCAACAAGGTCAAGGGCGACAGCACCGAGCAGCTGGGCCTGGACACGTTCCTGGACGTCATCGAGATCGACGGCGCTTCCAATAATGGCGTCGATGATATCCGTACGCTCCGGGACAACGTGCAGCTCGTTCCCATGTCCGGCGGATACAAGGTCTACATCATCGACGAAGTCCACATGCTCTCCGAATCCGCCTTCAATGCGCTGTTAAAGACGCTGGAGGAGCCGCCGGAGCATGTGAAGTTCATTTTAGCGACCACGAATCCGGACAAGCTTCCGGTTACGGTCTTGTCCCGCTGCCAGCGGTTCAATTTCAAGCGTATCCCGGTGGCCCTGATCGTGGGGAAGCTGCAGGGCCTTTGCCAGAAGGAGCACATTCAGGCCGACGAGAATGCCCTACGCGTGATCGCCCGGGCCTCCCAGGGGAGCATGCGGGACGCCCTGAGCGTCCTGGACCAGCTGTGTTCCACGACCACTAAAGGCATCACAGTCGCGGACGTGAGTCTGATGTTCGGCCTGGTCGAAGAGGAGAAGTTGTTCGAGATCGCGGAAGCTCTGGCTCTTAGGGACTGCCCGAAAGCCCTGGTGGTCCTGGAACAGATCACAGACCAGGGCAAGGACGCGCGGCAGCTTGGCCAGGACCTGATCGAGCTTTACCGGAACCTGATGGTCGTCAAGACCGGGGGGAAGGACGCCGAGAAGTTGAAAGATTTAGAAAAGCTCCTCGACTATTCGAAGGCATACAAGGAAGCGCTGTTCCAGACCGCGGACAGGCTCTCCATGCCGGAGATCCTTAACGGGATCGACATTTTGATCAAGGCCCAGGATGATGCGCGGGTCATGGATTCGCCCAGGCTGGCTCTCGAGATCGCTTTTGCCCGGATCGTGAATGCGGTGGGCGGTGTCGGGTTAGCGCCAGCGAAACCCGCTGCTATGACCATAGCGCCTCGGCCGGCGCCGATGCCTTCGTCAACCCCGCGGCCGTCGAGCTACAAACCGTCTTCCGCCGTGTCCCGGCCGGCAGCAGCGGCCGGCGTCACAAAAAATAACAAGGGCGCGATATTGATCGAACCGATCCCTTTGACACCGGAAGATAATGCCTGCAGCCTCAAGCTGGAGGATGTCAGGCGCGAATGGCATGCTTTGACCTTCGCGGTCTCCAAGATGAAGATCTCCGTCGGGACCTATCTTCAGGAAGGCGTTCCTTTCAAGGTCGAGGGGACGCGCGTGACCATTGCTTTCACGCCGGCCAACCATTTTCACAAGGAATGTCTGGACCGGCCCGAAGCCCTGGACATCATTTCGAAAGCTTTTTCCGAACATCTGAAGGTGAACGTCCAGGTCGTGCTCACGACTGCGGATGTCACCGACAGCGAACAGGACCCGGCCGTGGTCCAGGACGCCATTAAGCTGTTTGACGGCAAAGTAGTGAACGAGTGGCATAGTGATAATAAGGAAGCCTAGGGCAGATGAGTTATCCCAAAGTCATTGAAAATCTGATCGAGAACCTGATGAAACTCCCCGGCGTAGGCCGCCGCAGCGCCGAGCGCATGGTCTTCTGGCTGTTGAACAATACCACGGCCGATTCACGGGCGCTGGCCGAGAGCATTGTGGCGCTCAAGGAGAAACTGCGCTTTTGCCGCGTCTGCAATAATTTTTGCGAAGAAGAGACCTGCCGCATCTGCCAGGATACCTCGCGCGACCAGCAGGTGGTCTGTGTGGTGGAGAACCCCAAGGACGCGGTTGCGATCGAGCAGACCGGCCAGTTCAAGGGCCGTTATTTTGTCCTCTTGGGCACCGTATCGCCGTCCGATGGCCAGGGACCGGAGGACCTGAACCTGGGGAAACTCCTCAAGATGATAGATGATGACCAGGTCCGGGAGGTTGTGCTCGCCACGGATGCGGACATCGAGGGCGAACTCACCGCGCTTCATTTGACGAAAGTGCTGAAGCCCCGGGGGGTCAAGCTCTCCCGGATCGGGATCGGGCTGCCGGCCGGCGGATCGGTCGAGTTCGCGGACCTGTCGACCCTCGCCATGGCCTTCAAGTCCCGGCGGGACGTGGACCAAGCGGACGCGCCCAAAGGGTCGATGGACCAGCAAACCAGCTACAACCTGCCGTAAGATTTTATCCTAAAATAGGCTGGTTATCCTGGCAATCGACCGGAAAACGGGGCCGAAGGATTTATTGGCTCCGTAGGTCACGAATCCAGAGCTTTTTTTGGAACAACCTCAAATATACCCAGATCATTCACGAATAAACATTGTCTTTTTTGCCGTTCAAAGTTTATAATATTCTTAATATATGAGTGTTTTCGTTACTTATAAAAAGCCAGCTTTTGATCTACTGTAAGGGATTATACGAAAGGTCGAAGAAAATAATGCCAGCGAAACCAAAGTGGGCCACGCCCAAACTGATCGTAGTGCAAAGAGGCGAGAATCATGCCGAAAGCGTGCTCTATGCCTGCAAGGGACAGGGGCAATCTGGGGCTGAAGGCGGCTGGGATTGTGAAGCTTATGGCGGTTGTGGTAATTGCCCTGACCAAGTCGAATCTTAGGTTAACGTTTTTTTCCTGTTTTCGAGTAACGCCACATAGCGCTAATTTCAGGACACCCACCCAAGTTTATTAACGGATCATGCAACTTTCTGCCAAATACTAAAATTAATCCGGAGCATATTTAAATATGCGGGGTGATTATCTTGAAATAATACGGGCTAAAACAATATTTCGTATTCCACTCCAGGGAAGCCTTGACCTTACCTATCGCTGCAATAACAATTGTCGACACTGCTGGCTCAGGATACCTTCAGGTTCCGATCAAATACAGCAGGAACTTTCTTTTGAAGAAATAAAAAGCCTTGTTGATGAGTCCAGAGCTATGGGCTGCCGAAAATGGGCTATTTCCGGCGGTGAGCCGATGATAAGGCCTGATTTTTTAGAGATCTTTGATTATATTACCAGCCGCTCTGCTTCCTATACCATATTCACAAACGGCACTTTGATTACGCCTAAAATCGCGAAAGCTTTTAGAAAGATAGGCGCCAAGAAGATCGCTCTTTACGGAGCAACTGCCAAGGTCCACGAGCATATTACCCGTCATCCGGGCTCGTTTGAGCAAACGATGGCGGGCCTGCGCTATCTGAAAGAAGCCGGAGCAGGATTTATTGTCCAAATCATTCCCATGAAGGACAACTATCATCAGTTCAATGCTATGGTCAAGTTGGCGGCATCTTTAACCAAGAATTACCGGGTGGGGGCATCCTGGCTTTTTCTTGCCGCCTCCGGTGATCCCAAGATAAACCGCGAAATAACAGCTCAGAGGCTTTCGCCCGAAGAATGGATGAGGATCGACAAATTAGATGCCTCTTCTGATGCTTGCGGGCAAAGAACCAGCGCATCTATTTGCCAGTCTATCAATGAACAGGGTTATTTATTCTCTTCCTGTATAAAATCAAGACGCGATTTCAACATTGATCCTTATGGCCGGATGTCTTTTTGCGCCTTTATCAAGGGTTCCCGTTTCCGATACGATCTGAGAAAGGGCAGTTTCAGGGAAGGCTGGGATAAATTCATTCCTTCTTTAGCTCAGAAAGTTAAGGCGACGGAAGAATACAATCAGAATTGCGGCGCTTGTGAATTAAAACCGGATTGTCTCTGGCGCCCTGTGTACGGGTACCTTGAACATCGCAGGTTCAGTGCTAAAGTTGAGTATCTCTGCGCTGTTGCTAGGGAGAACAGGAAGTTTAAGGACAATTGGCTGAAAGAACATCGGCGTTACTTTAATATTGCCGGTATCACGATCCAGCTTGACTCGGACTTGCCGATAACGGCACAAACGTTCCATCCCAAATTCAAACATTTTGCGGTCAAGGGTCCCCAGAAAGACACGATAAAAATCAGTCTTCATTTTCCTTTGCCGGGTTTAGAGGGCAAAGATCTGGGGCAGGAAATGTACCGTCGACCGCCTTGGGCGGTTTATAAGAAAGGGGATTCCTGGATCTATTTAGGCATTTCCAAGTCCAAAGAGGATGAAAAGATACATCGCATGGCCGTTTTTAATCACGACCATACTCGTGCGAGAATTTATAATACTGCGGAGATTTTCTATAAAGGCAATCTCCATTCGCTGACGCTCTTTCCCAGCGATCAGATCCTTTTAGCGCGCGTTTTAGCGGACCGGCAGGGTTGTTATGTGCATGCCAGCGGGGTGAATTTTGCCGGGAATGGTCTGCTGTTCGCGGGACATTCTGAAGCGGGCAAATCAACAATAGCCACAATTTTAAAGGGCCAAGCAGAAATACTATGTGACGACCGGATGATCATAAGAAGTCATCTGGATGGTTTTAGGATCTATGGGACCTGGAGTCATGGGGATGTGCCGGACGTGTCGCCGAATTCCGCGCCCCTCAAGGCGATTTTATTTTTGAAAAAATCAAAGACAAACAGAATGACACGATTGACTGGCCAAAAGGAAATTGTTGAAAAAATGCTGGGTTGTCTTGTCCGACCTTTTGTGACCCGGGATTGGTGGGAAAAGAACCTTGCGCTCATCGACAGAATTTCCCGCGACGTTCCGTGTTATGTCCTTGAGTTCGATAAAAGCGGCGGGGTGGTGGATATCCTGGGGCAATTGCGCGGATGAGACCTCTTATCCGCTGGGGTCATGAAAATCATAGCTGTGAGCCTGAAATGCAAAACCAGTCTTACGTCACAAAGCAACCAGCCTTATTGTTGAAAAATGGCCAGCCCCTTTTAAGTCAGCTCGATATGGAACTGACCGAGCGCTGTAACAATAACTGCGCCCACTGCTGCATCAATCTGCCGGCCCATGACCAGACCATTAAAGATCAAGAACTGTCTACCGTCCAGCTCAAAGAGCTTCTCAAGGAAGCGGTCTCTTTGGGGTGTTTAAAGGTCAGATTTAGCGGCGGCGAGCCACTCCTGCGAGAGGATTTTGAAGAGCTATATATTTTCAGCCGAAAACTCGGCTTGAGGGTCCTGCTCTATACCAATGCCACCCTGATCACCGCGCATCTGGCAGAACTTTTTTCGCGTATCCCACCTTTGGCAAGGATCGAGGTCTCTGTCTACGGGATGAAAAAGAGCTCCTATGAGGCGGTAACCCGGACCGCAGGTTCGTTCGAAGCGGCCTGGAAAGGCCTTAATTTATTGCTGGAACACAAGATCCCTTTCGTGGTGAAGGGGGCTTATCTGCCGCCCAATAAAGAAGAGATCGGCGAATTTGAAACTTGGGCCGCGACTGTTCCCAGCATGGATAAGACGCCGGCTTACGCCATGTTCTTTGATCTGCGTTGCCGTCGGGATGACCGCCAGAGGAATGATTTGATCAGGAAACTCAGAGTAACGCCCGAGGTCGGATTAAAAGTCATAACGCGAAACCGGGAGAAATATCTCAAGAATATTCGGGAATTATGCGCAAAGTTCATGGGGCCGCGGGGTGATACGCTTTTTACGTGCGGTTCAGGGCGGGGCGACTGCGTGGATGCCTATGGATATTTCCAGCGCTGTTTAACGCTTAAGCATCCGGATTATGTTTATGACCTCAAAAAAGGCTCATTAACGGATGCCCTCACGAATTTTGCGCCTAAAATGAAAGCGATCAAAGCTGCTAATCCGGATTATCTGCGCCGTTGCGCAAGATGCTTTCTCAAAGGTCTTTGCGAACAGTGCCCGGCCAAATCCTGGATGGAACACGGCACACTGGATACTCCGGTGGAATATTTCTGCGAAGTGGCGCATGCCCAGGCACGCTATGTCGGTTTGATCGATGAACATGAAAAGGCCTGGGAAGTAAAGGACTGGAAAAGGAGGCTGTCATGCATATCAGAGTTGGCTTGAGCTCGGTTTACTCGCCGTCGGAAGACGTGGTTGTCCGGGACATCCAGGGCGAACTTATCATTATTCCCATTGTTTCCGGCATCGGGGACTTGGAGGATGAAATATATACTCTTAATAAAACTGGACGGGCTGTATGGGAGAAGTTTGACGGTAAAAGAACGCTTAAGCAGATAGCCGAGGATCTGAGTCGGGATTTTGAAGGCGATGCCAAAGTAATAGAAAAAGATGTGTTGGGACTCGCCAAGGAACTCGCCAAGAGGAAAATGCTTGTTGCCGACCAGTGAACCTGTTGTATCAAATATCACGCTCGCCCAGCTTGTGGATGCGGTTATATCCAGCGATAGATCCACCAGGTTTCAGGCGCGCGGCTTTAGCATGTGCCCGCTTATCCGGGATGGCGATTTTTTGACCATTACACCGCTCTCCGGCATGACGCTGCGGATTGGCATGGTGGTGGCTTTTAGACGTCCGGGTTCGCAAGCAATATCAGTGCACAGGATTATCAGAATAAACGGTGCTGCTTACCTGATCAGGGGCGACAATTCGCCAGGAAATGACGGATGGATCGTGAAGGAAAAGATCATTGGCTACGTCAGCCGGATAGAGCATAACGGCAAAGAGCGGTCTTTCGGTCTGGGAAGAGAGAGCACCTGTATTGCGTGGTTAAACAGAGCCGGATTCTTATATTTCGGTTGCAGAATAGCCGCTATTTTTCGCCGTTTAACCAACTCATGCAACTGCAATCACAATGGCACGTAAAAATTTCATATCCAAAGTTCCCTTGCCTCAATTGTCCCTTTGGAACAAATTGCAAAGCGGCAGGAAAATAACTTCATTCAGCCTGGAGATCACTACTCGCTGTAACAATGACTGCCGGCATTGTTATATCAACCTTCCCGTCAATAACAAAAAAGCCCAAGACAGCGAACTATCCGCATCCCAGATATACAAGATAATTGACGAAGCTGTGTCTTTGGGCGCGATCTGGTGCCTGATCACCGGAGGTGAGCCGTTATTGAGAGAAGATTTTAACGAGATATATATTTATGCGAAGAAGAAGGGGTTGCTGGTTTCAGTCTTTACCAACGCCACTTTGCTTACTGAGGATCATATTGAACTTTTTAAACAATATCCGCCGCGGGATATCGAGGTGACGGTGTATGGATTAAGCCAGGGGATTTATGAGGCCGTCACCAGGACCCCAGGGTCGTTCAAGGCTTTCAAGCGCGGCCTGGATCTTCTGTTTGCGAACGGTATCAAGGTGCGGTTCAAGGCCATGGCACTGCGTTCTAACTTCAGGGAACTGGCGGAGATCTCCCTTTTCTGCAGCGAGCGGACCAAGGATTTCTTTCGGTTTGACCCGTTTTTACACCTGCGGTATGACGGAAACTCTCAACGAAACGACGAGATCAAGTCCGAGCGGCTATCGTCCTCTGAGATCGTTGCGGTTGAACGGAACAATTCCGAACGCTCGCGGACCCTGCAGGAAAATTGCGGCAAGTTCATTAACCCGAAATTGTCGAGCAAAGTCTGTAGCCATCTTTTTAACTGCGGCACCGGTACCAGGAGTTTTGCTGTCAGCCACGACGGATTTTTCCGGCTGTGCTCTTCACTATGGCATCCGGATTGTCTCTACGACTTGAAGAGGGGGAGTCTTGCTGATGCCTG
>Ga0265323_10001032_pt1 | contig 14488 bp, 16 predicted proteins | sample 41225metaG_FD_193580 | JGI IMG/M metagenome (GOLD analysis project Ga0265323, IMG submission 193580) | Rhizosphere microbial communities from Carex aquatilis grown in University of Washington, Seatle, WA, United States - 4-12-25 metaG | ecosystem: Host-associated > Plants > Roots > Rhizosphere... | reverse complement strand
CATTAGTGCGCACATGGTGACGTGGGAGCCGCCATCAGCGCCCACGTAGACGATGTGGTTCCAGTAGCCACACACATGGCAAATCCTGTGGAGTCGTAGCACGTTCCTCCGGCGCGTAACGGAGTGATGGTATTGCGTATAGCCGTAGATGAACACCCGTAATTGACGCGATTGATGTCAACTTGCATCAGTGGGACAGACGTTGTGTCCGTGCTGAACGATACCCCATACCCGGTTCTTACGACTATGGTTGACCCCTTGACGGTAAACAGGTCAGTTGCGGCAGTCCCGACAGTGACGGAGCTGGTAAAAACTCCGGTAGTTGCGTAAATCCCATACGTCAGCCCCAGACCGCCCGCACTTGTTATGGTCATGGACGAAGTGAAGGTGGTCGGGTTCAGAAACGTCGGGATGGTGGCAGAGCCAGCAATCACGCCATAGTTGACCTTTAGGCCGCCCGCCCCTAAAACGGTCGTCGAGGTCGGAGTGACGCGCACCGCTTCATTTGCGGCCAACGTTCCCCCGGCGAACAGTTTTAGGTTGTTTGCGGTTCCGGCGCCAACAGCTAAATCGCCACCGTTGGTGTACAGGTATGCAGAAGTAGCCCCTGTAATCGTGAACGTCCCATCGGAGTATTTTGAGCTATTGAACCCGAGGTTGACGTAGTAGGACGTGTTTCCGCCGAGGTCCCCGGTGACGGTGATGTCCCCGGACGCATATACCCCATTGCTCATGTTCTGGACATCCAGCCCCTCGAAAAAGGTCGGAGTGCTGCCCGACACGGTCAGGATGGAATTTGGTAGAGGGGCGGCGGTGACGTTGCCGATGTTGAGTTGGTTGGTGACTGTGGCCGTTGAAACTGTAGCCGTAGCGAGATTGCTCCCTACTGGAATCCAGCATCCGGCCCCCGTGACGGTAGCCGTGGCCTTGTAAATCCTGTGATCCGTGGTGAGCCACAGGTGGTCGCATTCGTGGTATCCAGCCGTGGGAAGCGTGGTCACAGGGCCGATGTCGTGGCACACGTAGCCGCCGGGGCCGGTAGACACGGCAACACCGCCGACAAAAGATCCGGGGCCGTAAGACATTAGGCCGCCGTAGCCTACTTCAGCGGCGTTGTCCACTTTAAGGCTCCCCTGTAAGTTGGTGTCGCCCGTAACTTTCAGGATCGAGACCTTCGCGCTTCCAATTTCAGCCGCTGGGATGACGGCTTTCGGTAGCGTAATGTCGTAGATTAGGCCAGCGGCACCTGTCTCTTGCAGCAACACATGGCTACCGTCAACGATGACATCCGGGATTGCCTTCGTTCTCCCGAACAACTTGAAAACAGAAACGGGAGTTACCGTCGGGTCAGGCCAATACATCACCTCAAAGTTGATGGAAGTATCGCCCGTCACCCCGAGCGTTGTTTCGTTTCCGAACAACACGTAAGGGGCCACGCGCTTGCAGTAAAAACTCCCAGACTGGAGAGGCGCAGAACTGAGCATGACGATACTGGCGGCGGGGTCAGAGATGTCCAGCGCAATCGTGGCATTGTCCCAGTCGCTGAAATACGCTACGTTCTCATCGAAGTCCACGCCGCGAATTTCCCCGCACACAGTATTATTGACCTGACGGATGAACTTAATACCACCCCCACTCCCGAGTTGCGATATATCGAAAAAGAAGATGTCAGATCCGGCGGACGCTTCGCATGTGATGATGAGCAAGTTCCCGTGGAAGTAAACACCATTCACGTATTCCCCGTTAGGAATTTGCGTTATTTCTTCGCCCGCCACATACCGCCAGCGGAGAGGGTCAGACTTGTCAAAAATACGAACCACGTCCGACGATACAACAGGGCCGCCCCAAGCGCCAAAACCCATGGCAATGTAATTCCCCTGCGTGTCCACGGAATGAGGCAAAGAGCGCCAACCGATTGAATCTTGCCCTGGAGCGGTTTTGAACGGCAAGTGTTTATACAAATCCGTTGAATCAAGAAACTCCACATTGGTAGGGGCCGCAACGGATGAAATAGAGACGAGGTGGACGGTGTGGGTGGTTGTCCGGATTGTGTAGCCCAAACCCACCATAATCAGATTATCCGTCACCCACGCAATCTCAGCCGGGTTAAAGTTCCCCTGGCCCTGGTCGTTTGTGCCGTTTACCGTTACCGACCCGAGCAGGGAAATGGTAGAAGGCCCGATTTTGTATGTGGCCAAGTTCGCGTGATAATCGTCTCCGTAGGCCGTCACTAATATCCTATCCCTGGCGCGGTAAAGATGGCCAACCGTGTTGAGGTTCGATGAGTTCGTCGGCGTATGGCTCCGCATCGTGTAGGTTGTTACCTTGATATCGTAGCTCCCATTTACGGTGAAACTGTAGCCCGACGTAGCGGGGGTGGAAATGCCAACGCTCCCCTGCAACAGCGGGATGGTCGCGGAGGCGGCTGTGATGCCGTAGGTGGCAGAGAGGGAGGGGGCGGTGATCCCGGTCGTAACGGTCCCCCCGTTAAACGTCGTCCCCCCACCACCACAAGCTGGCTGTCCCCACCCGCCGCAACCATCGGCGAACGAGATCCCATAGATAGATACGAGCAAAAAGATGAGAGCAGCCAGCTTTTTCATGATCAATTCCTCCCGTGATAGGTCAGGTTAAACGATGCGGCGCCCGCACTCCCGGAGGTGAAAACGCCTTTCAGGTAGTGAAGGTCAATCGGGCCGTTGTTCCACAAGTAAGTCGTGGGCGCGGTTGCCGACGTGTAGGTGAAACTTGAGATACTGCTGGACGTAAGGTCTGACCAGTTGGTCCCGTCGTTGCTGCCGGACCAATAGAACCCCCACGTGCCCGCGAAGGTCAGAGGCGTAGCGGTAAAAGAACCGCCGCCAAGCGTCGTCTGTGTGGTGACGGCGACGTACGGCGTGCCAGCGACCGCATAAGCGGACGTGGTTGCGAGCCGGATGTTGTTCGCGTCAACAACGCTCACGTAGTAGGTCGTCCCCGTCACGAGCGTCCCCGGCGCTGTGCCTGCCGACGTGGCAAAGAGCACCTGTAGCCCGTTCGTGAACCCATGCGCCGGGATGTTCAGGATGCTCGACGCCGTTTTGACGGCCGAGTTCGTCCCGCCATACATTGCACCGTTGCCCCATGCCAGGCTGGCGTATGGGTATGAGTCGAGCGCCTGATTCGTTGACACCCCGGTCGCCGTAGACGTCGCGTAAACGACGCCGGAGGCCGTCCAGGTAGTCGTGTAGAGGGCCTTGAACCCGGCCACCGACATCATGCCGTCGCTGATGGCCTTGGCTGTCCCGCTGGCGGTCAATACCGCCGTCCAGGTTGAACCCTCGACAAACGTAAACGCACCCACGCGCACAACGGCGGGGTTCACTCCCCCTGTGAATAGGGCGCCACCCAGCGTTAGGTAGTTCGTGTTGCTGGCCGACAGGGTGAGCGCGTTGTAGACGCTCCCCATTGACGGGGCATAGATTGCGAGCGCGGTCGCTGAAGTCGTTGAGGCGGTGATCCCCAAGTAGTTTGCGGCGTTGACCGCGGCCGCGATATTCAGCACGGTCGTGGCCGTCGTTACGCTCACGGCGAAGTCGGAGCCTGCGGTAAACCGCCGGCCGTAGAGGTCGAAGTAGGCGTAATCCAGGCCGCCCGAGAAGTTCGCTGAACCGCGAACCAAATAGCCCGTGGGCGAGCTGGTCATCAGCGTGTAGCTGTTCATGAGCGACCCGGATGAGATCGAAGTCAGGGTCACGGTGCTTCCGGCCACGCTTGCCACGGCGGCCGTGAACGGCGACATCTTGTCCGCGTTGACCGAGGCGGCGAAGTTGACCGCCGTGTTCGATGAAACGTCCGCTACGGGCCAGTCCTTGTCGGCGTAGTATTTCTTGCCGTTCAGACTCACATAGGCCCCGTGAATGTCGCTCGTCGATGAATAGTAGAAGTAGACCGTGTTGTTTGCGGTGCTGGGCGACAATGCGGAGTCTTTGGCAACGGTGATCGTGTCGGACGCGATGACCCCGTGTAGGTTGGTCGTTGAAACCACCGTCAACGTCCCGGTGGATTTCGTGCCGTCGGTGAACGTCTGGGCCGCGATGGTCGCGGACGAGATGGTCGCCTGGACGGAAAGGCTTTTGATGCCAAGATACTCGGTGTCCAAAACGGGGGAAGTGCTGACAGCCAGCAACGGCTGGTTCGGCATGAGGTTCCCTGTGAAGCTTAAACCGGCGGGCGGGTCCGCGTGAGCCATGGAGGCCACGGCGGACAACGCCAGAAGCGCAAAAATGAGTTTTCGTTTCATCGTCGTGTCCTCCTTTGTTTTAAAAAAGCGCGCCGATCCTTCACGGGGTTGCGGCTTGCTTTTCGTCAGATTGTTCCTATCGTTTACACCGTTCCGTCGCTGCCCAACGCCCAGAAGCGGGGGTCAAGCCAGTCCATTTCCCAATACTGCTGGGCTTTGAACCGGATCTCGCCCTTGTTGAAGCTGTCGCCGGACATCGGGTTCTCCTGAACAACGGAGAGTCCGGATGCCACTTGGCACACAAGGCCCTTGTGGGCCTGGCCGATGGCGTACGCTTTGGCGGGAAGGTAGCGGGATTCCACGGGGTTGTAGAGGCCCTTCAGGACGTTCTCCGCGTGGGAGGTTCCCAGCGCGGTGTCCGTTCCCGTGGCCAATCCGGTGGAGCTGGAGATGGACGCGGTGGAGGGATACCAGGCGCTGTTCATCAGCTGACGCACGGGGAAGCGCAGACCGCTTCCGATGAAGATCGTGTCGGGGTTGACCACAAGTTTGTTCCCGTTGGCGTCCACCTGGTTGAACAGGAGGGTGTCGAGGTTGATGATCATCTGCTGCGTGAACGCGGTGTAGGTCGTCAGCCGGGTCTTGCCGCCGCCCAATAGGGCCACGGACCAGGGCCAGGTGGCCGAGGTCTCGGTTTTTGGCTGGGTCGCCGACAAGGGGATGAGTTCCCCGTCAAACGACGCCTGGGTGGTGGAGCTGTTGATGAACTTCCCAGCCAGGTAGGCGTCTTTGTACTGCTCCATGTTCGGGCCGATGTCCATGACCCGTTCCTGGATTTGACCGGTCTGATCCCACTTGATCATTTCCTCGGGCACCGAGGTGATCGCCGTGAACTTGGCGTTCATGATCTGGATGTCGAACGGGGCGATGAGGCCCTGTTCTTTGGTGGGTTCGCTGGGGGCCGTGCGCTTGGGCTTCCCGCCGCGGTGCATCGGGGCGTAGGGCTCAATGGCGTGGCTGGACGGCGTGATGGCGGCGATTTGCTCATACACCGTGGGGGTCAACTGGTACCAGCTGTTGGCCACCATGTTGATGCCCATTCGGAGCAGGGCGCCGAACGCGGCCAGTGGCTCCGTTTCGCGGAACTTCCCGGACCGGCAAGCGGCCTCGCACTCCTGGTAGAAGCGCGCCACGGAGAAGTCCGGGGACATGATGTTGATGTGTTTCTCAACATCGAGGCCGTAGGACTCACGCACGGTGCGTTTTGTGGCTTCGCGTTGCTGGTTCATCATGCGTTCCAGCACGCGGTTTTTCTTTTGCAAAGCCGACGCATTTTGTGATTCCACAAAAGCGTCGAACTCGTCTTTGGTTACGAAGTTAGGCATTGTGTTGCTCCTTTCGAGTTGACGCTTAGGCGAACGCGGTCGTCGGGAAATCGACGGCCAGTTCGACGCGGATTTTGTCGCCCGCAACGGCCAGATGTCCGGCGGCGGTGTTGTCTTCGGGCATACTCACGTAGCCGAGGATGCGGGTATATCCACCCGCCGTGTTCTTGATGGTCTGCGCATCGGCGCCGAGGTAAACGGCCTGCCCATGGTAGTACGTCTCTCCCACGGTGGCGCTCATGCGCACAATGGCCTTCTGGGCCACAGGCACGGCGGGGAAGTACTTGTCCAAGCCATAAGGCGCGGGCGAATACTTGCTGCCGTTCAGGGCCATGCCGGCGAAATAATCGCCGTGAGCGTCCGTATCGAGGGTCTTGAGGATGTGGGCGCTGGTGTCGAAATAAACCAGGTCGCCCCCCTTGATGTCGAACGTACCGTCCTGAATCGCCGGGAACATCACCGGAAGCTCTAGCAAGAGAGCCACGTTGTTCTGCTGAGTCGTGCTCATAGTTTCATCCCTCCTTGGGGGTGTGTCTTACTCGCAGACCGAGAAGCCGTCCGCGTTGGCGGGCGTTCCTTCGGTTGCGGATTCGAGGATTTTTCCACCGTGGAAAGCCGGAGCTCTCCCAAGCGACTCGGTGATCTGCTTCGAGATGACGTTGGAAATGCGGCGCGTCTCCTCGATCTTGGCTTTGGCTTCCTTAAGGGGAAGTTTGGCCAGGTCGTTCACGTCGATCAGCCCCTCAGGGAGCTTGCTCTCGGTGATGAGGGCCTTGGCGATCAAGACGCGGGACTCTTTTTCGTCCTCGTCTTCGTCGTCTTTGGCGTCGGCTTTGGGAAGAGCCTTTTTGGCCTCTTCCTCTTTGTCCTTGGCTTCGTCTTCGGCCTTTTTGCGGGCCTCCGCTTCGTCCTCGGTTTCGTCCTCTTTCTTGCCCTTTTTGGCCTCGACGGCCGCCACTTCGGCTTCCAGGGATTCCAGAACCTTGAGCGCTTCGTTGACCTTCTGCTTGCGCATCTCGGCGTCTTTTTCCCCTTCGGCCTTACGCAGCGACTCGATGGCCGCTTTCAGGTTTTTGTGGATCATTTGAACCTCCTTCGGATTTGCGCCTGAGATGCTCTCTACAAGCGCTACAAATTTACCGCCCCGGCCCGGCATGGTGACCGCGTCAACGGAACGTCCATACTCAAATTCCAAAACGTAATTGACCTCTACGGTCTCGCCATCCACCACCATCTCCCGCGTCTCGGACCGGCCAGCCGCATTGATGGACAGACCGAAATACACTTCCTCGCTGTTGGGGAAATCCTTGTTGTATTGCACCGCCGTCTTGGACTTCTCGTAGGCGTTCCGGCCCTCTTGGGACAGGTCGAAGTGCAACTCCCCGCAGCAGGCGCTCAGCTTGCGCCCCTTGGAGTCGGTGACGGTCTCGACGTGCAGATTTTTGTAGTAGCCGATGACCTTCTCCACGTCGCCCTCGGGCCGGTTCTTCTCCTCGGCCTCGCCCATGTGGTTTAGGGCGCACTGTTTGCCATCAAATACCGCGCAGGCTGAAGCCATGGCTTCCGGGCCGTAGTAGTTCATGTCCCGGCGGTTCCCCAGGCCCTCGCTGATCAGGATGACCTTGGCGATGCCTGAAACAGCCGGCGGGGGGGCTATGGGGGCGTCCCCGGGGGCGCTGGCCACGGCCAAGGCTTCCCGCACATCGCGCAGAGACTCACGCCCGCGCGCCAGGGCCCCGGCGACGCTCAGGGGCATGGATTCGCACTTCTCGCAGGGCTTGTTCTTGACCACCTGGTCAACCGTGCGAGGCTCCCCGCAATGTGGACACACCAGATGTCCGTCCTCGCCGTACAGGGAGAAGGCGGCGGCGTGCGGGTGGATCGTGCCAGCCTCCCGCTGGATCGCCTTGATGACGGTGTCCAAGCGGTGCGGGTGCTTCTCAAGCGTCAGAATCTTGTAATCCCTGTCGTTCAGCATCGAATCCCTCCAAAAAACAAAAGAGCGCAAGGCTGTTAAGCCCTGCGCTCCGTGTTAGGGTTGCGCGTTCTGTAAGTGTTGCGAACGTTTAAAACGTTCTAAACGCTGTTACTCTTTACACCGTTTCAGCGATTCTAAGTTGACCTTCTGCGTCACATCCAGCTTCACGATGACACCGTCCTTCACCGCCACTTCGAGTCCCGAGTGCTTCATGGCCAGCGCTTTACGGTAGGTGTCCAAAACCATTTGCTCGTCGGGCGTTAGGGTGGTCATGACATCTTCACCCCCACGTCGATCACAATAACGTCGTCCCCCGTGATGATGTTCCGCGTGATGACCATGTCCTCGAACCGCCAGCCCTTCCACTTGGCCATGCTGTCCAAGCGTCCTGTCAGCTCCTCAAAGAAATTGCCGAGACCTGGGTTGTCCTTTAGCGCCTGGGCCATCTTCATGTTCCGAGCCCCCACATAGTCGGCGAAGTTGCTGTGTGGCACCCAAAGGCCAGTCCCGAGCTGCGTGATCTGGCTGAACTTCATCCGCGCCGTGATCCGGCTCCCGGTCATATAGGGGCCGTCTATCGTGATCCCCCTCACCGGCGTGTTCCGCTGCACCTGGGCCATGTAGATGGCCCGTGCCAGCAGGCCCATGACCGCGCTGGACAGCTCGTGGTTTGACAGGAGCTTGTCCTTGAGTGTTGTCTTCGTCTCAAGATGTTCGAGGACGTTGGTGCTCATGATTTTACACCGCTCACAAAATAGAAAGGTGGTGTCCACGCAGGCGGTGTCCACGGTTGAGGCCAATAATAAAATGGGTAAGGCATACCCGGCACCGCGGGCTGGGTTAAGAAAGGGATCATGCTTTCCAACCCAGCGATTCGCTTTTCAAGTTCTGCGATCTTCTCTTTGTCGCTCATGGATTCACAACCTTCAAGGCCGGTTCTTTGGCCGCCGGGATTGCGCTCGGAGCAACATCGGCCTCAAGATGCGCGGTGCAAAAATACGCGTCGCCGATCTTCTTGAGTGGCTCTGTGATCGGGCAGTTTTTGCAGTGGATGATGTTCTTGCTGTCCAGCCAGTTCATGCACATCACCCGCGCCATTTCCATGGCCTGGGCCACGACCACGTTTTTCATGTTTGACTTCACATCGTGGTATAATTTTACGAACAGCTTATAATCGGCCATGCGTGACCGCTCTTGCATCCAATCCGACAGTCTCTTGACGAGCTGTGCCAGTTTACGCATTTATTTTCTCCCATTCTTTCCCATTGTGTTTTCCGATGGCCATTCCCATATAGACTTTGTATCCATCGGGGATTCCTTTTATGAAACCTTTCCAAATATCGCCATCCGTTGTTTTGTTTGCCGCTTCTTTTGTGAGGCGCTGTTTTTCGGCTTGTGGCGATTCATGATAATCCGCCAAAACCCTTAACGCATCAGAAATGTCCCCAATAAAATTGTCTGGCAATAAAAAATACCCGTTCAGAGAGAGGACTTTCATCTCGCTCCTCCCACTAGGACTTGGGGTTGACCCTCAAGCCATTCGTTAAAAGTGACGATCATGCGCCCGGAGATGTTCCCCGCGTTGTCGCGGATGACCATGGAGTTCGGTACAAGGCCCCGCGTCATCATCGCGTCTGCCAGGTCGCGGTCATCGGCGCCGCCGGTGCGCAGCAGGTCCGCGTATGACTTGGGGACGGTCAGGGGATAACATCGGCAATGCGGATGGAGAGGTATATCACCCTCCGCCTCGTCCATCGGCAACCCTTCGTTGGCGTCGCAATCCTCGCAAGCGTCCCCGCGCGTCTTCCAAATCTCCACGTCGATCAAGTCACCGTTCAAATTGAAAATATCGTTCTGCCCGCCGATGATGTTCGTATACATGATGTTGTCGAACAGGCGGCTCATGGCTGTCTCAAGGTCAACCGCCGGGGTATTCACTCGGGTGGCGTCCACCTCGTCCAAGGCGTCGGACAGAGGCCCCTTATTGATGGCGTTCATGCGCAGATTGCTCATAAGCGCCGATCCGTAACCGTCGCACCATGCGCTCCATCGTTCCTCCCAAGATGACGGGTCAACGAATGAAACGGCCTCAAGGTTCATCGGCTTGTTCGGGAGCCGAACCTTGCAACAGTCAGGCGTCACCTGGTCCAGGGCCCAGCCGTGCAAAAGCGCGCTCTGCCATTTAAGCCCACGAGTGGAGCGCCGCATTTCAGCCGTTGACAGAGCGTAAAATCGTTGCATGATGGCGCTCACTTGGCTTGAGAGCCAGCCCAGGGCGCCGGATGACCGCAGGGACGACATTGTCCAGCCCTGCTTGTTCACATCCGCGTGGCGGTAGGCTGTCAGGATAGCCGTGGACAGTTCGCCTTTGGTGGCGGTCAGGATCGACTTCATGCGCCCGCCGGCCTTGGCCATGAGCTTGTCCAGGGCCTTGTTGGTGATGTCTTGGAGCTGGGCGGCGGTTGTGTCCTGTTTTCGGTAGCTCATAGCGATTTCAAATCCCCGACAAGGTCTTGTTTCCCTTGACCGTGAATCTCGGAGTCCGTGCCGTCTGTTGGCAGCCCCGGCTTTCCAAAGCGCCCAGCGGGCGGCATAGGCGTTGACCCGTTTTTGTTTAACCCCTTTTCCTCGTCATCGGATATTTGCGCCTGCTCGTCGTCAAAATCAAATTCGGTGTAATTCATTTCTTTAGCGGCCATTTCAGCGGCTGTGCGCTTTGAAAACCACCCCATCGTTTCGCATTGTGCAAGGTTGGCGATTGTTTCAGTCGTAGTATCTTTTGTCACAGACGGAAACAACACCTCAACATCCCCCTCTTCGTAGTCCACGCCCGCCTGGTCCATGGCGTAGGCGATGATCTCCTTGATGAACTCCTCCCAAGACGCCTGCATGTCCTCGATGACCTTGGTGAACGGCTCGGCTGTGGTAAGCGCCTGGGCGCGAGACCCGCCCCCGCGACTGGATATGTTCAGGAATTCCTTGGGGATTCCGACCGCCGTTGCAATGAAGGCCAGGAGGTTCTCGGCTATGTCCGCCCCGCGCGACCCGCTCCCCCCGGTGTTCCCGGCGCCCATGGCTTTGCGCTCCACATTCTCGTTGTGGACATGGGAAGTCCCCGGGGTCGGGATGACATTCCACTTCGCCGCGTAGGCCGCAACGTCCGCGCCGTCCCCTTTGATCGTGACGTCCCAAGTAAACATCGACTGCAACCACTCGCTGATCACCTGGGCGTTGTAAAGGTCTTTAACGCGCTTGAGCCAGCCAAGGATCGGGAACAGGAGCGACCGGCCGCGCTTCTCGTTGCTCACGCAGTTGAACTTCATGTGGATGATCTGGGAAGCGGGGATCTGACGGACGATGTATTTTTGTGACGGCTGCTTAGCTGCCCCCGGCTCACCCTTGACCTGGTAGCCCGTGAACATCTGGTATTGCGTCGGGTAGGACTGGAAGTAGTAGTAGACGTCCTCGATGTTGTCCGGGTCGGTCACGATGTCCCAAACGGTGGACGGGTCCACGCTCTTCATCTTCTCTTTGTCCAGCATGATCTCGCCGTAGATCAGGGACTCGTCAGACCAGAACCGGGCGATCTTCTTCTCCACCTTGAACTTCTTGTCGAAGTCCTTCCACGCTTTTTCCTGTTTGGGCTTCTTCCCGTCGAACCGAAGCGTAAAGCGCCGACCGAAGGTGTATTGCGTGATGATCTTCACGATGCGCTTGGCGAGCGGGTGGTGGTTCCACGCCTCGTACGCGTAGGCGTGCATGGACAGGTAGTCGTGGAGATAGAGCTGTTTGGAAAACGGTCCGCCCATGATTGGGGCGAACTCGCCGTATTGGTTCGGGTCGTATGACCCCGACTGACCGCCGGCGAACGCATCCATGAACCCCTCGCGGATGAGGATGGACTGAGCTGCGAGGCGCGCCTCGGAAATAACCTGGGAGGCCGACGTGCCTTTGGCCAGGGCCTCAAAGTTGGCTTCCGCCGCCTTCAGCTTGGCCTTAAACCCATCCCCACCCACACGCACAACACGGCTTTCCCGGTGCCCGTATCCCCATCGGCTCTCAAGGGCCTTCCCTGCGCGTAGGATGCGGCCCTGAGCGTCTGCGTGGGCCTCGTAGAGCCACGCTTCCTCAACCTCAGCCCCGGAGGCCTTAAACGGGTTGCCCTCTGTCCACTTGGCGTCCTTGACGCCCGCGTTCTGTGCGGCCTCGCACAAGGCAAACGCTTGGTTTAAAACGGGCTTTTTGAGCGCGTCGAACTCCTGATCAGGGTCATACGCCTGACCGGGCACCATCTGGGCCCACGCCTTGCGCACGTCTTTGGGGACGCCCAGAATATCCCCCAGCGTGTCGTTCTTGGCCGCGGCGAGCCGAACAAATCGCATGAACACCAGGGTCTTGGCGAGCACACCCTTGGCGTTAAACACGGACTTGATGCCAGCGAGGAAGCGGTTTTGTTTCATATCGTTTTTACCTTGACGTTGATCACGATAGGGTCTCCGGCGTTGGCTGGCATAGCGAAGTCAATACCGGCCTTTTGCATCGCAACCTCGATACTCCGATGGGTCGGCCCAAACTCGCCCTCGTCTTCTGCAACAACGACCGCCGTGAACGACATTTTCTTGCTCATAGCCAGTCCGGCGTTGTTGGCGCCGCTCCGTTCTGGCCGGTCACAGCCATGGCCGGCTTCTGGCCATAGAGTTTGTGGTGCGTCCAAATGGCGTATCGCTTGGCATCCATCAAGTGGTCGTTGAACTTCACCGGCTCATCAAGAACGTTGCCGTTCTTGTCCTCTTTGTATTTGTAGGCCGAGCGCTCTTTGTTGAGGTTGACGTTTGCGGCACACGAAACAAACTGTTGCCGCTTGCAATAGTCGAGCCCGTCTTTGACCTCTTTGTCAGCCGGGTAGACGTTAAACCCAGCCCGTCGTATTTCTTCGATGCGCCCCGGCTCGGCGCAGTCCGCGTAAAAGTTGGCGTGTCTGTCCTCTGGGCGCGGAAACAAAACCTTGAGTCGTTCGATGAGGTCTTGGTTCGTGAGGTTTGTTTCGTAGAGTTTCTCTCGGAGATACCACTTGTTTTCGAGCAACCCGCAATGGAGGAGCGACGTGGGGACGTTATATCCGAAGTCAAGCCCATAGATTTCGTCGTAGAATCGCTCCGGCCAAACGTTGGCGAGCTGGTATGGGTTGTAAATGATGTTCCGCAGTGTGCCCCATTCCCCAAGGCCAAAGATTTTCCAATAGTGCGGGTCTTGCTCTTGTAGCTCTTCGAGGCTTTTTCGATATTCAAGATCGAGAAACGGGTTATCTTTGTAGGTGGAATGGATGAGCTGGACAGTGCCGTCTTTGACAGCCTTCTCGTCAAGCAAGAGGCGCTGGTGTATCCAGCAGAACTCGTCGGTGGGATTGAGAGAGAGAATCGCTTGATTAAATTCTCCCGGCGCGCATGGCCCGGACATCCGTGTGCGCAAGACGATCCAATCTTCCCATGTAAACTCGGTAGCCTCTTCGGGCCAGATGTAATTCCATTCCGTTGACTTGATTTTTTCGGGGTTGTCGATGGACATGAACTGCATGAAATTTGAGCCGAGCTTGATAGTGTGGTCGGACTTGTTATGTTCGCAATCGGGGTATATGCCGATGTCTTCGAGCATGTCAACGATGAGCTTGTAGGCCGTAAGACGAAGCGCTGGGAAAGTCTTTCGAGTAACGAGGAATGTTTTGTGTTGCTCGGTTGCGAACCGCTCGATGAGCCTTTGGGCGATGGAATAGCTTTTGCTTGAGCGCGCTCCTCCGACAAGGACAGCGTATCGCGCTCGGCAATCGTGGAGCTTTTCATATACCCGTGTTGTCTCGATTTCCCGGAGCGGCGGTAGCATCGGGCCTCCCCTTGTATGGCACGAACTGGACACGGAACGCTTGGCCTTCGGTGTTGCTGACTTCCACCGCCTGCGGCGTCAAGCCGTGGCCCCACTCTTTCAGCATCTTGACGGCTGTGAGGCGTTCTTTAACTCCGGCGGGTATCTTCAAACATTCTCCGTTTTCGTTAATGGCCTGGTCTATGTCGTCGCCCTTGGCAACTTTGCCCACAAACTCGATCAACTTTTCCTTTTTGAGAATGGCCTGACACTTTGCCTTGAGCCAGTCGGGCGGGCGGCCAGAGCCTTCCCGTGGGCCTCCGTTCTTGACCCCTTTTTTAAATGTCCCCGGTTTCCTTGATTTCATCCTTGGTTTTGTCGTCACAAAACGGCCCCGTTGGTTTGATTCGTTCGTGACGAATACGCCGGGGCTGTGGCCTCTATGGTTTCCAGAGGCAAAAAGAAACCTCCCCCCGGAGGCGAATACGAGGGGAGGCCGGACGAGAGTGATGCGTCCTGTGATCTATCCAAAGAAGGCGTAAAAAAAGAGTGTTTCATCCGGCTCCTTTTCAAGTCGGACGCTCACTCTCTGCTTAATTCATATCACACAAAACAAAACATGTCAAGCGTTCTTTTCACGCCTCGCCTCGATATGTTCCCGTAAGCTTCCCGCCGTAGTAGCAGAACTGCTCAGGGCTGTAGTGTGTCTTTGGGACGCCCCACCTACGCATGGCAGCCGTTGCCCGTTTTATGTCCTCCCGGTTCACCCCGCCCCTGATCTTTCGCTTGCGCTTCATCTGCGCCCCTTCCTAAACATTGTTGGCTCCTTCTTTGAGCATTGCGTCGGCATATCTGTAAGAAAGCACAACACGCCTATTCAAACCCATCTGGTCGGTCAGGCATGACAAAAGCCCCTGCAACGCCATCCCGGCGAACCATTCCCGCTTGGTAAGCGCAGGCATGACGAAAACATGGGCATCCTCATGTGCTATAAACTTAAACACCGTTTCCTCTGGCCCCCCATCTTTACTTTCCATGATTGGCTCC
>Ga0265323_10001029_pt1 | contig 14521 bp, 10 predicted proteins | sample 41225metaG_FD_193580 | JGI IMG/M metagenome (GOLD analysis project Ga0265323, IMG submission 193580) | Rhizosphere microbial communities from Carex aquatilis grown in University of Washington, Seatle, WA, United States - 4-12-25 metaG | ecosystem: Host-associated > Plants > Roots > Rhizosphere... | reverse complement strand
CGAAGTTGGAGGCGAGGGTCGGAATCGAACCGACGAATGAGGCTTTTGCAGAGCCCTGCCTTACCACTTGGCTACCCCGCCGCTCCAAAAATAAAGGCTAATTTCGATTCGCTTCCGGGGCAAGTTCTATCGGCAAAACCCAATCTGCGCCGTTGCGTCCACAGTTCCTTGGGCTTGAAAATTCCGACGGGCGTAATGATGCCCGTGATGAGTTCCGCCGGGGTCACGTCAAATCCCGGATTTCGCGCACCGCTCGTCGGATTGGCCACGCGGACATAGGCGCGCCGCGCCGATTTTAAATTTGAGATTTGAGATTTGAGATCCCAAGGAACGCCCCACGCGCCGAGAACTTCGCTTTCGCACCGTTCTTCAATCGGGATGTCGAAGCCGCGCTTCATTTTCCAGTCAATGGTCGAAAGCGGGATCGCCACGTAAAACGGAATGCCATGCCGCTTGGCCAGCACAGCCTTGGTGTAGGTGCCGATTTTGTTCGCGACTTCGCCGGTGCGGCCCAGCGTGCGGTCGCTGCCGACGATGACCAGATCAATTTCGCCGCGCTGCATCAGATGGCCGGCGGCGTTGTCGGCGATGATCTGGTGGGGAATTTTTTGCTGCGCGAGTTCCCACGCAGTCAGGGTTGCGCCCTGTGAACGCGGACGGGTTTCGTCGCAGAAGACGTGGAATTTCCTGCCTTGCGCCTGCGCGGCATACATCGGCGCGGTGGCGGTGCCGATGTCCACGCATGCCAGCCAGCCGGCATTGCAGTGCGTGAGAATTTTCATGCCGCTACGAATCAACTTTGCGCCGTGCCGTCCGATTTCCTCGCAATGCCGCACGTCTTCGCTGGCAAATTCTTCGGCGGCGGCGAGCGCGAGCAATTGCTGTTCCGCCACGGTCCGGCCGGCGCGCATCACGGCGCGGACGCCATTCATGGCGTTGACGGGATCAACGGCGGTGGGGCGCGCGGCTTTGAGCGTTTGATAAACGGTTTCAACGTGCCGGCGAAATTTCGGCAGATCGTGCCCATGAAAGGCAAGGGCGCCCTGGGCCAGGCCATAAGCGGCGGTGGCGGCGATGGCCGGCGCGCCACGCACGATCATGTCGCGGATGGCTCCGGCGGTTTCGCGGAAATTATTTGTGGCGACGATTTTGAATTCATGCGGCAGCAACCGTTGTTCAATGAGCAGGACGGCATTGCGCGCGCGGTCGAAGGCGACGGTGCGATGGTGTTGCGTGCGGCCGCGGACGGTGACGTTCATGGAATTAAATTAATACTCGCCGATAAATTGGTTGCCATGGATTTCAATCCTTCTGCAAATACTCGACGCCAGACCGTTTCTCTTTGTGCAACATCCCCGTCTTTTTGACATCCTGAATTATACTTTCTATGTCACCCCAGGAGACAGTTATAAAAGCGTCGTGTGACATACAGGTGTCCGGTCCTCTCTCACCCCAGCGCATAATGCAAAATGGAATTTGCAATGCGTCATTGGTCTTTGTCAGTGAAACAAAACTGTCTTTTATGATATTTGTAAACTCAACACCGTTCTCTGCACAATACTTTTGCAGCACCTGATCTGTGATGTCCACCGGTGGACCAGCCGGGGCCTCATATGCAATCAACCGTTCTCTAAACCGCTCAACTCCATCTTGATATAATTCGGCTTTGCCACCAACAAAAACAGCTATGTTGTTCGTAACTTGGATATTATCTCCCCAGACCAAACATAAGTTCCGCCACACTCTGGTTCGTTTGCCGTCTGCATCCTGATAAAACAAGCCAACCGACAAGCTTTTGTGAATAATGCCTCTCACCCGCGTTATATAACCAAAGCCACTCCCATTTTCGATCGGCTTGAAGTCGCTCGTTTTTTCAGGCTCACAACCCACAATTAAACTCGTTGCGAGCACACAAAGAATTATTCGCGTGTTCATTTGTGGTTGAACCGCATCACGTTCAGCCAACCTTGACTTTCATGCGGCGGATTTTTGCCTCGATGTCGCGGTAAATGGGTTGCTGGCGGAGCTGGTGGAGGTCGGGGTCACTGGCCAGCCAGCGGAAGTCGCGGTAGCCGAGGTGCAACGCCGTTTCCAGTGCGGATGCGGCGCGGTCGAATTGTCCGGTGAGCGAACAACTGCACGCGAGATTGTAAAAGACCAGCGGGCTGCGCGGTTCCAGCCGCGCGAGATGTTCATCCACCTTGAGGCCGTCGAGGTAGCGGCCGTGCTGCGTGTAGTGGTCGCCCAACAATTGCAGCGCGTCCACGTAATCGGGATCGCGGCGGACCAATCCCTCCAGGAACTGGATTTTGATGTCGAGGTCGCGCCAGCTGGCGCGATTCGTTTTTTTTCTGGCACTGCTTTTGACTGGCATACGACGCGGCAGTCTTTCCAAGCCCTTAACGCAAGTCAAGCTGCGCAATCGAAAAACGCTGGCGAAACCGGCTTCCATTTTAAAACGGATGCCTTTCAACGCTTGCGGCAGCGACGTTTCCGTCCGCCCCGGATCACTTCATGAGCGTGACGTGGCCGGTCTTCGTATGCGTCTTCCCCATTGAGCCGCCGCCCACCACCATCCCAAAGCCCTTGGTTTCGTTGAAGAATTTGACGGTGCCGTTTTTCATCTCGGTGCCGCCACCGCCACCGCCGCCGCTCCACGGGTTGTTGCCTTCAAAGGCATGACCGCTGCCACCCATGTCCTTGATGACTTTTACTTTTCCGCGGACGGCGCGACCGGTCTGCGGTTCAAAATAACTGCCGCCGTCGTTGTTGTGCAGGCCAGTCTCGGCATCGAGGCGCAGGCCGCCCCAACAATACACATTGCCGTAGGCAGACGAGGTCGCACTGGTCGGGAAGCCGTCGCTGGTGAGGAAGGTCACCGCGCCGTAATCGTCGTAATCGTAGCGCTCGACGACGGTGCCGCCGGTGGTGGTGAGGGCAAGAGTGTTGCCTTGGTCATCGGTGTGCAGATAAAAGTCCTGGCCGGCGCGGCGCAGGCCAAGGAGGGACTGATCATCCACGAGATATGTCGCTGTGACCAACCCGCCCGAGCGCTCCTCGATGACGTTGTCGCCATCATAGAGGAACAGGGTCATGGCCGGCGGCGAGCCGCCGGAGGAGACACTCTTGGAAACGCGCCGGCCCAGCGCATCGTAAGCATAGGTTGACGTGGTAATGACCGGCAGACCGCCGCTGAAATCAACCACCTGCGCCTGCACCAGCCGGTCGGCGTAATCATACTGATAAGACACCGGGCCAGTGACGGGCGAACTGCGGCTCAAGAGATTGCCGTTTTCGTCGTAGGTGCGCGAATCGCAGGGCGTGGTGGTGTATTGGTTCATCTGGAAATCCGCCGGGATGGGCCAGGTGGCGTCCATCGTGTAATCGCCGGAGCAGATCGCGCCGGTGACGTTCGTGCGGTTGCCCATGCGGTCGAGGCCGTAGGAAACCAGGCGCGCCACCATGCCGTTGGTGGTGACCAGCGAATTGACCAGCCGGCAGACGGGGTCATATTGGAACGACATGGCCTGCGCCGCTTCGCCGAGCGTGAAGGGCGATGTCATGTCGCGGGCTGTCTTGTTTTGGTCCGGGTCGTAACCGAACGTGCGGTCTTCAATGGTCGCTTTATCGGCGGACACTTCATGGCGGACACGGCTGACCTGGCCAAACCCGTGATCGCCCGCCGCGTTCGGCGTGCCGGCGAGGCCGTCGTAGGCGATTTGCGTGCGCGTGCCATTGCCGTAGGTGATGAGCGACACGCGATGCGGTCCGTCGTAGGCGTAGCTCGCCAGTAACTGGCTGGAATCGGTGACACTGGCGCAGCGGTTCAGCGCGTCGTAGGCGTAAGCCAGCGAGCGCCCGCCGGGATAAGTGAGCGAAAGGCGGTTGCCCAGCGCGTCGTAAGTCGAGGTGGTAGCGAGGCCGTTGAGGGTTTCGCCCACACAGTTGCCCAGCGAATCGTAGGCGAACGCGCCGTTGCAATCATTATCTGTCTCGCCCGTCAACCGGTCGCAGCCGTCGTAGGCAAACGTCTCAAACCGCGTCGCGATGTCCCGATGAACGAGGCGGTCGTTCAGGTCGTAGGTGTTTAGGCTGATCGTGCCGTTTGGATCCGTCTCCTGAATCAGATTGCCGCGCGGACTCCAGATCAATTGCTCCTGGGTGCCGTCGGCATGGGTGATGGCGGTGCAACGTCCCAGCGAATCGTAGTCGTAGCTCGTGGTGTTGCCATTGGCATCGGTGGAAGCAATGCAGCGCGAATTAAGGTCAAAGGTTGCAAAGCTGCTGCGGATAACGGTGGCGGACTTGCCGGACGACGACCCGGCGTAATCGGTGCTGGCCACACAATTGTCCAGCAGGTCATAGGTATAAGTCGTGTCATTGCCATTCGGATCGGTGACGCGGACGAAGCGGTCGAGCGAATCGTAGGCGCAACTGGAGGTGTTGTCGGCGCTTTCCGTGCTGCTGACGCAACGGCTAAGCGAATCATAGACGTTCGTGACGGAGAACACCTGCGGCGGCCCGCCGGCGGCGGGCTGTTCCGAACTGATTTCAACCAGCGGGTTGGCGCAGGCATCATAAACGACGCTCTGCTGGTTGCCCAAAGCATCGGTGACAGAAACCGGCCGGCATGCCGTGTCGTAGCCGTAAGTCGTCGTATGACCCAGCGTGTCCGTGACGCTGACGCACTCATCGTTGGGCGCGTAAGCAAACGTGGTCAGCGCTTCGCCGCTGCCGATGGGCGACTGCGTGGCGGGATCGAAAAACAATTCGTGCGTGCGGACGCAGCGGTCGAGACCGTCATATTCGCAGCGCGACTCGGCGAGGCGGACGTTGCCCGCGGAACCGGGCACATCGTTCAGCTCGCCGAGCTGGCGGACGACCTTGAGATTGTCGTTGGCGTCGTAGAAACAAACCGTCTGGTTGCCCATCGGGTCGGTGGCGCTCGCCAATCGGTCGAAGCCGTCGTAGGTGAACGAACTGATTCGGAGACTGTCGCCGGCATCCACATATTGCTTGGTGGCCGGGTTGCCGTTGGCGGTGTAGCTGATCTGGTTCGTGCCGGCGAGCGACGAACCGGGCGCGGCAATTTCGCGGAAGAGCAAGCCGCGCTCGTCATATTGATACGCGACCGTCTGGTGCGGGTCGGCGCCGGAAACGGCGTCGCTGCCGAGCACCTGCAAGCACTGGTCGTTGCCGTCATAGACGAACTGATTGGTCAGGGAATGGGTTGCGTCCACCGCCAGTGCGATTTGCGTCAGGCGATCCAGCCCGTCGTAAACGAAGTGATCTGTCTGTCCGGCCGGCAGAAGATTGTCGGCAGCGTCGCGCACCTGGGTGGCGCATTGCACGAGATTGTCGTTCGCGTCGTAGTAATAATCCGTGGCGCAACGCGCGGAGATATTGACGGGCGACTGGGCGCGGACGCACTGGTCGAGGCTGTTGTAGGTGTAGAGCCAGTCGTTGGTGCGCGGGTCAACGACGCGGGTCACGTTGCCGCGCGCGTCGTATTCGTAGCTGGTTGTCAGCGCAAGGCCATTGGCATCATGAATGATATGGGCAATCCGTCCGTAATCCGTCGCGGCGGGGTTGGAACCGTAAGCGATGACATCCACGCTGCGACGACCATTGGCGTCGGGGGCGTTGGTGATGGCAACACACAGGCCATTGGCATTGTAGGCGAAATCCCAATCCGCGGTGCCCTGGCGATCCCAGTGGAATTGCACTTTGATTCGATTGCCGTTTGCGTCATAAGAGCCCGTCGTTACATTGCCGCGCGGGTCGGTGGCGGAAGTGACAAAACTATCATTGCAATCTTCCGAATCGGCAATGCGCCCGATTTTAACCGTTCCGTCCCAGCCTTTATGGATCACCCGGTTAGGGTCTGCGCCAGTGCCCTTTGTTTTGATGGCCACACCGTTGCCATCGGGAACAATTAATCCTTTGACCGTGCCGTCCCAGCCTTTGAGGCGCGGACCGCCCGCTGTCCGGTTTTTATCAGCACCAGTGCCTTTTGTATTGATGGCCACGCCGTTGCCATCGGGGACAATCAGGTATTTGACCGTGCCGTCCCAGCCTTTGAGGCGCGGACCGCTCCCAGCCGCAACCCTGTTCTTATCAGCGCCGGTGCCTTTCGTTTTGATGGCCATACCGTTGCCATCGGGGACGATGCCATCATAACTGGCCTTGATCCAATCATACATGTTTTTGCGCGCTGTGGAATCGCTGCCGAAACGCGGGTCGTAGTCAAAATGCCACGAGCGGTCGGTCACGTCGGCCACGCCGTCGCCGTTCAAATCCACCCCGCCGGTGGCGAGTTCGCGCACCACGCGGCAGTCAGCACGCTTGCGGGCAGTAGTGGACGGATCGAAGTCAGATTGATAAACGCATTGCACCTGCTGGCCGCCCGGCGCGACCGCCAGCGTGCAGAGCGAATCGTTATTCCAACTCCAGCGCGTTTCGTAATATGTTGGATCGCTCGAACGCAACTGGCCGGTCGGACGATTCACCGTACCGGTGACGGGCAGGCCCGGCGTGGCGCGACCGGTGAAATCGCGTTCCATGACGCAACGATTCCGGGAGTCGAAGAAACACTCGGTCACGTCGCCGACGGGATCGTTCATCACGCAACGCACCATGGCGAAGTCGTTGGAGGGTGCCGGCGTCTGCGGCAAATAAGTGAGAACCGCCGGCGTGTTCGTCCCGTGCTGGATGGAGATGCAGCGGAGGAATTCAAAGTCCGTCTGGTTGTGTTGATAGACGTGGATACAAGCGGTTTGCCCTTTGGCGTCAATAACCGTGAGCAGGAGATGATTTTCCGCATCCTTGGTGTAGCCAGACGAGTAGGTGTAGCGATTTGTTTTGCCGCCGGGGAAATCATTGCCGTTCGGCGTGCCGGTGACGGCGGGAGAAACACAGGCGGCCAGATCGCCGTTGCCGTCGTATTCGTAGCGCACGCTGCGGCCGGAGAAATCCGTGACGCCAACCACGCGTCCGGCGAGGTCGTAGGCGATGGTGTTCGTGCGGTCCAAATCATCCACGATTTGGGTCAGTTGGCCGGCGGCATAAGCCAGCGACATGGTATTGCCGTTGCGATCCACGATGTGCGCGAGTTTGCCGGCCGTGGCCGTGCCGTCGAAGGGATTGAATTCCCAGTAGCCCGTGTCGGCAAACGTGAGCCGGAAAATACCGTTGGAGAGCGTGCCTTCGCGGAAAAATTCCGGGCAGGTATAGACGCCGTTGGTGCCCAGAACATATAAATCGCGCCGCCCGGTGCCGTCGTTGACCGTGATGCCGGACGAGTTTTGTTCAACCGAGACATCGTAGGAAAGTGACCAACCGCTGCTCAAAAGCGTCGCCGTGTGATGGGTGCGTGAGCGATAGGTTCGTGTCCAGACAAAATCGAGGCCGCGACCGGGGATGACCAGGTCCACGTCACATTCCTGAACTTCGCCGGAGAAAGGCATGACGCTGGTATCGTGGGTGTCGAACTCACGAGTGACAGTGATTTGAAGGGGTCTGCCTCTACCGGGTCGTGCGCGTGCGTCATCGCTGCCATCATCGAACGCCTTCATCAGCGTGACGTGGCCGGTCTTGGTGTGTTTGGCGGAGTCTCCACTGTCGTCGTCGAACGCCTTGAGCAGGGTGACATGGCCCTTGAAATCCTTTTTACCCTCCTGAATATCGTCGCTGCCGTCATCGAACGCCTTCATCAGCGTGACGTGGCCGGTCTTGGTGTGTTTGGCGGAGTCTCCACTGTCGTCGTCGAACGCCTTGAGCAGGGTGACATGGCCCTTGAAATCCTTTTTGCCCTCCTGAATATCGTCGCTGCCGTCGTCAAAGCCCTTGAGCAAAGTAACGTGCCCTTTGAAATCCTTCTTGCTTGGGCTGGCCGGCGGCTCTGTTGGCGGCCCTTGCAACACCTGTTCCGGATTTGTCAGCGCGTCGGCGCAGACCACATTGAATGACGACACCACGCTGCCACTGACCACGAGGCTGACTTGGTAAGTTCCGGGCACGTCCGGCACGAAGGCGGGAACCGTTACCAAAGACGAACTCACGACCACGGCATTGGACTGCGTCACGCCGTTGATTTGCAGCACCCCATTCGTGCCAAGGCTTTGACCGAGAACGTAAAGATCCACCGGCACGCCCGGTGCGACCACCGCCGGCTCCACGGAAAAAATCTGCGGCTGCGGCAACACGAGCCGGTAAAATTTTGCCGGCGGTGATGACAGGCCGGTCGCATCCGTCGCCGTCACTGCCAGTTGGTAACTGCCGATCTTGTCAACCGGTCGTACCGCGTTCAGCGTGTTCCACGTCGCCCCGGGCGCGAGGGTGTCGGCGCTTTGCACCAGATACGTGGCGTTGGAACAGGCGTTCCAGTCGAGGCGGAACGTGGGCAACGCTTCCGTGTCCCTGCCGGTGTTCGCAATGCGCAGCGATGTGGCTGGCGCGTCGGCAAGCAGGCTGACGGCGGGCAGCAGGACCAGTGCGAGGGTTAACGCCAGGCCCGCGAGCGCGCGGGCGGGATCCTGTCCGGTGATTGGGTTGGTTGGACGAGTCATGGATGTGGTTGTTGGGTGGTTATGATTGTGCTGTTTGGAGCCAAACCGAAATGACATCTGAACTGCAGGTGCTTCCAAATCGTGACAGCAAGGTCATTTCAAATTGGTGTATTTTCCTCTATTAAAAAAAATGTAACACATTATTAGCAGTACTGCAAAAAGATATTTGATATTTTTCCGCAAATGGCGCTCGGGACACGGGCGAACTTTGCAAGTCGTTGATAGGCAGGCACAGATTGAATAATTTGCGGGGAGTTATTTGGACCATTCTTTCCGTTGAATGCGATTTGAACTCGATAAGCTTGGACTGTTCAGACAGACATTTTGCCAAAGCCATCGCCAACGGCTCGGGAGACAGCAGTAACTCTGTATTGCAGATTGTGGGGCGAGAAAATTTTTATGTAATCTTCCGGTGCATTGTTACAAGACTATGGCAAAATTTCCCGCGGCAATATGAAATGTTTTGTCACCGGCGCTTCCGGATTCATCGGCGCGAACCTCGTTCACGAGCTGATTGCACAAGGGCATCGCGTGAAGGCGCTGCTGCGGCCGGAAAGCGATGAACGCGGGCTGGCTGGGGTCAAATTCACGCGCGTGACCGGCGACGTGTTCGACCGCGAATTGTTGAAACGTGAGATGGAAGGTTGCGATTGGTGCTTTCACGTTGCGGCGAGCTATCATTTGTGGTTGCGCGATTACAAGCCGATGTATGCGGTGAATGTCGAGGGCACGCGCCGGGTTCTGGAAGCCGCGGGCAAGGCCGGCTGCCACCGCATCGTTTATACCAGCACCGTGGGCTGCGTCGGCCTGCCCAAAACGGTGGATGGCCGGCTCGTGCCGTCAACGGAATTGGACGTGATTTCCCCCGAGCACCTGACCAATCACTACAAATGCTCCAAATGGCAGGCGGAATGTGTGGCCATCAAACTGGCGCGTGACGGACTGCCCATCGTCATCGTCAATCCCACCGCGCCCATCGGCCCGCGCGATGTGAAACCAACGCCGACCGGCCAGGTGATTGTGGATTTTCTGAACCGCAAACTGCCGGCGTACCTCGACACCGGATTGAACTGGGTTCACGTTCGGGACGTGGCCGCCGGACACATTCTGGCGGCGGAAAAGGGGGAGCTGGGCGAACGCTACATTCTGGGCAATGAAGAGGGCAACTGGACCATGCGGGAAACCCTGGCCACGCTGGAGAAAATCACCGGTGTGCCCGCGCCGAAATGGGAAATTCCCTATTGGGTTGCGCTCGCGGCGGCGCACGTCAACCAATGCACCTCGTATTTCACCGGCAAACCGCCCCGGGCGCCGCTGGCGGGCGTGCGCATGGCCAGGTACAAAATGTGGTTCAATCCGGCCCGGGCGATCCGGGTGCTCAAGCTGCCGCAGACGCCGCCGAAACAGGCGCTCGCCGACGCCGTCGAATGGTTTCGCGTCAACGGTTATGTGAAATAAATGCGTGTCGGGGTGGCGGACGCAAAGAATGCGCTGGGTTTGGCAAAACATGGCTTGCCATCGCCCCGGCCTTGTGAAAAATTTCCCGCATATTTATGCCACACGTCAAACTACACATACCGGGGCCGATCGAAGTGAGCGAAAAAACGTTCAAGGCGTTTTGCTCGCCGATGATCGGTCATCGCGGACAGGGTTTCAAAGACCTGTACGCGAAAATCCAACCGCAGCTCCAGCAACTGCTTTACACGAAGCAGCAGGTCTATATCTCCACCTCGTCCGCCTGGGGCGTGATGGAAGGCGCCATCCGGAATCTCGTCTCCAAAAAAGTCCTGAACTGCATGAACGGCGCGTTCTCGGACAAATGGTTCGACGTGTCGAAGCGCTGCGGCAAGGACGCCGAGGCCCTGCAGGTGCCGTGGGGTTCGCCCATCCGCGCCGAGGCCGTGGACAAAAAACTCGCCACCGGCCAGTTTGACGCGCTGACGATGATTCACAACGAAACTTCGACCGGCACGATGAGTCCGGTTGCCGAAATTGCCGCGCTCAAGAAGAAATATCCCGACGTGATGTTCATCGTGGACACCGTCAGTTCGATGTCGGCGGTCAAGCTGGAGTTTGACGCGCTGGGCATTGACGTGATGATTGCCGGCACGCAAAAGGCGTTCGCCCTGCCGCCCGGCACGGCGATTTTCACTTGTTCCAAGGCGGCGCTAGCGAAAGCGGCCACCGCCAAGGATCGCGGTTATTATTTCGACATTGTCGAATTCCAGAAGAACGCCGAGCAAAGCATGACGCCGAGCACACCGAGCATCGGCCACGTTTTTGCCCTGGCTTCCAAGCTCGAAGACATTTTCGCCGAAGGTCTGGAGGCGCGTTTCGCGCGTCATCGCAAGACGAACCAGATGACCCGCGACTGGGCGAAGAAACACGGCTTTACGCTGTTCCCGGACCCCGGCTTTGAGTCGCTCACTCTGACATGCGTGAACAACGGCGCGAAGCCAGGCGGACGCGCTCCCGTGGACGTGCCCAAGCTGCAAAAGCTGGTCAAGGACCAGGGCTTCCTCATTGACGGCGGTTACGGAAAAATAAAGGGCACAACGTTCCGCGTCTCGAACATGGGCGATGAGACCGAAGCCACGATGGGCCAGCTTTTCGCCGCGATGGACAAGGCGATGGCCCAGCTCTAAACGACGCAGAATTCACTTATCACCGGCAATCCGTGACAGCGGGTTGCCGGTTTTGCTTTTCGTTTGCTGCCAGTGCGGCAAGATTCTGCCGTGCCAACCAGCTACTGTCTTGTCTATCTGCGCAACGGCGCGTGTTCCATCCGCGCGCTGGCCGAAGCCGAGACGTTTCATCCCGTCATCGGACCGGCGATGGAAGCCGAGGTGCTGTACGCACGGCAATTGCGCCTGCCGGAACGTGTGCGGGAAGCGTCCGGCGAATTTGTAATTTGGGATGTCGGACTCGGCGCGGCGGCCAATGCGCTCACGGTCATCCGGCTGGTTCGTGAAAGTTTAAAGGGAAAACCGGCGCAACTCCGGCTCATCAGCTTCGATCAGACCACCGACGCGGCGGCGTTCGCGCTCAAACACGGCGCGGAACTGGGTTATGTGGCCGGATACGAATCCACGCTGGCCGAACTCATAAAAACCCGTTCCGTGAAATTCGGCGATGATTGGCTTCAGGTCGAATGGACGCTGGAACGCGGCGATTTCCCGGCGATGCTGAAAAGTAGGGCAGGCGTCTCGCCTGCCCAGCGAACGCTTCAGCGCGAGCAGAAAACCACAGGAACCGCCTCGCTTTCGCCCGGCGCGGGCAGGCGGGACGCCTGCCCTACGTTATCCGCTCCGCACGCCATTTTGTTCGACCCACATTCGCCGAAGAAAAATCCGGCGATGTGGACGGCGCCGTTGTTTGCCGATTTGTTCCGCCGGCTGGACCCGCATCGTCCGTGCGCGCTGGCCACGTACACACGCAGCACGATGGCCCGGGTGACGATGCTGCTGGGCGGATTCTTCGTGGGTGTGGGCCATCCGTCAGGCTTGAAGGAGGAAACCACCGTGGCGGCCAACCGGATTGACCTGCTGGACGAGCCGCTCGACCGCCGCTGGCTGGAGCGCGCGAAATGTTCGCACAGCGCCGAGCCGTTGAGCGGGCCGGTTTACCGGCAGGCGCCGTTACCGCCCGAAACCTGGGAAAGATTGCGGCAGCATCCACAATTCAGGTAATATGCATTGTGGATTGTCACCATCAATTTGAAGCACTGTTTGCCAAACCCGCGCCGGTGCTGGCGCTGGCGCCGATGCAGGAGGTGACGGATTTGCCGTTCTGGAAATTGATGGCGACTTACGGCGGTGCGGACATTTATGTCACGGAATATTTCCGCGTCCACGCCACTTCCACCCTGCGAAAACGCATTCTTAAATCCATCACCGAAAACCCGACGGGCCAGCCGGTCATCGCCCAGATGATCGGCAACGATATTCCGTCGCTCATGCGCACGGCGCGCGAGTTGGAGCAGTATCCGGTTGCGGCGGTGGACCTGAATCTTGGTTGTCCGGCGCCGGTGGTTTACCGCAAATGTGCCGGCGGCGGATTGCTGCGTGAACCGCAACGGGTGGATGCCATTCTCGGCGCGCTGCGAGACGCGGTGAAGATCAAATTCACGGTCAAAACCCGCATTGGATTCGATTCACCCGAGGTTTTCGATGAACTGCTGCCGATTTTTGCGAAGCACTCGCTGGACTTGCTGGTTGTCCACGGCCGCACAGTTCGCGAGATGTATCGCGGAACCGTGCATTACGATTGCATCGCGCGTGCCGTTGCGGAAATGTCCTGCCCGGTGCTGGCCAACGGCAATGTGCATTCCGCCCGGAACGCGGCCGAAGTTCTAAAAATCACAGGTGCGCGCGGGCTGATGATCGGCCGCGGCGCCATCCGCAATCCGTGGCTGTTCCGCCAAATCCGCCAGTATCAGCGCGGCGAAGCCGTTTTCATCCCCCGCGGATTCGAAGTGCTGGAATATGTGCATGCGCTCTACGAAGCGGCATGTTCGCCGGACGTGTGCGAACCGGCACAGGTGGCGAAAATGAAAAAATACATGAATTTTCTCGGTGTGGGTGTTGACCCAGACGGACAATTCCTGCATCAGATTCGCCGCGTCACCACGAAAACGGATTTCTTCCGGGTCTGCGAAGAATTTCTGAATCACGATCAACCCCTGCCACTCGAACCCTTTTCATTTGCCAGCAAGGATGTGGACAGCATGGCCGGAGTACAAGGCTGACCAAGGGCGGCGTCCGCGGCAAGTGCGGTGTGACAATCTGCGCTTGCGCCAATGGCAGTCTGCTCTGAAGATTCAAGGACATGACCACGCGAAACCAGGCTGGACAATCGAACAATCAGCCGCGGTCGGCCAGCTGGCTGCGCATCATGGTGATCGGGCGCAATCCCAAGGTAACGCTGGTGCGCGTGGCCGTTTTGATCGTCACCTGCTTTGTCGTTTTCAGATTCATCCTGTTGCCCGCGCGCATCGAAGGCATCAGCATGCTGCCCACCTACCAGGACCGTTCGGTAAATTTCGTGAACCGGCTGGCCTACCACTGGCATGAACCCCGGCGCGGCGACGTGGTTGGCATCCGCCTGGCCGGCCCCCACGTGATGTATATGAAACGCATCATCGGCCTGCCCGGCGAAACCGTCGCCTTCGTTGACGGTCGCGTGCTGATCAACGGTGAAGTATTGGACGAACCTTACGAAAAAACACCCTGTGACTGGAACTGTCCGCCGGTCAAGCTCGGCCCGGATGAGTATTTCGTCGTCGGGGACAACCGCACCATGCCTTCGGAAAATCACGTGTTTGGAAAAGCCGGGCGCGACCGGATTGTTGGCAAAGCCCTTTTATGAAAATCGTGTTTCGCATCGTATTGCTGGCCGCGCTGGCGGCGCTGGGCGTTTGGTTGTGGACGGCTCTTTTTCCCCGCCCGGAAACTGTGATCCGCCAGCGTCTCATGAAACTGGCCCGCACCGTTACGTCTTCGCCCAATGAAAGCGACCTGGCGCGGCTCGCCTCCGCGCGCAGTGTGGCCGCCTTTTTCTCCACCAATGTTGAGCTGAACGTGGATTTGCCCGAACTTGGTCACCGTGATTCCATGGATCGTGAAGAAATCACCCAGGCCGCCCTGATGGCACGTTCGCGAGCCGGTGGTTTGCAGGTCAAATTTCCCGACATAACCATAACCGTGGGGCCGGACAAACAATCCGCCGCGGCGGACCTCACCGTCGAAGCGAAAGTTTCCGGCGAACATGATTCCGTCGTGCGGGAAATGAAATTCACCCTGCGGAAAACGGACGGCCAATGGCTGATCACGCGGATTGAAACCGTCCGCACCCTGACCTGAGGGGGGCGCGGCTGTCTCAGCCGCAGCATCTTCGACAATTAAAGAATCCTTGGAATTTCGCGCGCTCATCCGGCCATCCGGGCTGCTGCGGGT
>Ga0265323_10001027_pt1 | contig 14548 bp, 9 predicted proteins | sample 41225metaG_FD_193580 | JGI IMG/M metagenome (GOLD analysis project Ga0265323, IMG submission 193580) | Rhizosphere microbial communities from Carex aquatilis grown in University of Washington, Seatle, WA, United States - 4-12-25 metaG | ecosystem: Host-associated > Plants > Roots > Rhizosphere >... | reverse complement strand
TGGTTTGATTGCAGGCAAATCGAACTCTTCTAATCTAAGGTCATCTTTTCCGTACAACCGTACTGCCTTGGTTTTCATAATATGCTTCTCCCTGTCCCTGCTCCGAAGGAGAGGGAATTTTAAATTTTGTATTATTTTAAAAACCTTTCAATCACTGCTTTTCCGAGCATAATGAATTCCTGTTTTTCAGATATTTTCGGACTGTCATTTTTATCGAGATATCCTTCTTTTCCTTTTGCCAGGAGATATTGATGTGCTGCAATCACGCAGGCACCTTCATATGAAATTTTTTCAAGCTCTTTGTCGAGTGGTTTATTCCCTTTGCCAAGAATAGATAAAGGAATCATATCGGGAGTATTGTGTTCGGTCCCAAAAAGTATTATAAACCCTTTCTGATCAAAAAAAGTAACAAAATTTTTTAAAATATCATAATCATTTCTATGCGGAATCAGCTCTATGCATCCAATTTTAAGGTCATTGAGTTGATTGCACAGATTATTATAATCGAACTCCAATTCAGTCATTAACCCTGAATTAAAATCCAAAAGAACGGGATAACATGGGATTCCTCCGGCACTAATAATAATTTTTAATAGCAATCCAGGATCGGGAAATGCATTTTCATTTTCCTCTGTAAAAGCTTTACCTCCGGCTTTTATAAGATTTTCCCTTATTTCATTTTCTATGGAAGGAATATCCGTAATCAACGATTTTAATGCTTTTCCTCCAAATATTTTTTCGAATGTGTATTTGCGTTGCCCGTCACTTGAATATTTATCGAATACAATTGACCTGATAGCTTTGGCAATATGGCGTTCGCGTAACAGAGTTGTTGTTAAATCTTTTTTTATTTTATTATAGCTAAGCTTTACATTTACTTCTGCCTGCTGAAACCATTGGTTAGCTTTGTCGATAATAGCATTAATATGCAATTGACTCTCATTAATGGCTTGCTGAAGAATTTTTTTATTTTCGGCATCGAGGGAGAAAGGATATTTTAATCCCTTTCCTGAAATATAAATTCGTCCGGGATTATTTGGATCGTTAATACGAATATTTTTCAATTGCGCATCTTTAAGCAATCCTATCAATTCAATATTGAAAAGTGGAAATATCTTTCTTCTTAAAGAATTCTTATAAAAATTGATAAACCCGTCGGCAGCATAAAAATCGTTTATCCCCAGAACTTTAATATTTTCTTTGGTTGCCAGTTCAAAAATCTGTTCAATATTTTGGAATGAACTGAATGAAAAAGGTGTATGGATATGTCCGTTAACCTTATAAATATTATCTGCCGATAAGTTATTATACCAGTTTATTAATTTATTGGTTTCCGGAAATGAATGTAATATGTTCATGAATAATGAGAATTAATTAATCAGATTTAAAACTCCATCCAGGATATATTTTGGCCTGTAAGGAAATTGTTTCACTATTTCACGGGTGCTTATCCCGCTTAACACCAAAATGGTATCAATTTCCGATTCGATACCTGCTATAATATCTGTATCCATTCTGTCGCCTATGATGATGCTTTCGTCGGGGAGACATCCTAATCTTTTTATTGCAATTCGCATCATCAACGGATTGGGTTTTCCAATATAATAAGCTTTTTTACCTGTTGATAATTCAATGGGCGCTATTAAAGCTTTTGTAGCAGGAACTATTCCATCTTCAACCGGTCCGGTAAGGTCGGGATTCGTCCCGATAAGTTTTGCTCCTTTTAAAACCAGGTTGATGGCATGTTCAATTTTTTCATAGCTGTAAGTGCGGGTTTCACCCATTACAACATAATCGGGATCAATATTATTCATTGTATATCCCACGTTATACAAGGCATTGATTAAACCGGCATCGCCGATTATATATGCTGTGCCATTTGGTTTTTGACTCGATAAAAACTGAGCGGTAGCAAGGGCGCTGGTATAAAAGACATTTTCATCAACATTAATTCCCATTCGATGAAGTTTATCCTGCAATTCTTTCGGAGTCCTTTCGCTTGAATTGGTGAGAAACAAAAATTTTTTATTTTCGGATTTCAACCATTTAATGAATTCTTTAACTCCGGGAAGAAGCCTGTTTCCATGGTAAATAACCCCATCCATATCGCAGATAAAGCCATTCTTTAATTTAATTTTTTCAATGATTTCATCCATAATTCAAAATTTTCTGATTTGTAATTTCGGGGTAATCCTAAAATGTTATAATAGATTCAATTAGATTATTAATGTCAGCATTATGCTTTATTATTTCCATGCTTATCAATAAAATAAATATTTAGATGTGATTATTTCTTTTGAAATTCCGGGCCCTTTCCAGGAAACATTTAAGCCATCGCCGCCTTCCTGCTGAAAATAAAATATTTTAATTTTATGAAAACCAGAAACCAATGCAATTTCTATTGATTTTTCAATCATTGGATGTAACCCGTCATTGGTAATTTCAACTTTATCATCAATGATAAGTTTACTTCCATCATCAGATTCGAGAAAAAGTTTATAAACCCCGTCAACAGGAACTTTAAGCAAACCTTCAAACAAAAATCCATAATTTACAGATTGTTTTTTCAATGAAATGTCAATTTTTGCAGTAATTCCTTTTTTAAGAAATTTCAAATTTGAAAATTCTGAAAGGTTTTTGCATTTACCTTGGTAATATTGATATTTTATTCCCTGAATAACATTTTTTTCATACAAAGCATAGGAAGGATTTACAAATTCAAATTTCTGAACAGTTGTTCCTGAAATTGGCTTTCCATTCCTGAAACATCGGGCTTTCAATTCAAAACTTTTTTGTTGTTGAATTGTGACACTGTCTTTTGCTAAGGTTGAATTTATTATTGGTTCAGAACCATCAATCGTATAGCGGATTTCGGTATTAGAGATATTCGTGGATATCTTTGCAGTAATTTTATCAGTAAAAATATTATTTTCAGATTCAATTACCGGGGATTCATTTACAACCGGAATTCCTTCTATTTCCATTACAACAATAGTTGCATACGGAATTTTTTTCATGTTTGAAATATCAACTATTACCTCTGCATCTTTCTTTTCGGATGAAAGGGAATTCCTGTTTTCATCAGCCTGGGCATAAATCTTTTTTATATTATTTTCCAAACCGGAAATAATTAATTTTCCATCCTTCGGCAACTCGAAAATATGCAGGAAAAGTTTTGTGTTTTTCCCGTCAAACTTTTGTGTGCAACGGCCCCATGAAAGTTTCCTGAAAGGGCTTGCCTTTGTTCCATATATCGCTTCACCGTTGATTTTCATCCAGGAACCTATTTCCTTTAATCGCTCAATGCTTTCCCGTGGAAACAACCCTTCTGAAGTTGGCCCGATATTCAGGAGAAAATTGCCGCCTTTTGAAGCGATATCTACAAGATTATGTATCAGTTCTTCAGGTGATTTGAAGTTTTTATCTTCTTCATTGTAGCCCCAGTGATCATTCATGGTCATGCAACTTTCCCAATCGACCCCGGGTATTCCCGTAGCAGGAATTTCCTGTTCCGGGGTACCATAATCACCGGCAGAAATGGTGTCTTTGGTCATTCCCATCATGCCGGCACGGCCCACATCTACCCTGTTATTAATAATGATATCGGGTTGCAGTTTTTGCACATAATTGTACAAATCTTTTCCCCTTTCATGATTCCAGGTCTTTTCCCATTCCCCATCGAACCAGAGAATCCCGATTTTTCCATAATTTGTTAATAATTCTTTAAGTTGATTTTTCATGTACAAACAATACCGGTCAAAATCGGTATATTTGGTTCTCCTGTTTTTTTCCCAATACCTTCTGGGTAAATAATCAGGGTGATGCCAGTCCATTATCGAATAATACCAACACATTTTAATGCCATTTTTTGCACAGGCTTCAGCCATTTCTTTCATAATATCCCGTTTAAAATGAGTTGACATAATATCAAAATCAGTTTGTTTTGAATCGAAAAGACAGAATCCATCGTGATGTTTGGTTGTAATGACAATATATTTCATCCCTGCTTCTTTGGCTGACTTTACCCAGTCTTCGGCATTAAATTTTGCAGGATTGAATTGGTTAACTAATTTTTCATACTCACTCAAAGGAATTTGAGCAGTATTTCTTATCCATTCGGCATGTCCTTTAGAACCTTTCCATTCCCCGGCAGGAATTGAATATAAGCCCCAATGGATAAACATCCCGAAACGGGCTTCGCGCCACCATTCTTTTCTGTCGACAGTTTCGTTTTGTTTCTGACGGCAAGAAAAAACAAACGCTAAAAGAAGCGTAGCCATTATTAATGAAATAATTTTTTTCATAAGATTACAACTTTATCTTTTTTAAAATTTATATTTTCAGAATTACCACTTTTGATGAACTTGGGGTTTTATCCAGTGTTCATAAACAGAATTTATATTATTTATTTGTTCATTAGTGAAATCTTCAATTTTTAATGCATGAAGGTTCGATTCAACCTGTTCAGGTTTTGAAGCGCCGGGAATAATACAGCTAACTTCCCGGAACATTAAAATCCATTTCAGGGCAATGGGGCTAAGATTAGAATATTGCGGGAATAATTTTTTAAATTCTTCCACTGCAGCCAATCCCGTTCCATAATCAATTCCTGAAAAGGTTTCACCCTGGTCGAATGCTTCTCCATGCTGGTTAAAATTTCTGTGGTCTCCGCTTGAAAATGAAGTCAATTTATTAAATGTTCCTGAAAGTAACCCGCTTGCCAATGGCACCCTGACAATAATGCCAACATTCTTCTGTTTAGCTTCTTTAAAGAATAATTCTGAAGGTCTTTGGCGGAATATATTAAAAATTATCTGTACAGTAGTGACATTCGGATATTCAATGGCTTTCAGCGCTTCCTCAACTTTTTCAACGCTGACGCCTAAATTGAGAATTTTTCCTTCCTGTTTCATTTTGTCAAACAAATCAAAAATTTCAGGACGATAATAAACTTCAGTCGGAGGGCAGTGTAACTGAATAAGATCAAGGGTTTCCAATCTCAAATTCTGGAGGCTGTCCTCGATAAATTTTCTGAGCGCATCAATTGTATATGCTTTGCTATTATGTGGATTTAGTTTTCTTCCGCATTTTGTTGCAACATGAATTCTTTCTTTCCTTGAATGAATGAATTTCCCGACAGCTTTCTCGCTTTCACCATCGCTGTAAACATCGGCAGTATCGATAAAATTAATTCCTGAATCTAATGCTGTATTTAAAATTTTATCAGCGAGTCCATGATTGAACTTTTCACCCCATTTACCTCCGACCTGCCAGGTTCCGAGACTGATTTCAGAAACATCAAAACCTGTTTTCCCCAGTTTCCTGTAATTCATACTTTAAAATATTATGTAATTCAATAATATTTTCTTTATGAAATTTAAAGATTTATTTTTACTTTTTATTTTATGGTAAATTTATAAAGTTGTAAACAATATTTTTGAATTATAATTTTTGATAAAATTAAAATTTTTATTTATGAAAAATATTCTGTTGGCCATTGCATTAATTGCAGTAATTAGTTCATGCAATTTTTCGAAACATCCATTATATAAAGATCCTTCAGCCCAAATTAATGACAGGGTCGAAGACCTGTTGAAGCGAATGACACTTGAGGAGAAAGTCGGACAGCTTATCGGTTTTGGGACTATGGATACCTCGGCCTGGGATGCAAACGGTGATTTTATCGGGAAAAAAGATACAGAGATTATAAACCGCGGACTGGGATCATTTTGGGGGATGAAATTCAGGACATCTCCGCTTTGGGCTGCAAAGTGCGCAAATGGTATTCAAAAATACATGCTCGAAAAAACACATCTTGGAATTCCGGTTTTTATTTTTAGTGAAGCTTTGCATGGATTTATGGCCGATGGGGCCACCAGTTTTCCGCAGGCCATTGCTCTGGGAAGTACCTGGGACACGGCTTTAATCGAACAGGTTTTTACTGCAATTGCGCTTGAAACCCGTTCCAGGGGATCGCAACAGGTTTTATCGCCGGTGGTTGATCTTGGCCGTGAACCAAGGTGGGGCAGGACAGAGGAAACCTACAGCGAAGATGCTTACCTGGTTTCGAGAATTGGAATGGCAGCTGTATTTGGACTTCAGGGCCGTGGAAAAACAATCGACAACAAACACGTTGCAGTAACCCTGAAACATTTTGCAGGACATGGTCAGCCTGAGGGTGGAAGAAATATTGCTCCCGTAAATTTTTCTGAACGTGTTTTCCGTGAAACACATTTGTATCCTTTTGAAATGGCAGTAAAAAAAGCGCATGCCCAATCGATAATGGCATCATATAACGAATGGGATGGCATTCCCAATCATGTAAATAAAAAACTTCTAACAGATATTTTGGTCAATGAATGGGGCTTTAATGGCTATGTGATGAGCGATGGCGGGGGTATTGATGTTTTGTACAGGGATCATCATGTTGCTGCAGATTCTGCCGGTGCTGCGAAAATGGCAATTGAAGCCGGTGTCGATTATGAACTTGGCAGGAGAAACGGGGCATATTATTCACTAATTCAACAGGTTAAAAATGGAAAAGTTTCAGAAAAAGTAATTGACCGTGCTGCAAGAAATGTCCTTCGGGTTAAATTCGTTTGTGGACTTTTCGATAATCCTTATGTGGACGTTAATTTCATGGAAAAAATTACCAATTGCCAGGAACATAAAGCCCTTGCCCTTAAGGCTGCAGAAGAAGCAATGGTCCTCTTGAAAAACGAAAATAATCTTCTTCCGTTAGATTCAGATAAAATAAAAACCATTGCAGTAATCGGGCCAAATGCAGCCATGACACATCTTGGCGGTTATTCTGCCGTTCCAATGCCGAAAGGAACCAGCGTGTTGCAAGGCATAAAAGATTTTGCCAAAAATAAAATCAGGGTTTTATATTCCGAGGGATGCAAAATTACGACTAACAAGGTATGTAACTGGAGAGTAGAAGAAAATCCGAAAATGAATTCACCGGAATCGGATAAAAAACTTATTACAGAAGCAGTTTCTACAGCACTTAAAAGCGATGTCGTTTTGCTTGTTCTGGGCGAGAATGAACTCATCTGCCGTGAGGCATGGGCTGAAAATCATTTGGGCGATCGGGATGACCTGGACCTGGTGGGAATGCAAAATGACCTCACTAAAGCAATTCTTGAAACAAAAAAACCTGTAATAGTTTTATTAATCAATGGAAGGCCAATCACCATAAATTACCTTCAAAATAATATACCTGCAATTATTGAAGGCTGGTATCTGGGGCAGGAGACAGGCACTGCGGTTGCAGATGTAATATTTGGAAAAGTAAATCCGTCCGGAAAACTTGCCATTACTTTTCCACGATCGGTTGGACAATTACCATGTTATTATAACAAGAAACCTTCGATGTACAGGGATTATGTGCTTTCGGATAATACTCCGCTTTATTCCTTTGGTTACGGGTTGAGCTATACTAATTTTGATTATAAAAATTTAAAAATTTCACCGGAGGAAATTGCATTTAACGGAACTTCCGAAATTTCAGTTGATGTAACGAACACAGGGAAAAGAAAAGGCGATGAAATTGTTCAGCTTTATATCAGGGATAAAGTCAGTTCAGTAACAAGGCCGATTAAGGAATTAAAAGATTTTGCAAGAATTTCGCTTGAACCAGGAGAAACAAAAAAAGTGAAATTTGTAATAACGCCCGATAAGCTTGAATTCATTAATGCTGAAATGAAAAGAGTTGTGGAACCGGGCGACTTTGACATCATGGTTGGCAAAAGCTCAGTTGAAAGTTTAAATGGTAATTTGAAAGTAAAATAGGCTATAGACTAATAGGCTTTAGAAAAAAAAATGCGAGATCATATTAAGCTCATAGTAATTGAAATTGCTGAGAATATGGCACTTTGCTGCAATTAATAGTAACAAAGAAAGTGCCTGGTATCTTGATTTGAATATTAAGGAAATGCTAAAAGCCTTCAGTCTAAACGACCTGAATTTAATTGACAATTAAGAATAAATTATAAACATTATATTCATGTTGAACAAATTTAAAAAAACATTCACTGCAGATATTTACCTTGTACTTGTTTACCGGGTTCTTATCATTTATCTTCTTTATTCACTTAGCCGACTTATATTTTATGTTTACAATATAGACCACTTCAGGAACATATCTTTTGAAAGGCTATTCATCATTTTTCGCGGAGGGCTGTTATTCGATACATCAGCCATTATATATACAAACCTGCTTTTTATCTTCGGGAATGTTATCCCATTCAATTTCAGGCAAAATTTTACTTACCAAAAAATTCTGAAATACATTTTTATTATTTTCAATTCCGTTGCTTTGTTCGCGAATTTTGCCGATATACCTTACTTCAATTTTGTTTTGGAACGATCAACAATCCATATTTTTGGTGAATTCAAACATGAAGGGAATTTAGGAATATTGTTTTTTAAGTTTTTAATAGATTTCTGGCCTGTTGCACTATTTTATGCTTTATCGGTTTTAACAATGATTTATCTGTATAACCGTGCTAAAATTGGTAAGCCTGCAATAAGTAAACCTGTCATATATTACCCGGTTTATTTGATTGTTTTCGCAATTGTTTTAGGCTTATGCATCGCAGGTGCAAGGGGCGGTTTTGATCGCAGTACACGCCCGATTACCCTGAGTAATGCAGGGCAGTTTGTTAAGGCGCCCGCTGAAATGGCAATTGTTTTAAATACTCCGTTCTGTTTAATCAGAAGCACAGAAGGCAAATCGTATAATAAAGTTGATTTTTATTCGACAAAAGATGAACTAGAAAAAGTTTATTCACCGGTTCATGTTCCGGCAAATATTTCTGTAAAAAGAAATGACAATGTTGTAATTTTCATTCTTGAAAGCTTTAACAAAGAATTTATCGGAAGTTTTTATAAAAATCTCGAAGGGGGAACTTATCAAGGTTATGCCCCGTTTTTAGATTCATTGATCAGGTTCAGTAAAACATTTGTTTATTCTTATGCCAATGGCCGCAGGTCAATTGAGGCAATACCTTCGGTGCTCACGTCTATTCCATCTATGGAAGAACCATTTGTTTTATCGCCTTATTACAGCAATACACTTCACAGTTTACCATTATTATTAAAAGAAAAAGGTTATAAATCGGCATTTTTTCATGGTGCACCCAATGGATCAATGGGATTCCAGGCTTTTTGCCAGCTTAATGGTGTAGATGAATATTATGGAAAAACGGAATACAATAATGATAAAGATTTCGATGGATACTGGGGAATCTGGGATGAAGAATTTTTTCAATTTTATGCACATACCCTCGATACTTTTTCTAAACCCTTCGTTGCCGCACTTTTTTCCGTATCCTCACATCATCCGTTCGTTGTGCCTAAAAAATATGAAGGCCGTTTCAAAATGAAAGATTTTGAATTACAGCGGTGCATTCAGTATACAGATTATTCTTTAAAACGTTTTTTTGAAACTGCCTCAAAAATGAAATGGTTTAAAAATACTTTATTTATTATTACCGCCGACCATGTAAGTTTGAACCAGCGACCCGAATTTAAAAATGATGTCGGCTACTTTTCCGTGCCAATAATTTTGTATAAACCAGGAAGCGATGTTATAGGAATAGATTCTGTTACCATTGCACAACAGATTGATATTATGCCGACAGTTTTAAATTACCTTGGATATGATAAAAAATATATTGCATTCGGTCAGGATCTGCTTCATCCGGATACCTCGAAGTTTGCCATCAATTTTCTCGATAACACTTTTCGGATTTTCAAAGGCGATTATTTGTTACAATTCGACGGGAAAAAATCAGTCCATCTTTATAATGTAAAAACTGACCCCCGGCTTAAAAATGATATCCTTAATAAAGAACCACAGGTTCAGGCAAATTTAGAAAGGTTAGTCAAAGCTTTTGTCCAGCAGTATAAAAACAGGATGATTGAAAATGATTTATATATAAAATGAAATTTTAATTCTACAATTTTTTTTTCAAAATTTTCAATTAATTTGTTTCATCAATCTTCTTTTTTAGTGAACTTACCTAACAATTTTAAATTATTTCTGTTTATATTTTTAATTTATCAATTTCCATAAAAATTTTATTAAAAATTGAAGTCAAAAAGAATTTGTTAAAAAAAAATTGTATTGATTTGAAACTATTAGATAAAATTAAAGTATATGACAATTTAATTCATTTATAGATTTAATGAGGTATAATTCAAATATGCGGATTTATTTTTTTACTATTTTTTTAGTATTATTTATTACAAAAGGGTTTTCACAATACGCAGATAAATCATTTTCGTCGATGGCACCTCAATGCACCGGTTGGGGTTGTTGGGTTCAATATATTACCTATTCTCCAAAATATATGGGTCCTAATGCTTTGCCTGTACCTGATGCCATTCAGGGATGTGTTGATAAGGAATCGGAGTTTGAAACAAGGTTAGTCGGTTATAGCGCACAGGGAGACAATACCCAAAATTTATTTGTAAGGATAAATGTACCGGTTTTGCCTAATGTTATTTCAGTAGAAATTAATAACGTAGTTGCGGAACATTATAATATGGATATTCAAAGAAGGACGGAACTGTCAGCCTGGCATGGTTATGGACAGGGAACAGTCCCTGATGGTGATATAAATTTAAATACCGTAATACAAATAATTCGGGATAACAAATTTCCTGATATTGCTGTAAGGTTTGATTTACGGACCACTTCCGGCAAACATCTTAGTGATGCCCGTCATACCGATTCTCCGGGATATTTTATGGACTTATCTATGGGAAAACAGGTTTCAATCAATTCTACCTTTTTTCAGAAAGCAAGATTTTATTTATCTGGTGGATTTTATTGCTGGCAGACCAATAAAGATATTCACATGCAGGATGATGCACCTATGTTGAACATTGGTGCAAATATTACATCAGGAAAGCTTGTCTTAGGGTTGGAAACGGCAGGTTATTACGGTTATCTGAATAATGGCGACAGGCCTTTGGTTGTCAGGGCTAATTTAAATTATAAGTCCAGATATTTAACCTACAAATTTGGTTATCAGAAAGGGTTACACGACTATGATTATTCATCACTTTATTTTGGATTTATACTTCATTTTGATTTGTCGAATTACACTCAAAGACTTTCTTATAAATCGACTGATGAAAATAATGAAAAATTAATTGATAAGAATAAATTTAAAAACTAGTAAATCATTTTTAAAGTCTAATCAACGTTATTATTCAGATAAGGATTTTCCGGTTTAATTATTATTTTCTTTTCTTCATCATCAACTAAAGTAAATTTAGATATTTCTGAATCAGCAGGTACCTTAAGGTCTTTAAAATTTATTTTTTTACGAACAAATGCCGGTTGATTTTCCAAATCTTCAATCTGTTCAGCATCTCCTAAAATTGAAGTGTGATCTTTTTGTTTTGAGTGAGGCTTTTTGGTTTCTTTTAGTTTTTCCGTTGAAACGTTTTTATTTACCTTCACCTCTATTCCTTCCGAATTAATATTTTCGTTGCTTACTGATGGATCTTTTAAAGATATAAAATCCAAATCGAGCACTCTCTGACGGGGAGATTCACTTTCTTCCTTTACTTTTATCTCAAAAATATTATTTGCAACAGAAGGCCTGCGATGTTCTTCAGACAAAGGAATATTTATTACCTGGCGTTTCCGACCGTAAAGTTCGGGAATAGAATTCGACTCAAAACCTGTGGCAATAATAGTGACGCTAATTTTACCTCCCAGGCTCGGATCGTTTCCCGTTCCCCAGATCATCATTACATCTTTTGCTACGGCATTTGAAACGAAGTCGGTGATTTCTCCGACTTCGTCCATTGATACTTCATCTTCACCGGATGTAATATTGAGTAAAATATTTTTTGCCCCTTTAATATCATTATTATTTAATAATGGAGAATTAAGCGCCTCCTGGATAGCATCGACTGCCCTGTTCTCGCCTTCCGCAATAGCTGATCCAAGAATAGCTACCCCACTATTCACCATCACGGTTTGAACATCAGCAAAGTCAACATTAATATAACCATGAACAGTGATAATTTCAGCTATCCCTTTTGCAGCCGTGGTAAGAATATTATCGGCCCTGGAAAATGCTTCAGAAAGTTTAAGATCGCCATACATTTCCCGCAATTTCTCATTATGTATAACGAGAAGTGAATCGACGTAATTTCTTAATTCATTAATACCTTCAATAGCCTGGTTTATGCGTTGCTGACCTTCGAACCGAAAAGGAATGGTTACGATAGCCACAGTTAATATTCCCATTTCTTTAGCAGTTTTAGCAATTACCGGTGCAGCGCCGGTACCGGTTCCACCTCCCATACCTGCAGTTATAAATACCATTTTTGTGTTGGAAGATAATAATTCGATAACATCGTGCAGGTTTTCAATTGCAGCTTGGCGGCCGATATCAGGTTTATTGCCAGCACCCCGACCTTCGGTTAAAGAATTGCCCAGTTGTATTTTCACTGGAACAGGACTATTTGCCAATGCCTGTGCATCGGTATTGCAGACAACAAAATCAACATCTTTTATTCCGAGACGAAACATATGATTTACTGCATTGCTTCCACCTCCGCCAACACCGACAACCTTAATGATGGATGATTTATGTTTTTGCAAATCGAAGTGTATTAAATCTTCTGTCATGAGTTTATTATTTTAAAACTTTTTATTACATTTTTGCATCATTTTCTTCAAACAATTCTGTAAAAGTTTTTTTGAAAGAATCGAAAATGCTCGTTTTGCTTTTTGTTTCAACAGCCAACTTTTTATCGGCTTCATTGTTTTGAGAGGATGAAGAACCGTTATCTGTTTGATTAAATGAAACCGAATTTAAATCATGATTATCATTAGAATGATCCAAAGTTTCTTTGTGTTCTTTCAGGTAATCAAAACCTTTTATCACTAAACCGATACTTGTAGAATACATAGGCTGATTAATTTCGCTTGAAACATTCGCTGCTAGATGTTCATTAGGATAACCTATTCGGACATCCATGCCGGTTTTAAATTTGACGAGTTGCGGCAAATGCCTGAGCATGGAACCGCCACCGGTAATTACAATACCGGCACTTAATTTATCGAAATGCCCGGAGTTTTCTATTTCGAAAGAAACAGCGTCCAAAATTTCCTCCATTCGGGATTGAATGATATAAGCAAGACTTTTAAATGAAATCTCCTTAGGATCACGACCTGCAATACCAGCAATAGAAACTACTTTATCTTCTTCAGCCATTTCCCCGAGCGCCGACCCGAATTGTAATTTAAGCAATTCAGCCTGGCGTTGGAGAATAGCGCAACCTTCTTTTATATCTTTTGTTATTACATTTCCACCAAAGGGAATAACAGCAGTGTGACGGATAATGTCATCGTAATACACTGCAATATCAGTTGTTCCCCCACCAATATCTACAAGCGCCACTCCTGCTTCTTTTTCGTCGTCAGTCAAAACTGCTTCTGAAGATGCCAGAGGCTCTAACATCAGGCATTTTACTTTTAGTCCTGCCCGGTTAATGCACTTTTCAATATTTTTAGCAGATGAAATCTGGGCAACCACGATATGAAAATTTGCTTCAAGTCTTTTACCCGACATCCCTACAGGATTTTTCACTCCGGTTTCATTATCTACAATGTAACTTTGTGGAATAACATGAATGATTTCTTCTCCTACATCAATTGGAATCTTAAGCATATCGATTTCGAGCTTTTTAACATCTTCGCGGGTTATTTCATCTTCATAACTATCGCGATTGATATAACCGCGATTTTTTATGCTTCGGATATGTTGTCCGGCAATTCCCACGAAAACTTCATTCAGTTTCACACCGGCTTTTAATTCAGCTTCCTCAACTGTTTTTGATATCGCCACAACGGTTTCTTCGATGTTCTGGACAACACCCCGTTTAACCCCTTTAGATTCAGTCTTGGCCATCGAAAGGATTTCAAGACGGCCATTTTCATTTATCTTCCCGATAATGGTTACGATTTTAGTTGTGCCAATGTCAATGGCTCCTACAATTTGTTCTTTGTTTATCATTTTTTTAACGTTTTGTGCAAACAATCTGGTTTTTGTATTTCAGGTTTATTATTTTATAGTTATTCCAGCCAATTTCGTTGAATACACGATACATCGACTTCAATTTTTTAAATTTGTTATCTATTTCATCTGCTTTGCCGAATATAATTATCTGGGAACCTACCCTTGGTACCAGTATCATATCCTGTTTATTGTTGACATAAATTTGTTCAATTTGTGAACGCCAGAAATCATCATTATCAATATATTTTGCGATATAAAATAAATTGTAAATAATATTCGGGCGGAGAATACTGTCTTTTTTTGAAGGAAAGATATTCCGGATGACAGTCACGTCAAAAGGTTCTTCAATATTACCATTTGCAATAGGAGTGAATGCAGCGTATTGCTTTAATATTGGAATAAGCTGACCTGATTTGTCGATAAAATAATTCTGGAGTTTTTTGTTTGTTACCCTCAATATTGGCTTTCTTTGTTCCACCACGATATTCAATTTC
>Ga0265323_10001026_pt1 | contig 14551 bp, 20 predicted proteins | sample 41225metaG_FD_193580 | JGI IMG/M metagenome (GOLD analysis project Ga0265323, IMG submission 193580) | Rhizosphere microbial communities from Carex aquatilis grown in University of Washington, Seatle, WA, United States - 4-12-25 metaG | ecosystem: Host-associated > Plants > Roots > Rhizosphere... | reverse complement strand
ATCGGAAGAGATAAAAGAAGATTAATCGAACTGGAAAAAATCACAAGAGATTTCTTTGGAAAAGATTTGAAAATAATTTAAATAAAAATGGTATTCGATTTTGAAGAGATAGAATTTAAAGACCCAGAAAAATTAAGGACAGTTTATAATTTTTTTAGTAGTCATGGATTTTCTTGTAGAGCAGGCTGGGATATGCAATGTTATTTTGAAAATCATAAAATAATTGGGTACATAATTAGAAGCGGAAATCAAGATACTTCAATAATAGGTTTGTTCAGAAAGAACGAAAGATTTGAAGAAACTAAAAACGGATTATTGAAAGTAATTTAATCACGATAATTCTTTTAAAGGAATAAAATTAAACAAAATTATGAAAAGTTTAAGTCTTAGACTTCCAGAAAATGGCATAGGATTTATTGTTGTTGCTAAACCAGAATTAAATTGTTTGGACTATGAAGAGGAAGCAATAAGAAAACTTGTTGATTTTTTAAAAGAAACTTCCCCTGCAGTTTATCAGGATTTAGAAAGAGAAATGACTACAAGAAATTTAGCAAGAGATTTTAGCTCAGAAGAGTTATATGAAATTGAAATGATTGCTCAAAAATCTTTTCATTCTAATGGAAAGATGAATTCTTATGGTTGTATACAAGAAGCTAAAAAAAGAAGATATGAAGAAGAACAAAAGGAAATTCCTTTCTAATATTAATTTTTTTTACGTCATAACATTTAAAAACTATTTTTCTCAACATATTTTATGGGTTTAAAGAGCGCAAAAAAATTAATGAAGAATAGAAAGAATGCTAGATGGCAAGACAAAAAATATATTGCGAAAACTCTTAATCTATACGCTAAAGCTGATCCGCTAGAAGGTGCAAATCAAGCAAAAGCAATTGTTCTACAAAAAGTTCAGAAGGAAGCTAAACAGCCAAATTCAGCGATGAGAAAATGTTGCAAAGTTCAGTTAACAAAAAACGGAAAATCAGTAACTGCTTTTATTCCTGGAAATCTCGCTCAAAGATTTATTGAAGAACACGACGAAGTTTTAATCGAAAGAATCGGCGGAAAACAAGGACGTTCTAAAGGAGATATTCCTGGAGTTAGATTCCAAGTTATTCAAGTAAATGATCAGCCATTGGAAAGATTAGTTCATGGCAAGATAGAAAAGGGTAGAAGATAAAATGGAAGCTGAAAGAAAAAAATATCTTGAAAATATAAAACCTGGAGATTTAGTTTGGGGAGAAATTCCTAGAGAAGGTTGGGATGATCAAAATTATCTTCCTGCTGTTGTTAAAAGAATAAATCTTGATGAAAATAATGTAACAGTAATTGATGTTAGTGATAATAATAAAGAAAAAACATATACCTATTTTTTAACTGACTCTGAATTAGTTAAAGAACCAGGATTTTCAAGAGAGTTAGTGAAAAAAGAATATAAAAAACATAGGGGGATTATTAGAAAAATTTTAAATTAAAATGGCAGAAGAAAAAAATAATTACAACTTTAAACTATTTGACTTGTATGATATTTCAGGAATTGAAGTTAAAGACCCAGGATTGAAATCAATAATAAATCTTCAACCAAAATTAGTTCTTAATTCTCATGGAAGAAATGTTCAGAAATTCGGTGCATTGAAAGTTAATATTGTTGAAAGATTAATGAACAGAATCGCAGTTGCAGGACACAGAGGAAAAAAACATAAAATCGCAAAGGGTGAAGCATCAGGAAAATATTCAAAGAATATGAAAATAGTTCTTGAAGCATTCAAATTAATAGAAAAAAGAACAGGAAAAAATCCAGTTGAAGTTTTAGTAAGAGCAATTGAAAACGCTGCACCACGAGACGAAATCACAGTAATCGAATACGGAGGAGCAAGATATCCTCAAGCAATTGATGTTGCTCCAATAAGAAGAGTTAATTTAGCATTAAGATGGTTTGTTCAAGGAGCATCTGATAAAGCGTTCAACAAAAAGAAAACAATAACAGAAGGACTTGCAGAAGAAATAATTCTTGCATCAGAAAATAATGGAGAAAGTTTCGCAGCAAGAAAAAAGAATGAATCTGAGAAACAGGCTGATTCTGCTCGTTAATTTTTCTCACAACATTTAAAAACTATTTTTCTTAAAACTAATTATACAAAAATGGCAGAAAAAGAAACACAATTTCAAAAGATTCAAAGACTTAGCTCAAGCCAGAAAAATATTAGAAACATAGCTACAAGCGCGCACATTCACCACGGAAAAACTGCTTTGACAGATAATCTTTTAGCAGCATCAGGTTACATGGCTGCGAAAAATGCAGGAAACCTCGACGAAGGAATGGCAACATGGCAGCATTCTGATGAGCAGGAAAGATTAATGACCGTCGATTCTGCAAACGTTTCTATGGTTCATGATTTTCAAGGAGAACAATATTTAATCAATTTAATTGATACTCCAGGTCACGTTGATTTCGGTGGAAATGTTACAAGAGCAATGAGAGCCATCGACGGAACAATCGTCTTGGTTTGTGCTGTTGAAGGAATAATGCCCCAAACAGAAACAGTAATCAAGCAAGCATTGAAAGAAAGAGTTCAGCCAGTTTTATTCATAAACAAAGTTGATAGATTAATCAAAGAAATGAAATTAACTCCTGAAAGTATGCAGCAAAGATTTGTAAAAATTATTCAAGAATTTAATGATTTAATTGCAAAAGTTGCAGAACCCGAATTCAAAGAAAAATGGTTGGTAAATATTAATGATGGAAGCGTTGCATTCGGAAGTGCAAAAGAAAATTGGGCATTGTCTGTTCCATTCATGAAAAAAAATGGAATTACATTCAAAGATATTTTTACATTAGTAGAAATGCCCGACGCTGAAAGAAAAGATTGGACTTGGAAACACGCACCATTATATGAAGTTCTTTTAGATATGGCTGTAAAACATTTACCTAATCCTTTAGAAGCACAGAAATACAGAATTCCAAAAATTTGGAAAGGAGATTTAGATAGTGAATTCGGAAAAGGTTTAATAAATTGCGATCCAAAAGGAAAAGTTGCTTTTGTAATTACAAGAATTGTAATCGACCCTCGTTCTGGAAAAGAAATTTCAGCAGGAAGATTATTCTCTGGAACATTAAGAAATGGAATGGATGTTCATCTTAATCTTGAAAATAAAGAACAAAAAGTTCAGCAAATATTTGTTTATAACGGAATAAAACCAGAACAGATTGATGAAATTGGTCCTGGAAATGTTTTAGCAATTTCTGGAGTAACAGGTGAAGCTGGAGAAACCGTGACCGAAAAGCCAGAAACACCTTTCGAAGAATTAAAACATATTTTTGAACCAGTTGTTACAAAATCTATTGAAGTTAAAAAAATGATGGACTTGCCGAAACTAGTTGAAATTTTGAAACAAGTTGCAAAAGAAGACCCATCTGTTAAAGTAGAAATTAATGAACAGACAGGAGAAAGTTTAATTTCAGGAATGGGAGAATTACATTTGGAAATTATTGAAAATAGAATAAAAACAGAAAAAGGACTTGATGTAAAAACTTCAGCTCCTATTGTTGTTTACAGAGAAACAGTTAACAAAGAATCAGATTCTGTCGAAGGAAGAAGTCCAAACAAGCACAATAGTTTTTTTATTTCAGTTGAACCTTTAGAAGATGATGTTTACGCTGCAATCAAAAATGACGAAATTCCCGAGGGAAGAGTCAAGAAAAAAAGCGGAGAACTTGCAACAAAATTCTCAAGATTCCCAGATTATGATAACGAAACAGTAAAAAGCATTAGAGATATTTACAAAGGAAATATTTTCTTTGATAAAACAAAAGGAGAAGTTCACATCGGTGAAGTTATAGATATGGTTTTGGATGCATTCGAAATGGTAATTGATAAAGGACCATTAGCGAGAGAACCTTGTACAAAAATGAAAATTTCTTTAAGTGATATCAAACTTCATGAAGATGCAATTCACAGAGGTCCTGCACAAGTTTATCCTGCAGTAAGAGAAGCAATGACAGAAGCAATGAAAGGTGCAGATGCATGTTTACTTGAACCGGTTCAGATTCACGTTATCGAAATCCCCGACAGATTCTTAGGTACAATTACAAAATTAATCGGTGGTAAGAGAGGACAATTATTGGAAGTAAAACAGGAAGGAGCTGGAACAGAAGTAAGAGCAAAAATTCCCGTAGCTGAAATGATTGGTTGGAGTAATGATTTGCGTTCTGCAACAGAAGGAAGAGGAGTTTCATCTCTCGCTGATCAGTTATTTGAAAAAGTTCCACGTTCTTTAACAGAAGAAGTAATAAAGAAAGTTAGAGAAAGAAAAGGACTTGCAGAAAATCAGTAAATAATTTTTATTTTAATTCTTCATCACAATAATTCTTATAAAATAAAATCTCTTAAATTAATTATGAATTTGACAAAATTAATTCTTGTAACTTCTGAAAAAAATGCTAGAGGAAATTTAATTTTCAAAAGATTAGACACCGAAGAATATATTCCCAAAGAAAGTATTCATACAATAAAACAACCACCCTTACTTTTATTATTTGATTCTCATTCGTCATTGCCAATTTATATCGAGAGAGCAAAAAGATTTAGAGATAAAGCAAATGCATTATTAATTGGAGAAAAAGTTCATGAAATTGAAGGAACTTATTATTCTGCGTCGTATTGCAAAATTTAATTTTTATATAATATATAATTCTCTGTTTCCGCAAATTTCACAAACATAAATATGGTCTCCCAAAATAGGCCAAACATTTCTTGGAATATAAGGTTGTTCTCTTCCGACACAAGTCATACTTTTTATATCACAAAGTTTACAAATTCTTTTTCCATTCGGTGTTGAAGGAATAGATTCTAAAATTTCTCTTTCAAGCCTTTCTGTTTCTCTTTTATGAAGTGAAATTAATTTTTTTGCTTCTATTTTGAAAAGATTATATTGTTCTAATTTTGTTCTTAATTCTTTTTTTTCTATATCACTTATCATAGACAAAAAATATTTTTCTACTTTTTAAAAATGATTACAATTCAAAATATAATTTTTCTCTCGAGATTTTATTAAATTTAAAATTAATTATAACAATTGAAAATCAAAACATTTATAAATATAATTTTTTATAAACTCTTATGGCAAAAGAAAAACCAAATATGAATGTTGTCTTCGTAGGACACGTTGACGCTGGAAAGTCAACTACAGTTGGAAGACTATTATTCGATACTGGTGTTGTTTCTGAACAAGAAATGAAAAAATTGAAAGAGGAAGCTGAAAAGCACGGAAAAGCTGGATTCGAATTCGCTTATGTTATGGATAAAATTAAAGAAGAAAGAGAAAGAGGAGTTACTATCGATTTAGCTTACAGAAAAATTATGACTCAAAAATATCAAGTTACAATCATTGATGCACCAGGTCACAGAGATTTCGTTAAGAATATGATTACAGGAGCTTCACAAGCCGACGCTGCTTTCCTTGTCGTTGCTGCTCCAACAGGAATAGAACCACAAACAACAGAACACTTGTGGCTTTTGAGAACAATGGGAGTTCAAAATCTTGCAGTATTAATTAATAAAATGGATTCAGTAAATTACGACGAAGCAAGATTCAATAAAGTAAAAGAAGATGTTTCTGCTCTTTTGAAAACAGTTGGATACAAATTAGAAAAAGTTCAATTCATTGCAGGTTCAGGACAAAAAGGAGATAACATTGCTAAACATTCAGAAAATATGCCTTGGTACAAAGGACCAACAGTTACAGAACAGATGGATGCTTTTCCACAACCAGAATTACCGACTAATCTTCCAATGAGAATGCCAGTTCAAGATGTTTACGAAATTACAGGAATTGGAACAGTTCCAGTTGGAAAAGTTGAAACAGGAATTATGAAAGTTGGACAAAAAGTTATGATATTACCAGGAAGAACAGGAAAAGGTGTTCCTGGAGAAATTAAGACAATTGAAATGCATCATGAAGCTATGCCAGAAGCATTAGCTGGAGATAATGTTGGAGTAAATGTTAGAGGAGTTGGAAAGAAAGATATTGCGAGAGGAGATGTAATCTGCGATGCATCTGCACCAATCCCAATCGTTGAAGAATTCATTGCTACAATGGCTGTAATCAATCATCCAACAGTTTTAGCTAAAGGTTACACACCAGTTTTCCATATTCACACAGCTCAAGTTCCATGTCAGTTTGTTGAACTTATAGAACAAATTGATCCAAAGACAGGACAAGCGATAAAAACAAATCCTGATTTCTTGAAGAATGGAGATGTTGCTAAAGTTAGAATAAGACCTCAAGGAAACTTATGTCTTGAAACTCAGAAAGATAATCCTTACATGTCAAGATTCGCTGTAAGAGACGCAGGACAAACAGTTGCAGCAGGTATGTGCATCGAGATTACAAAAAGAAAGCAATAAAGTTTCTTTTCTTTAATATATAAATTATTATAAATTTCTATTAATTGATAATTTTATGATAAGTCCTTACAGAAATCGTATTAGATTGTTAAGAGAAAATGTTATTGAACATGTAGAAGAAGTTGATTATGAAACCGCAAACAAAGTTTTTGATGCCTTATCTTTTTTTTATATGCATGAATTTGTTTTTTATTCAAGAACAATTGATGAAACAGAAAATAAAGATTTGAAAAAAGGAATGTTGGAAGAATTAACTTGCAGAATGGATGAATGGAAAGAAATGATTGAAATGCAGGAAAAATGGGGAGAGATTCATTAAGTTATGATAAACGCAAACAAGGAACTTATTTTTGCAATATCACAAAGATTGTTTGAAAATGGAAGCATGCTTTCTCAACAAATAAAAAAAGTTATTGATAAAGTATTACTTCAAAAAGAAATTTACCTGACATCTGATTTGGAAAATTTGGAAAGGATGTCAATAGAAGGAATTAATTACATCATAAGAAGCTGCCATCATTCAAAATTAATTAAAGATACACTAAAAGAAAGCCATCTGGAAGGAGAGGTATTATCTGCTATTTTAAAAAACCATGAATCAGTCTATAAAGATATGAATATATTAGTCGAGTACTGCAATTCAATAAGAGAACATGCCTCAAAGGAAGGATACATTATTAATGAAAAAGAAATATGCTTGAATTAATATATATTTTTTCTCATAAAAACTTTTAAACTATAATTTTATAATCATTTTATGGACGAACAAGAAAAAAGAGAAAGTTTATTTTTGGTTTCAATAACCGGAAGGAATATTAATTTTGAAGTTCCTGTGAACAGCATGAATGATTTTGAAAACGTCGAGAATATTCTTAAAACTTTGAAAAAGAAACTGTAAATAATTTTCTATAAAATTTTAATTATAATTGTGTAATAACAATAATACTTAAATACTAATTCTATGTAAATTTTTTATGTTAAGAAAAGAGATGACGAAAGTTGAGATTGAAAAAGAATTAACTGGCAAAGGAGATTATGTTCTTATTGATAACATGACCCGATTTCTAAAAGAAAATCTTCCAGTTGATATAAAAAGATTTGTTTTGCTAAAATTAGTTGAAGTTTACGAAAGAAGAAGCATGTTTTCCGACGCTGCTTTAGTATATGATAGATTGATAGAAATTTGCATGACCCCTGCAGACAAAGTTGGTTACAGAACAAAAGCTACAGAATGTTATATTAAATCAGGATTTTATGACAAGGCAGATTTGTCAATGAAAAATCTTTCAGGAGAAACAAGACTTGGCGAGAGAGCAAAAATGAATTCTTCAATAAAAGATTTTTATTTGAAACAAGCACAAACTTATGAAAAAGAAAAAAGAAGAGCAAGAGCAATACAAACTTATCAGAAACTTTTAACATTAAATTTATTAGATGTTGAGAAAAATGAGATTAATAAAAAACTTCTTGAACTTTACAAAGAAACAGGAATGATAAAAGAAGTTATGGAAATGCGAAAAAAACTTGGAGTATAATTTGTTGTTATTCTATAAAAGTAACATTACAAAAGTTTAAAAATAATCTATTTCTAATGAAATTATGTCATTCACTTATGAAGATATACAAAAAACTTTAATTGAAAAAGAAGTTTATGCTGATGAAACTTACATAGTAAGAGCTTTGAAAACATTTGGTTTTGATGAATTTCCAAAAGCAGGATTAACTGATTATGGAGCAAATCAATTAATAAAAAAAGTAACAGACATTCAAGAATATGAATCAAATTTAGTTCTAAAAAGAGAAAGAAAAGCATTAAGAAAGAAAAAAGGAATTGAAGAAATTTCAATTGATAAACCAAAAGAAAAAAAACTTCCTCTTGCAATAAGAATTCCACAAGCGGGACTCGAAGGAATTATTTCATTAACTGCTTTAGCGGGAGCAGGAGTATTATTTTTGGGAGTAGGAAATATGTGCCCTGGTTTTTTTATGCCCGGTTTAATGCTAGGAACTTCAGAAAATCCTACTATTAAAACTGCAGGCATGATACTCACTTGTGCGCCATTAATAGGACCAGCTATGATGTTACCTGGATTTATTTACCAAGGAATTCTTAAGAAATATCATATTCCAAATGCAACACATTTCTTTTCTGAAAATTAAATTATAATCTAAACATTTAAAAATCCATTTCTTATAATAGTTCTATAGAAATGTCTATTAGATTATAGATTATATCATATTCACATTCACGTTCCATTTTTTGGAGAGTCGAACTGACTACAGAGATCGTAAACTGTAGATATTTCTTAGAAATCATACGATTTCAAACAATTAAATAAATAATAAAATAAAATGGCAAAAATAAGTCCCGTATCAATAAAATATATGATACACGCAAGTTTTTCATCAGAAGGCGCTTTGGAAAAGCCTGACGTAATCGGAGCTATCTTCGGACAAACAGAAGGACTCTTGGGTTCAGAACTCGAGATGAGAGAATTGCAGAAGGAAGGAAAAATAGGAAGAATTGAAGTTGATTTGCATAAAGAAGGAAAAAATACTATTGGAGAAATAAAAATTCCAACAGCTTTGGACCAAAGTGAAACAACTTTAGTTGCTGCTGCAATTGAAACAATAGAAAGAATAGGACCTTGTGATTCTCAAATAACAATCGAAAGAATTGAAGATGTGAGAGGAAGCAAGAGAGATTATATTGTTGAAAGAGCAAAAAAACTTATGCAGGAAATTCACGGAACAACTGACTCAAGAGAAATTTCAGCAGAAATCAAAGATTCAGCAAAAATTGCAGGAATAAAAGAATATGGAACTAACAAACTTCCATGTGGAGATATTTCTGGAAAAGAATTGATTGTTGTTGAAGGAAGAGCAGATGTTGTTAACTTGTTAAGAAATGGGGTAAACAATGTTATTGGAATGAATGGAACAAAACTTCCTGATGAAATCAAAGAATTGGGCAAAGAGAAAGAAATAACTCTTTTTGTCGACGGAGACAGAGGAGGAAAACTTATCGCTCAAAACGTTACTGAAAATGCAAATATCATGTACATTGCCACAGCTCCAGACGGAAAAGAAGTCGAAGAGTTGATGGGCAAAGAAATTTTAATGAATTTAAGAAAAAAAGTCCCTGTAAAGGACTTTTTTTCAAATTTTTCTGATAGAAAAAGAGAAGCAAGCAAATCATATTCACAAGAAAAATATTCTGAAGAAAAACAATCAGAAAAACCCGCAGAAAAAGAATTTGAATTAACTTCAGAAGATAAAGAAAAATTAAAAAAAATCTCAAAAGAAAATGAGGGAAGTGGAAGAGCAATTCTATTAGACAGCAAATTAAACGAAACAAAATCAGTATCTGCAAAAATTCTCGCAAGCACATTAAAACGTTCAAGAGTAAAAGTTCCAGTAATAGTAATTGATGGAATTGCAACAATGCCAATAATAATTTCAGCAGAAGAAGTAGGATGCAAAGTAATCACAGCAAAAAATTTCGCATCAACTGATACAAACATTAAATTAATGAGTTTGTAAAATTATATGAAAACTTTATCTTTAATAATACATCCAGAATGTTTAGATAATACAAATAAACAAGATAGAAGAGTTCTTGAACATTTAAAAGAATTAAAAGAATCTAAATCAGTTATAATTATTTCAGCAAATGATGGAGGATTCCCTTTTGAACTTCCGGGAAATGATTCATTTGGAAAAGTTGATAAAAAAAGAGTAAGAAACACAATCGAAGGATATAATTTAGTAATTCTTTATGGTACAATGAGAAAAGTTTGTGTAGAATATGCCGCTGAAGCAATTCTTAATGAAGGAATTCCTGTTGCATATAATATTAAAGGAACAGCATAAATTAAATAAATAATTCTTTAAATTCCTCTTTCATAATTTCTTTATGTCAATTAAGTTCGGTCCAGCAGGATTAGGTCCTGTAAAAGATGCAATTTCTAATTTGGAAAAATATCATGAATTGGGATTAAAAGCTTGCGAAATCGCTTTCACTTATGGTATATACATAAAGGAAAAAGAAGATGCAATCAAGATTGGAAAGAAAGCAGAGGAACTTGGAATTAAATTAAGCATTCATGCTCCTTATTGGATTAATCTTAATTCTCTTGACAAAAAGAAAATTGAAGAAAGCAAAAAAAGAATTCTTGATTGTTGTAAAATAGGAACTTTGCTGAAAGCTTACAGAGTTGTTTTCCATGCAGGATTTTATTCTAAGATGGATAAGAAAGAAACTTATGAAAATATCAAAAATAGAATTCTGGAAATGCAAGAAGAAATTAAAAAAGAAAAATATACTCCCAACCTTGCCCCAGAAGTCATGGGAAAAATAAATGTTTTTGGAAGTGTTGAGGAAATAAGCCAACTTGTAAGGGAAACTAAGTGCAGTTTTTGCATTGATTTTGCTCATGTTCTTGCAAGATACAAAAGTTATCGCATCAAAGAGACACTCAGTGAATTTCAAAATGAGAAAGAACTTCATATTCATTTTTCTGGAATTGAGTACGGGGAAAAGGGAGAAAAAAACCACAAGAAAACTAGCGAAAAAGAGTGGGAAAAACTGCTTTCTGGACTGCCAAAAAACAAGGAAATTGTGATAATAAATGAGTCCCCTTTCCCAGTTGAAGATTCGGTTCTTGGACTATCAATTTACCGACGGTAAAACCCTTATTACTTTCTAAAGGGGTGACATGTCCTCAATTGTTACTTACACCTAGTATTATGAGATAAGAATTGTACTGTTGTCACCATAAAGTTTATAAGGGATTTTATGCTGTCAAAATTACAGAAAACAAAGCTTTTCTGCAACTAAAATAAAATGAATAAAAGATGAATACAAAAAGAACTTTGGTTTCTTTTATGTTAATCGCAAGTGTTTTATTGTTAGCAAGCGCTGTTAGCGCTGCATCAATTGTTCAAAGCACTACAAGTTATAACGCAATAAGCGTTAAGCTTAATGGAAATGCTATCACTGATACTGCCAATTTACCTACAGTTAATGCAGGTGATACTTTGACTATCCAAGTTGGATTCAATAAGTCATCAGCAGGTACAGATAACGTTAAAGTTAAAGCTACACTTGAAGGCAATAGTAATGATGTAACTGCTACTACTTCAGCATTCGATGTTCAAAATGGAAATTCATATGTCAAAACTTTGACATTAAAAGTTCCTTCAGATTTCGAAAGCGATTCACTTGATGCAAGTTTCCCTTTAACTGTGAAAATAGGAGATGAGGAAATTTCATTAGGTAATATACCAGTTCAAAGAAATTCATTTGACGTTTCTATAAAATCAGTAATTGCATCTAGTACAGCACAAGCAGGAACTTCTGTTCCAGTTGATGTTGTATTAAAGAACGATGGTTACAATGACTTAACTGACATGTATGTAACTGTTACAATTCCTGAATTGAATATAGAAAAACAAGTTTTCTTCGGAGACATTGTAAACGTTATGAATGTAGATACTGACAACAAAGATAGCGTTAGAGGAACTATTAATTTAGATATTCCTGCTACTGCTAAAGCCGGTAAATACACTTTGACAGTTGTAGCTAGTAACGACGACACAACAAGCACTGCGACACAAGATTTGACAATAGCAAATAGTATTACTGATCTCGCTATGAAATCAGGAAATGATTTAATTTTGCTTAACCCAACAAACCAATTAGTGGTTTACACAGTTAAGTACAATACTAACACTGCTGCTGTTGTAATCCCAGCTGCTTCAAGTAAGACAGTTGCAATAGACGTTCCAACAAGCGGAGACTACAAATTTGATGTTTCTGTTTACTCTGGTGACGCTTTATTAGACACTGTTAATTACGCTGGAACAGCAAGCACATCAACTCAAATAACAAGTCCGGTTTTCGTATTGACAGTTATACTGGCAATCGTTTTCCTAGTTTTGTTAGTTGTATTGGTTGTTTTGATAACAAAGAAACCGCAGAAGACTGAAGAGTTCGGCGAAAGTTACTACTAAGACTAAAAAAATTTAGTTTTATTTTTTTTATTTTTTAAATTTTTTTTATACTTATAAAAAGAAGAGGTGAAAAACAATAAAATGAAAGAAGCTATCACCCCCGTAATTCAAATAGAAGAACTAGATAGAGAATTAGCTAAAGCAGGTTCTGTTTCTGGATTATTAACACGATTAATGGAATTAGAAAGTGTAAAATCTTATCTTGAACTTTCATCTGATGAGGAAATAAAATCTTATTTCCAGCAAAAAGGAATTTCAAATGTTAGAAATCAAGAAGAATTAAAATCATTCTATAATCAATTAGAAAATAGAATAGGTGAATTAGCTACTTCCCCCGATGAAAGAGTTAAATCTTATTTTGAAAAAGTTCCCCATTCAAGAAAATATTTAGAAAATTTGCTTGAAATTCCAACTAGATTATCAAGATTAGAACAAACTTCAAAAATTGGATTTGATGAATTAAAACCAAAATTCAAAGAGGTTTTGAATTATATTTGGGAAGCAGTTATGGAAAAAGGTTTTAGTATGGAAGAAAAGGGTAAAGATGCTTTGAAAAAATATAAAGGGGGGGTAGAAATCTATAAAAGTTGGGAAGAATTTGGGATAGAAAATAGAAAAAGAGATGTCGTTATAATAAATGCAGGAAATTACAAAAAAGGAATAGATGGATTATATCAAAATCATTCTTTATTTAACTTAACAATATTAAAAGAAAAAATAGAAAGAAAGAAAATTACAGAAATAAAAAAAGGTTTGTTTGGGAAGGAAAAAGAGAAAATCTATATTAAAAATAGTATAGTAAATCCAGAAAAAGGAAATTTTTTTACTAAAGGATTTATATTGGGTCATATTATGTATACTGATTCTGAATATACTTATTGCTCTTCTGTAGAAGAATTAATTGAATGTTTAAAAAAAGAAGTTCAAAACAAACCAGAAGAATGTCTTCCTCAATTACCTTTGTTTATTAACACTTTTTTAAATCTTCCAAACATAATGGAAAATTATCTAAAGAAAAATCAAAAAAAATTAGAAGAGGTATTCAAAAAATAAAATGACCAATAAAGAATTATTAAGACAAGAATGGAAAAGAATTCTAATTTATTCCCCAGAAGAACTTGTTTCAAAAGAACCTAATGAATACCTTAATCGCCTTGAAGAATTATCAAAAGGTGAATCTAATCTAGAAGACTTATCCAATTTATATTCTGACGCAATTTTTATTTCAAACTATTCTTTTGCTAAATCAGAAGAAGAAACATTAGAACTATTTGATATGAGTCCAAAAAGTATTGAAGCTTCAATTTGTGAACTTATTTTTAATTGCATGGCAGAATCAAGACGATTGCATTCAGAAGGAAGTCTTGAAAAAGAAGATTTGTTCACAATTGAAAAAATTATTGATAGCATTCCTCTTGAAAAAATGGCGATAAAGGAAAGAGATGAATTTAACAAATCTTATAGTAAATTCAAGGAATATACTACTGGAGTTTTCTTGAACGAAATTATCTAAATATTTAAAAATTTAAAATAAGATTAAATATTATGTTAGATGAAATAGATTTTGAAAAAGAGAAAATCCAAGCAAGTATGATAATTGTTTCTGATTATATCGATAATAAACGTTATCCTATAACTGGAACAGCAGAATATTATCTAAATGATGCGATTAAATTCTTTGTAAATATAAGAAATGGATTAATGAGCTGTTTATATCCAAGAAAAATAGAACTTGATTATGAATCTATATCCCCAGTTGGAAACGAATTTGTTGAGATAAATAATGCAATTGAACCAGTAATAGATAGAAAATCAAGAAAAGAAATGTTAAGTAGAGTAAGAAAAATTAAAGGAATTGAATCACAATTGAATAGTATGAAAGAAAACCCAAAAAACTTTTATAAAAGAGCAGATTCAGCAGAATTATCTGAAATTTGCAAAAAGATAAATAATGTCATACCAAAAAAGATTCCTTATATCTTATGGCAAATATAATTAATTTTCTTTTTTATCCTGATTATCCATTCTTAAACTAATTATTTTTGAAATTCCTTCTGACATGCTGATTCCATAAAGATTCGTTGAATTAGCCATAACTTCATCATTGTGTGTAATAACAATGTATTGTCCCT
>Ga0265323_10001025_pt1 | contig 14552 bp, 12 predicted proteins | sample 41225metaG_FD_193580 | JGI IMG/M metagenome (GOLD analysis project Ga0265323, IMG submission 193580) | Rhizosphere microbial communities from Carex aquatilis grown in University of Washington, Seatle, WA, United States - 4-12-25 metaG | ecosystem: Host-associated > Plants > Roots > Rhizosphere... | reverse complement strand
ATCGGAGGTAGGGCGGCTTATCCTTAAGCCGCCGTTCGCATCATTGGGCGCGCTGCCCTCGCCCGCCCGGCGCGTTGGGGACAACGCGCCCTACCTTGAACCAGATCCGCCGCGGCGTTGCGCAAAAACCGGGTTGATCGAAAATCCGGCTCGCTCCGCGAACGCGGCGCCGCGATCCTGATTGTTTTCATGTCAACTGCCACCGTCTCCCCGGAAGCGCCCTGGCGCGGCGGCTTGCGCGCCGCCCGGGCCAACCTGCTGCCGGGGCTTGTACTCCAGGTCGTGGCGCTGGCGCTGGTACTCGCCTATTACTGGCACCCGCCAACCCAAAGAATCCTCGCCCGCCTGAGTGTGCTGCGCGTCGATCTGGGGCTCGTGTCCGGCATCATCTCCACGGGCTTTTGCGGTGGCGTGCTGCCGTTTCTCTATCTGCGCTATGGTCCGCGCGGCGGCGCCCGGCTCGGCTGGCGGCAGGGCGCGTTTCTCACCGCCTTCTGGGCCTACAAAGGACTCGAAATCGGCTTGTTCTACCGGTTGCTCGCGTGGGCCGTCGGAGAACACCCCGACGTGCGGACCGTCATCCTCAAGGCGTTTCTCGACCAGTTCGTCTATTGTCCGGTGTTCGCCGTGCCGTTGACGGTGCTGGCCTACGAATGGGGCGAGGGCGGCTTCTCGACGGCCAGGGTCGCGGCCGACATGCGAGTTCCGGGTTGGTACGGGCGCCGCGTCCTGCCCATGCTCCTCTCCAGCCTCGGCGTCTGGTTGCCGGCGGTCGCGATCATCTACACGCTGCCGACGCCGTTGCAGCTGCCGCTGCAAAACGTGGTGCTCTGCTTTTACACGCTCCTGATCGCCCACCTCGCCCGCCATACCCGGCGCTAGCGTGGTCGAAATTGAGCCGTAGCTGCAAGTGGTTTGCCAAGCGATTCCCGCGCCGTGACCGGCGCGGTTTCGCGGCGGAGCCCGGGGCAGATACCGAGGCGGCAATCATTTCCGGGCCTCCAGTTGCCGGCGGGTCTTCTCCAGTTCGGCGGAGAGGAGTTTTTCGTCCGGCAGCGCGGTGAGATATTCGCGGACGAGCAGCTTCGTGGGCAACGCATCGGTCGCGTAGCGCACGAGCGCCTCGCTCTTGCCGCTGCAAAGGATGATGCCCACCGGAGGGTTTTCGCCGGGCTGCGCCCAGTGTTCGCGGGCGTAGTTCAGGTAAACGTGCATCTGCCCGGCGTCGGCATGGGTGAAGCGGCCCATCTTTAGATCGAAGATGACGAGGCAGCGCAGCCGGCGATGGAAGAAGAGCAGGTCCACGCGATACCATTCATCGTCAATGCGCAGCCGGCGCTGACGGCCCACGAAGGCGAAGTCGTTGCCCAACTCGAGGAGGAAGGTCTCGAGGTGGCGGATAAGGGCATCCTCCAGGTCGGTCTCGGAATATTCATCGCGCAGACCGAGAAATTCGAGGACGAGCGGATGGCGGATCTCTTCGTCGGCACTAACTGCATCGCCGGGCTCCGGCCGCCCGCCTTTTGCCAGCATGGTGGCCTTGTTACGCGAGAGGGCAGTACGTTCGTAGAACTGGCTGTCCATCTGGCGCTGGAGCTGGCGCACGGACCAGCCGCCGCGCAAAGCCTCGGTGTGATAGAAGGCGAAGGCCTCCGGCGAGCGGGCGCGGCTGATCAACAAAACGTAGTGCGACCACGGCAGCGGGAAGGCGCGGGCGAGATCGGACAGCGCAAAGGGCGTAGTGGAAGATTGTCCAGACGGTGTTTGGAAAATCCGAGACGACGTCTTGGAAATGCTCGACGGTGTCGAGCGAATCGAAAGTGCGTCAGATTGGGCAGACGACGTCTGCCCAATTGTTGCGTCTCCTGATTCAAGCGCCGGCGTCGCTCGCATCACGCCGACCAATTTGCCCGACAGTGTCGAGCAAATCCTCTCGGTCGGCTGGGATAGGTAGAATTGCCGGAATCGTTGCAGATTCTGCCGAGAAAAGCCGCGACCAAACTGCGTGGTCAGGTCGTCAGCCAACCGGGCCAGCAATTCTTCGCCGTAGCCCGCCCGCTTCGCGCCGCCCTGCTCGAACTCCACGATCCGGCGTCCAACCTCCCAATACGTCGCCGTCATGAATGCATTGACGGTGCGGGCACTGGCGCGGCGCGCGGCCTCGAGCAATTCGCCGATGCCACCGAGCAGACCGGAGTAGTCCACTACGGAAGTGAGTGAAGCGGTCTTTTGCTCCGAGGTGGGTTTGCTCATGGTACGAGGATCGGATTGAGACTGGCAACCTGGTGTCCCCATTCCCTTTTGAACGCGAACTGGAATTAGCGGCGCCGGCTTTTGGTCGGCTGCCACTCGGCGGTGATGACCGAGGTAAAACCGCCGCGGGCCTTCCAGCACGAGACCACCGTGAGGCTGCGCGGCCGCAGCAAGGCGCCGAGATCGTCGCAAATCTCGTTGGTCACCGCCTCGAAGAAAATGCCCTCGTTGCGGTAGGCGTGGAAATAGAGCTTGAGCGACTTGAGCTCAACGCAGGTCTTGTCCGCCACGTAGCGCACCGTGATCTCCGCGAAATCTGGATGGCCCGTCATCGGGCAGAGCGACGTGAACTCGTGGTGCGTGTGTTCGATCGTGTAATCGCGCGCCGGCTGCGGATTGGGGAAGGTCTGGAGGATTTTCGGATCGGCCATGATGGAAGAAAGGATCAAGGACCAGGTAACAAGTGGCAAGTCGTCAGCAACGGACCGTTTCCCCGCCACCCGTCCTGTCTTGGTCCTTGTTACTTGATACTTGCCACTTCCGGGCCGCCGGCCCGGCCTACGTCGCCGTTTCCGTGTAGCGCTGCTCGCGAATCACGGTAATCTTGATCGTGCTCGGATACTGCAACTCTTCCTCGACCCGGCGGCGGAGCGTCTTGGCCAGCTCCTGCGCCGCCTCGTCGCTGACCACCTCGGGTTTCACCACGACGCGAATTTCGCGGCCGGCCTGGATCGCGAAGGCCTGTTGCACGCCCTCGATCGACATGGCGAGTTTTTCCAGCCGTTCCAGGCGCTGGAGGTAATTCGTCATCGACTCAGCGCGCGCCCCGGGGCGCACCGCGGAGATCGTGTCGGCCAGAATGACAATGCCGGCATAGACCGTCTCGGGCTTCACCTCCTCGTGATGCGCGGCCACGGCATTGACGACCATGGGCGTTTCGCCGTGCCGCTTGATCACCTCGGCGCCGATCAATGCATGGCTGCCCTCGAACTCCCCATCGACGGCCTTGCCGATGTCGTGGAGCAGGCCGGCCCGTTTGGCGATATTGGGATCGAGGCCGAGCTCGCTGGCCAGCATCGAGGCGAGGAAGCCCACCTCCACGGAGTGATCGAGCGCATTCTGCGTGTAGCTGAAACGGTATTTCAGTTTGCCGAGCAGCTTGATGAGCTCCGCGTGCATGCCGTTGATATTGAGCCGGGTCACCGCCTCTTCGCCGGCCTGCGCGGTGTGCTGATCGATCTCGTCCTGCGCGCGTTTCACAAATTCCTCGATGCTTGCCGGGTGGATGCGGCCGTCCTGCACCAGACTCTCCAACGCGACCCGGGCGATCTCGCGGCGCACCGGATCGAACGAGGAGATGAGCACCATCTGCGGCGATTCGTCGATGAGCAGGGTGACGCCGGTGGCCGCCTCGAACGCCTTGATGTTGCGGCCCTCCCGCCCGATGATGCGCCCCTTCATATCCTCGCTGGGCAGATGGACGATGGTCGCGGTGATGTCGTTGTTGGGCTTGCTGGCCAGACGCTGCATCGTGGTGACCAGGATGCGGCGCGCCTCGTGCTGGATGTCCTGCTCGGAGCGTTCCAGGATGTCGCGGCGCATGGAGCGCAGTTCGTCCTGGCACTCGAGCAGCACTTCCTCGCGCAATTGTTTTTTGATTTCCTCGGCGTCCATCTGGGCCATGCCCTCGAGACGCTTGCGGAGCGAACGGGAGAGCGAGCGCATGGCGTCGCGCGCCTGCTTCATGGCGGCGTTTTCCCGGGTGAGGCGCTCCTGCCGCTGTTCCAGCTGATAATCGAGCAACGCCAGCGATTCCTCGTGGGAGCGGATTTCGCGCAGTTTTATGTCGATTTCGATCTCCCGCCGGTCGAACTCGCGATTGAACTCGGCGCGCTTGCCCGCGATCTCCTCTTCCGCCTTCTGTTTCAGCTCCTGCGCGGCGACCGCGGCCTCGCGCTTGGCCACCTCGATCAGCTCGGCGGCGTTCTCGTGCGCCACGCGCCGGGTGTGCCGGGTCACCGCCCAGATGACGAGAAATCCGATCGCTCCGCCCACGAGCAACGCCACCGTGAGCGACCAGTCGATCGAGTCGCTCTCGGCGAACGGTAATGCGAAGTTGGCTACGCTGACGCTCGTCAAGAGGTTGGCACCGTAACCCACGACGCCCAAATCTCAAGTTTTTATCTGGCCAAGAGCCTGTCGGACTTGCTGATGAATACCATATCTTCTTCGGGAAGTTTCATTGGGATAGCGGGAACCTGCCTCGACAGGCTCCTTAAGCAGCGCTTCGCGCTGCGAAAACCGGGTTTCCCCTTCGATTTTCCGCCGCCTCGCGGCGGTTTAAGGAGTTTGTCGGTCGCGGCGGATTGCATCGCGACGAAATCCCGAGCTTTTTCCGGACTTTTATCCCAAGCCCGACAAACTCCTACGGCGCCTGGAAGGCCGGCAGGGTCCCGTCGAGCACGCCCTGGATCCGCGCGAGCGCGGCGGCTTCGCCATCGCGCGCATCGGTTTGGGCCAGCACGTAAGCCCAGCGGTCCGCGTGACCGCGCAGCCGGGCGAGCGCGTCGAACCACATCCGCTGCCAATATGCGGCCACCACCCGGTCGGGGCCGACAAACCAATACGCCACGATCTCCGGTGGCGCCGCGCGCCGCCCCGCCGGACCGGGGGCCTCGCGGTGCACGTGCAGCACGGTGGCCGGGAAATCCCCCCCGGCGCGGCTGGGGTCGCGGAAGCGGTGCACCGCCGCGCCCCCGATGGTCCACCCCTGTCCCACCAGACACAGCTCGGGCCGGTGGATCGACGAACGGTCGCGTCCGCTCAATACCACGGAAAGGAAGACGCTGTGCCCCGGATCGTCGAGCGACACGTACCGCTTGCGCGAGTAGCCCGTGTCCGGCGGCAGGATTTCCCGCTCGAAGGCGGTGACTTCGGCGCGCCGGCCGATCCAGGCATTGCCCAGGAACGTGGGCAGCTCCACCGGATCGACCTGCCCGGCCGCCAGCCGTACGCCGGCGCCCGCCACCGTCGCGCGCGCGTCGATCCACCGTGTGCCCGCCGCCACGGCCAGCGCTCCGGTCACCACGGCCACCAGCACACCCCACGGCGGTCCCGCGTACTCCGGGGGCGCCCAGCGCGGCCCGGTCGCCGGCGCCTCAAGGGCGGCCGTCTGCGGCCAGCATCGTCTGATGATGGCGATCGTCGCCAGCACCAGCCCGAGCACGATTACGAACACGAGGAATCCCGCCCACTCGTGCACCCCCCCACCCGCCTTTTGGCCGAACCATTGCGCCGTAAAGACGACCGCGGTGATGCGCACGACATTGCCCACATAGGTGAAGGGCAGGCTGAGCAGCAGCATGAGCCCGCGCAGCCACCACGCGCGGAAATACAGGTATCCTCCGAGCAGCGACAGGGCGAGCAGTGCCATCAACGAACGCACGCCGGAGCACGCCGCCGCCACGTCGTACTGGAAGGCGCCGTCGGGCGCAAACAGCTGCGTGCCGCTGCGCATCACGTCGAAGCCGGCGCAGTGCGCCAGCCCGTAACTCGCATTGATGACCCAGAGGCGCAGCCAGAACCCCGCCGTGTCGAGAAAGTTGACCGGCACCGCGAAGAGCAAAAACGCCAGCGGGAACAGCGCCGCCCGCCCCCACCGCCGTCCGCCGGCGAGGGCCAGCACGCCCCATGCGAAAAGCAGCAGCGCCACGATCGAAAGCCGCGCCTGCTGCACGAAATAGCCGAACAGATGCAACGCGAGCCCGCCCAGCATCGCGCTCGCGGCTAATTTTGGATTTTGGATTTCCGATTTTCGATTTTTGCCATTCGCAGTCCGCCCTCCGCTGTCCGCCGTGTGCCGCCCACTCTCCGCTTTCCGCTCTCCGCTTTCCGCCCTCCCCAGGTTCCGCCAGAAGAGCCAGGCGCTCAGCGCCAAGATCAGCCCGCCATGTTGTGTCTCCGACGTGGGGTTCACCCATTGAAACCCCCACCAGTAAAACAGCGACGCCGTGTCGATGTAGCCGCGGCTCGCGTTGCCGCAAAATTGAAACACCGCGACACCCGCCAGGGCACACCCGATCGTCGACCAGGGTACTCCAGGCTGGGATTTCGCGGAAGGGCCACTCATGCTGTTGTCACTCTTCCCTGCGCCTCGCCACTTTCCAAGCCTGCGATGAAGCTGCTCGTCCTTGCCCAAACGCCGCCGCCCCTGCACGGGCAGAGTCTGATGGTGCAAACCCTGGTCGAAGGCCTGCCGGCGCTTGGCATCGCGGTCTGCCACGTACCGCTGCAGCTCTCGCGCGACCCCGCCGACATTGGCCGCTGGCGTCCGGGCAAGGTGGCGACCGCCGTGCACGCCGGGCTGCGGGCCCGCCGGCTTGCCCGGCGCGGGCATTGTGACGCGCTGTACTACGTGCCCGCCCCCGGCAAACGCGGCGCGCTCTGGCGCGACCTCCTTGTCCTCGCCCTGGCCCGGCCGGCCTGCCCACGGCTGATTCTGCACTGGCACGCGGTCGGATTGGGCGAGTGGCTGCACACGCGCGCCACCAACGCTGAGCGGACACTCGCCCGACGATTTCTCGGCCGGGCCGATCTCGCAATCGTGCTCGACGACGCACTGCGCGCCGATGCCGATCTGCTCGCACCGCGCCGGGTGGTAGTGGTGCCAAACGGCATCGCCGATCCCTGTCCCGATTTCCGGCCACGCCCGCGCGCCGGCCGGCCGGGTGAGGTGTTGTTCCTCGGACTCGGCAGCCGCACCAAGGGCCTGGCCGACACCGTCGAAGCCATCGGTCAGTTGCAGGCTCGCTCGCCCGGAACGTTCCGTCTGACCTTCTCCGGCGAGTTCGCGACCCCCAAAGACCGCGAGCATTTCCAGGAGCAAACCCGCACGATCGGCGATGCCTTGAGGCATGTCGGGTTCGCCGACGCCGACCGGAAACGTGCCCTCTTTGCCGCCGCCGATGTCTTCTGTTTTCCGACGGTCTACCCGCACGAGGGCCAGCCGCTGGTGTTGCTCGAAGCGCTGGCCCACGATCTTCCGATCATCACCACGCGCTGGCGGGCGATTCCATCCATGCTGCCGCCGATGCATGTCTGGTACGTGACGGCCGGACGCATCGACGAACTGGCCGCCGCGCTGGTAGGAGCGTGCGAAGCCCCGCGGCCCGACGGTGCCCTGCGGTGTCACTTTCTCGCCCGCTTTACCCGCGAGCATCACCTCGCCGCACTCCATAGTGCGCTGCGATCACTGGCCGGCTAGAAGTCGTTCGTAGATTCGCGCCCACTGTTCCGCCACGACCGGCGCCGAAAACCGCTGCAAGTGCCCGGTATCAACCCGCAGCTCGCGCCAGGCATCGGGCTGAAGCAAATCTCGCCAGAGCGCCGCCAGCGCCGCGGGATCATCCGGTTCGAACAACCAGCCGTTGACACCATCGAGGATCAGGTCGTCCGGTCCGCCACCGCGGGCGGCGATGACGGGCACGCCGGCATAAAGCGCTTCGAGGGCAATCAAGGAAAACGCCTCCTGATGGAATGGCACAACCACGGCATCGACCTCCCGCAGTAGACCCGCGGAAGAAGGCTGCCAGCCCAACCAGTGCACCTGGTCGTCCAGGCCATGCCGGGCGGTCAGCGCCTTCAATTCCTGCGTGTAGGCGGTCGAGTCGGGATCGCCGGTCGATCCGCCCAAGTGATAATACTCGACCGGGGCATCCGCCGGCAGCCGGGCGAGCGCGGCAATCACCAGATGCCACCGCTTGTTGGCCGTCAGCTGGCCGGCGCCACCGAGACGCAGCGTCCGGCCCCCCGGCCAGCAGCGCATCTCCGCCGCGGGCGTTCCGGGCACGCCGTTGGGCACGCAATCCGTCCAGTCCGCCGGAACTCCGCCAAAATAATAACGACGCATCGCCGGCGTCAGCCAACGCAGGCGCTGTCCGAGAATCTTCTTCGCGGCGCGATAGAACCAGCGCTGCCGTCCGTAACAGTGGACGCTCACCACCACCGGCGGTTCACCCCACCAGCGGAGCCACAGCGCAACCAGCAAACCCGCGCGCGAATGGCCGTGAAAAACCCGGCCGGGCTCGGCGCGCAGCCAGTCTCGCACCGCACGCGCCGCCGCCCGGGCGCGCCAGATGTTTCCCAGGCTGATCCTCTCGCCTTCGACGCGGGGCAACTCCAACACGTCCAGCGCGGGCCCGTCCTGTCTGCCAAATCCCGCATTGACCCCCAGCACACAGCGGAAGCAGCCCGTCGCCGCCAGATGGCGGATGACCATCATGATCCCACCCCGATCATCATCGTATCCGGTGTAACAAAGCACCGTTATCGGATTTGCCGTGATCATATCTCTGGCCGACCGGATGCCGTCGCGCCCGGGGGGTATCCACTCCTCCCTGGCGTGGGCTGCCACCGGCCGCGCCGGCCCGTGACGGCATGCCAATACCCCGTTGCCATGGCGCACACTTTTTCCCAGCGGTTCTCACCAAACAGCAAAACCTTGATCACGTCGTGGCTGTAAAACCAGGCATCGCGAAGAGCCCATCTGAGATCGACGCTGCCCAGACACGCATAGAGGATGAGCAGGTTGCGGGCCTGGTAATACCGCCGCGCGATGCTGTAATCGTTGATTCTCACATTTCTTCCCAACCAGCGACGCTGCTGATATTCACCCATCGCATGGTCGAGAATCACCCGGCGGACTTCGAGCACCAGCCAGCCGGCCCGTCGGCAGCGCAGACAGAATTCAAAGTCCACGTAGGCGATGAAGAAATCGTCCCGAAACCCGCCCACGGTCCGCAGCGCCGCGGGCGACACGAGGTTGCCCGAGGCCGCGGTCACGCTCACCGGCACATTGCCCGTGGGGTTGTGCCGCACCGACCCGGCCGGCGAGTAGACAAAGCCCAGGTGCCGGTCGCGATAGAGCGGCGCCAGCACCGCGATCCGGTCCCGTTCGGGATAGGAGGCGTGGGCGGCCAGTAGCTCGGCGAAGTATCCCTCAGGGACACCGCTGTCCTGATCGAAGGTCGCAATCCAATCGAAGCCCCCGGCCAGAGCGCGCGCCGTGCCTTGGTTAAGGGCGGTCGCAATGCCCAAGTTCTCCAGATTCTCGATCAACTCCACCGATGGATGATTGCCGAATGCGGACAGCCGCTCCCGACTTTCCGCCGTGGCCTCATTGTCCACCACCACCACGCGGGAGACCTGGCCCAGGATCGCCTCAATGTGAGCTGGGACCTCCGGTCCGGGATGGTAGGTGACCACAATGGCGCAGACCCGATTTCCAGCCGATTGCGGGCCTGTTGCCTTCTCGTCTGGTCCGTTGGTGGTCATGCCGCAGTCATGCATAAAAAGAATGCATCGCCAAAAACAAAACGCCCCGCAGCCTTGCGGAAAGGAATGAAGATCTCGCGTGCAGACGTCTGCCAGCGATTGTTGCCGATCGTTCTGTCACAAGCTTTCGGCCTCGTCTGTGGCATCGTTGGCGTCCGGCTGACCTCTCATTTGGTCGATCCCGCTGACTATGGCCGCTATGGCATCTTCACCAGTCTGATTCCGATCGGATCCGGGGTGATCTACATTGGGCTGGTGAAATTCCTGAACCGGCACTGGCGGGACGCCGCCGACCGGCCCGGTTTGCTGTGGGAAGTGCTCGGCGCGACGATCCGCAAGGCTCCTTGGTTGGTAGCCGCGTCCGTCCTGGGCACGCTGATCGCCGCGCCCGGGCACCCGTGGTTTTTTGGCAGTCTGCTTTTGACCAGCGCCTATCTGTTGAGCCTGACCCAACTCGCGCAGGTGGCGCTGCAGGCGGCCCGGGAGCACTGGCGCGACCTGGGCATCGCCGCCAGCGTTTCTGCCACGCGCTCCCTGCTCCCGCCGCTACTCTACAGTTTTTCGGGCGCAGGCTTCCGTGCACTGCTGGTGGGCTTTTTCAGTCACACGTTGCTTGGAACGTTGGTCGGAGGCTGGAGCCTGCGCCGCTGGTGGCGGCAGGCGCCGGCCCAGCCACGAATCCGGAGCCTGACGCCGAATTATGACGGCCCGCGTTTTGTGCTGCTTGCGTTGGTCAACTGGACGCTGCTCGGGCTCAACCGCTGGCTGGTCGTATGGTTTTTCGGCGCGGAAACCGCCGGCTACTTCACCCTCGCGGGCAACATCGGCCTTATCCTGCCCGCCATGCTGGGCCTGATCATGCAACAGTTTCGTCAGCCCGTCTGGTTTGAAGCCGGGCATGCCAGTCTGGCGCAACGTAAGGCCTTGTTGCGGGACGTGGACCTGACCGCGCTGCTTTACACCGGGCTGGCCCTGGGGATGACGGGCGCTCTGCAAACGGCCATGCCCCTGCTGGTAGGCCCGGTGGTCAATGCCAGCTATCTCCCGGCCATTGTTTTCGTGCTCGCGACCGGTTTCTCCACCGTGAGCATCACGATCGGGGCCTTTTATCATACCCTGCTGCTGGCGGCGAAACGTGAACGCGATTGCAGCGCAGCCGACCTGAGCGGCGCTGCCTGTCTGATCGCCGGCGGCTTTATCAGTGCCTGGTCCGGACTGGAATGGCTTAAAGGCTGGCTGGTGGTTTCACCGGTCGTGCCGTGGCTGGTGAATCGCACCGTGGCGCGCCGCGCTCTGTTCAAGTCGGTCTGAAAACGAGTGCCGCTCCTGAACTGGCGATGAACTCACCTGCGGCCACCGCGCCACGTCCGCCGCCCCACCGGACAAACCGACCCGGCTTCGTGCTCGCCAAACAAAGGCCGCGGGACATACAGCGAGAATCCTCCCGGCAGATTGCCGGTCCAGAATGAATCCCCGGCTACGACAGACTTTGATTGGACTCGCCGCCAGTGTGGTGGCGGTTTGGCTCGGCTGGGAGATTGCCGACCGGTCCTTCTTCTGGCCCGTCCTGGCCGCGGTCGTCGCGTTGGCTGCCATTCTCGTGCGTCTGACCCGGCTGCCGTTCGACGTCATCACGCTCGGCCTGGCAGTATTCGGCTACATCGTGGGCAACCGCGGGTTCGCCCAGCTGTCGCTCTCCGGCACCTTTCCGGTGTTGCCGGCCGAGTTCGTGTTGCTGGTGGCGGGCGGCATTCTGGCCGTGCAGAGCGTGTTTCGCCGCGAGCTCCCGGTGCGCCGCGATGTCCTCAACCTGGCCCTCCTGGTGTGGATCGCCGTTGGCGGGTTCCGGATACTGTTCGATTTTCGCGTGCACGGATTCACCGCGGTGCGCGACTTCGCCACTATTTACTATGCGTTGTTTTTCTTCGTGGCGCAGCAGCAGGCCCGCGACGACGCCGCGCGCCGGTTTCTGCTCGGCAGCCTGCTGGTCGGAACGATCACGCTGCTGCCGGTGTTCGGCCTCTTCCAGCTTTTCCCAGAATTCTTCCTGTCGACCCTCACCTTTCGCGGCATCCCGCTGGTTTTCTATAAAAACGATCTCGTGTACACGTTCCTTGCCGCGGGCAGCGTGATCGTGTTTCACTTGGCAGCCGGCAAACGCTGGCGGTTTCTCGGCTATCTGGGGGCGCTGTTGTTGGGCGGTTTCGTGCTGGTCGGAAACAGCCGCGCAACGCTCATGGGCTTGGTCACGGCGATCGTCTGGTTGTTGGTCGGCCGGCGGACGGCTTACGCGAAGGCCATGATCGGCGGAGGGCTGTGTGTTGCCCTTGGGCTGCTGTTGGCGACGTGGTTGAGCGGGCGCGACTGGCGCGACAGCGGTCTCTTCGTTGTCTACGAACGGGCGGCGTCGGTCTTCGATCCGCAGGGAGCGCGGGCCTATGCCAGCGCCGAGCTGGCCGACAAGCCCGACAATAACCGCTTCCGAATGGTTTGGTGGCACAGCGTGGTGGCGGAGACGTGGCAGGAGGCGCCGGTGTTCGGACTGGGGTTCGGCTACGATCTCGCGGAAAATTTTCTGCACATCTACGACTTGGGCGATGATTTCGTGACCCGCAGCCCGCATAGTATCCTGATCACGGTTATCGGACGCATGGGGTTAGTCGGGTTGCTGCCGTTTCTTGTCATGATGGGAAGCATGGCGGCACGGACGTGGCGAGCCGTGCGACGCACGGCGGCGGGCGATACGGTCGGCATGTCGTTGTGGTGTTGTGCCTGGATTATTCTGGTCAGCGCCTGCTTCGGCGTGGTGCTCGAGGGGCCGATGGGCGCCGTGGTTTTCTGGACCATGCTGGGAGTGGCGAGCGCCACGTCCGCCGCCGAACGGGAGCAGCGAGACGAGGAGAACGCCGCCAGCGCGGCCGCCGAGCCAGCAACCCTCGACGCGCCTCCTGCCCCAGTATGAACATCCACGCGCTCTACGCCCGGATTTCGCCGCAGTTTCGCCGGCGCCGGCTGCGAAAATTTTTCGCCCTGGTGCGCCCTCAGCCAGCGGAGCGATTGCTCGACCTGGGCGGCTATCCGTGGTTCTGGCCGCCGGAGACGCGGCGGGCCCGGATCACCTTGCTCAACCTCGCCCTTCCACCCGAGGCAAAAACCGCGGTCGCCGGTGCCTTCGACTTCGTCGCGGGCGACGGCTGCGCACTCCCGTTTGCCGACGGCGCCTTTGATATCGTTTTTTCGAACAGCGTGATCGAGCATGTGGGCACATGGGAGCAGCAACAGCGATTCGCCGCCGAGGCGCGCCGCGTGGGCCGGCGCCTCTGGGTGCAGACCCCCGCACGCGAGTTTTTCGTCGAACCCCATCTGCTCGCACCTTTCGTGCACTGGCTGCCGCGCCCCTGGCAGCGGCGGCTCCTCCGTTACGGCACACCGTGGGGCTGGCTCACCCGGCCCAACCGCCCGCAGATCGACGCGTTTCTCGCCGAGGTGCGTTTGCTCACCTTCCGCGAGATGCAGCAGCTTTTCCCTGATTGCACGATTCTGCGGGAGCGATTTCTTGGTATGACCAAAAGTTACATCGCCGTCCGCACCGGCCCACCGTGAACCTCCAATCGCCACTCGAGTACCTGAGCGTCTTCAAAGTCACCACGCGGGAGCGTTGGGACCTCGGGACGCCGCTCGCCTTGCTGGGGCTCGGAACATTCGGCGTTTGCTTCATCTACAGCGCCCAGTTCTCCGTGCACGGCAACGACTGGATCAAGCAGCTCATATTTCTGTCGCTGGGCGCGGCGCTCTACGTGGGGGTGGCGCTCATCGATTATCGCTTCTGGTTGAGCGTCGTGCACTGGTTCTACCTGGCCTGCCTGATCCCGCTCGTGCTCGTGCTCATCCCCGGGATCGGCAGCGAACGCTATGGCTCGCGGCGCTGGCTCGATCTCGGTCCTTTTTCCATCCAGCCCTCGGAAGCGGCCAAAGTCGCTGTGCTGCTGATGGTTGCCGGCATCCTGATCAGCTCCGAAATCGGCACGGTGCGGCAGTCGCTCCGCGTTCTGGGCAAGTTGGCGCTTGCGGTGGGATTGCCCATGTTCCTAATCCTGCTTCAACCCGACCTGAAGTCGGCCATCGTGCTTCCCCCCCTCGTCTTCGCCTTGCTCTACGTTTCCAAGCTCTCGACCCGCTTTTTCGCGGGTGCGCTGGGAGCGTTTGTCGTGATCGTGAGCATTCTGACGTGGGATGTCTGGCGCTATGCAAACTACATGGAGTCGCGTCACCTGTCGTTCATGAAGGACAAGGGTGCCTACGAGCAGCATTCGTGGCTGCCCTATTTGCACGATTATCAGCGCAACCGCTTCCTGTCGCTCGCCGCGCCCGCCGTCATCGACCCCACGGGCACGGGCGACAGCTGGAACCTGCGCCAGTCGCTCATCTCGGTGGGCAGCGGCGGGCTCACCGGCAAGGGCTGGACGGCCGGCACGCAGGCGCAGCTCGGCTACCTGCCGCGCTCGGTGGCGCACAACGATTTTGTCTTCTCGGTCATCGCCGAGGAGAAAGGATTCCTGGGAAGCCTCACGGTTCTCGGCCTGTTTGGGATAGTGTTGTTCAACGGTGTCCGCATCGCGGGTCTCGCTCGAGACCGCCTCGGCACGCTGATTGCCATCGGCGTGACGGTGCTCTTCGCGGTGCATGTCTTCGTGAACATTGCCATGACCATCGGGCTCGTGCCCATTACGGGCATACCGCTTCCCTTTATTAGCTACGGTGGCTCCTTTGTGCTCAGTTGCTGCTTGCTGCAAGGACTGGTCCAGAGCGTCTATCGCTTCCGGAAGGATTTCACATGACCCCATTCGAAATCCTTCCCCGCGATATGGACCGCTCTGCCGGAATTTCCTGCGCCGCGACCGCCGCCCAAGGGTGCCCCGGGCTCAACCCACCCGACCCATACCCGCACCATGAGCGATCAAACATCG
>Ga0265323_10001024_pt1 | contig 14553 bp, 11 predicted proteins | sample 41225metaG_FD_193580 | JGI IMG/M metagenome (GOLD analysis project Ga0265323, IMG submission 193580) | Rhizosphere microbial communities from Carex aquatilis grown in University of Washington, Seatle, WA, United States - 4-12-25 metaG | ecosystem: Host-associated > Plants > Roots > Rhizosphere... | reverse complement strand
GAATTTTTCGATCGAGGTTACGATTGGCTTCTTTTACCTGATCGATGATCAGCGCTTTCTCGATTGCCGCGCCGGAAAGACCAACAAGCGATTGAATGAGGCGTTTATCCGTTGCGGAATATGACGACTTCGATAGCCGCTCACCGAGCGTAATGTATCCGACTATACGGCGTTGTGAGAGAATCGGGATAATTAATGACTGCTGATGAAGATTCAGAAAATCAAACCAATCTGCAGTATTCTTAGGAAGCTTTGCCACAACCTGTAAAGAACGAAGCGGCCGATCGACTTCTACTACCTGCCCTACAACGGATTGATCAACCCCTTTTGCAGTAATGATCTGAAATGATTTTCCGTCCCGCTTGAGAAAAACCATACCCCGTGTGACCAGCATCTTGCCCATGAGTGTCCGCAGGACAGTGCTTAAGATAAAATCGAGGTCAAGTGAGGAATTAACGACGTTGCTGAATTCGAACAGTGGAAGAAAGTCCGATGTTTCCTTTCTCTCCGCTGTTTCTGATTGTGTGCGGATGCGCTTCATCGCTACGCTCCTGATACAGCGGAAGCATTCGAGCGATACTTGATAAGCCGGACTTCGTTTCGTTTTCCAGGAATAAAATTATATTCAACTTTATCCATTAACCGTTTCATCAAGTAGACACCAAGTCCGCCGCGCCTCTTGTGGCCAATATGGTCCTTTAAATCCGGAGGGCGAATCAATGAAGGATTGAACGGTTTGCCGTTATCATAGATTCTTATTTCGAAAGAACGCGTGCTTGGGAAAATGGAGATTTCTATCTCCCGGTCTGCGGCATATTGATATGCATGCTTGATAATGTTGGTGCAAGCTTCGTCGACAGCGAGAATAATGTTAGCAACATCCTCCTCAGAGAAGCCAAATGCGCGGGCTGCGGTATCGACAAATTCCCGTACTTCCACAAGGCTCTCTGTCCGGCTTGCTATTCTCTTCGATATATGCTGTGGTTGTGTTTTCATTGATGCAAGAATCTTTGTCTCTTCGAATCAAGGCTCAATTATTTCTTGATTTCCTTAAAGCGTGTTACCGCTTCTTGTTCATCTTTATAAATTTCATACAGAATGGGAAAGCCCAACAGGTCGAAAACATTATAGACTTTTGGCGACATGTTGGTCAGTTTAATGTCTCCCATATTCTTGCGGATATCTTCCACATACGCCATAAAAACACCCAGCCCGGCGCTGCTGATGTAAGAAAGATCACGGCAATTAACAACAACATTATACTTCTTCTCAGTCAATAACTTCTGAAAAGCGGTCTCGAGATCGGGCGCAGTATGAGCATCAAGATATCCCTTGAGCTCGATAACACTAACACCCTCTCCATCCCGATGGTGGATTTTAAAATCTGTCATGGTGGTCTCCTTCTTGTAACGCTTTCTTTACAATTTTCTGCATCTCCATCCTCTTCATTCTTTAGAATTTCCAATCCATTTCACCACAACGAGCGTTACATCATCAGTATACGCTCCTTGTCCTATAAAAGTTCGAACGCTTTGCAAAATACTATCCTTCATCAATTCTGCTGAACAGTCCCTGCATTCCCCGGCAGCCTGAACTAACCGCTCATAGCCATATTCTTCCATTCCCGCATTTCGTGCTTCAGTGATACCATCGGTATAGAAAATACAAATGTCACCCTGTTTCAGCTTTAATTCGCGCTCTTCAGTCGCCTGTGCAAATTGACAGCCATTCGTCAACCCCAGACCAATTCCCGATGACCTCACTAATTCCGACGAGTCACCGGAGATAAAAATCACCGGACAATGCCCGGCACGAGCCATGGTGAGCGATGCATGGGGAATATCCAGCACAGCATAGACAGCACTAATAAACGCATTCTTTTCCAGACTTTCCATGAGCGTATCATTGGCGCGAAGCAATAATTCCCGAGGTGTTGAGCAAATTTTACTCAGCGATAAAACAATTCCTTTCAACTCCGCCATATAAAATGCAGCAGAGACGCCTTTCCCGGATACATCACCGACAACAATTCCTATCCGTTCATCCGGAAGATTGATGACATCGTAATAATCGCCGCCGACTTCGAATGAGGATTCGGATACAGCGGCAAATTCCACCGAAGGTATGTCCGGCAGATGCTGGGGAAGCAGGCGCTTCTGCATCCGCTGAGCCACCATTATTTCTTGATGGAGACGTTCACGTTCAATCGATTTAGCGATGAGCCGGGAATTCTCAATTGCAATACTGACATGATCTGCAAATGTCGTCATCACATCGATATCATCCTGATCAAAAGCATTTTGATATTCTTTCGTTGCATGGAGAACACCGATGAGCTTTTTGTGGGAAAGGAGCGGAATAGTGAGAAGCGATCCGCGCGCGAAACCCTTCTCCTTGAGATATTTTGTCCGCCGGTCCGACCAGATATCCTCGATGAGCAGCACTTTATGCGAATCTATAAGGAACCGTCTGAGCTGGGTTCCATCTTCGGCGCCGATAAGGTCAATTTCCTGCTGCGAGATGTTTTTCTTCGATACCACATCGACGGACATCTCGCCGGTTTCGGCGTTCACGGAGAATAATTCCATCCAGACACTGCGTGCATCGCAGACTTCCGAAGTCATCTGCGTTACCGTATGGACGAGATCATTGAAATCAAACACCTGTGTGACCAGGCGGCTCAGATTATGCAGCGAGTTGAGCTCCGACTGTTTCCTTTCAAACACTTCCGCTGTCGGCAAGTGAAAGAGCGTGCTAATAAATGTAACGCCGAAATAAATCGTTCCAAAAATGGCATTGAGCTTTATAAATGTATGGAGCGGCTGACTGTAGGAAATGATTGCATTGTTCGTTTCCGAACCGCTTGCAAGATATACATCCAGCAGCGTGAGAGCGATGAACATCAGAATTGAATAAACGATGGAATATACCTTTTCACGCTTGGAGAGATAGACGATCCAGTTCTGCTTGAATGAATTCACAACAATGAGCAATATCCCAAAAACGAACAATATCGGAGGCAGGAACGTATCCTCCAGATGGAAGAACGGGAGCTCAGCACCGCATGCAGCAAAGAGAACTATGAGGTATCCGAAATAATAACGCCGTGTCGATTTTCGGCGTTTGAAAAGAATCATATCGTGGAGAGTAAACAAAATATATAAAGTAACAGCTCCCAGAACGAGAGAAATCAGTGTCGAAAAAAACATGAAAATAGCTGAACGATACATCGTCATCGGTTCCCGCCCGGAGAAATCGGCCGGCTGGAAAATGACAGCTAAACCGACAACAAGCAAGGAAATTACAATCGCAAAGAAAACACGCCCGATTTCTTTTGGTGTGTTACGAGATAATTCTTTACGCCGATGCTCAATAAACAAACCGATAAGAATGAACGAGAGAATCACAAAGATTTCACGGAACATCGAGAGGCTGGGGATATCAAATTTTACAGCAGTACGCACCACATCGTACATATAGACAACAGGCAGAAAGACCGCAGGAATTATCAAAAATGCTATTCGTTTCAATCGCGACACGATTTACCTGCTTTGTTTTCCAGAAATGAATTGCATAGATATGCCCAGCATATATATTGATACTGCGAGCAATACTATTTGGACAATTTTCATTCTCTGTTTTACCTGATAGAAAATGGTTCTAGACTTTCTCTATCTATTTCGATAGATCCGTAAAAAAGTTACAAAAAGAATAAATAAGAGTGAAGAACTATTAGACGGTTATACGAATGAAAATTTAAAGAATACGATTTGAATGCGTTTTTTTCTTATAGGAGCGACATTTTGCCACTCATCGATAGGAATCTGAGCAGAAAATAAAGGAAGGAAGCCAATGACTCCTTTTTAATGTCGACGATAGGCATTGGCAATCTTCGTTAGGCCTAACAATACAATTATGAACTATACTCTGCTATGAAGCGATCTACATCCCGAGCATAGGTGGATGCAGGGAACTCTTTCTTCAATGTTTGAAGAAGCTCGACAGCTTTTTCCTTCTTCCCTACAGCAGCATAGTTGGCCGCCGATCTCTGCAAGTTTTCTGGTGCTTGTATGGGCGTCATATTTTTCGATGCTGCTTTCTCAAAATAGGAAGCTGCTTTGCTCAAATCACCTTTCGCTTCATAACAAGCCGCTGCACCTGCGAGTGCTGAAGCCGAGACCAGCTTATCGCTCACGCTGATATCCTCGTAGCATTCAAGAGCTTTATCGTAATTTTTTAAGGCATAATAGGAGTTTGCTAAATACAGCTTCGCAAGTTGACCTGTTTTGGTACTGCCATGCTCATCAACAATAGCCTGTAAACCCTGTGTGCCTTCTTGAGGAACCCCGTTGATTGCAAGATCGTATTTGCCTGCATCGTAGTATTGCGAAATCTTTGCCAACATCGTAGTTGCTTTATCGTTAGAGTCAGCTCTGTTTTTACTCCAGAGAAAACCAATGACCGCGAGACCGACCAACCCGATTGCAACGTAAGAAAGAATCTTCGTGTTTTGTTCCATCCAACTGCGAGTTTCAAAATAAGCGGTGACGAGTTTGTCTTCTTTGATTTCTCTTCGAGAGACTTTTTTTTGCGGTTTTAGCATAAGAGTTCCTGATTCAATGAATAAGTAATGTGTATGTACGCCCGAGGCGATTCGAACGCCTGACCTACAGCTCCGGAGGCTGTCGCTCTATCCAGCTGAGCTACGGGCGCGTTTATTATTTCTCCATTTCCTTGCCTGGATCCCGCTATCACTCCGTTCTGCGGGATTCTGAAAATTGCTTCTGCTCATCCAAATCATTCGCAGGCAATTTTCGAAGCTACGGGCGCGTTTATTATTTCTCCATTCCCTTGCCCGGATCCCGCTATCACTCTGTTCAGCGGGATTCTGAAAATTGCTTCTGCTCATCCAAATCATTCGCAGGCAATTTTCGAAGCTGCGGGCGTATCAAAAAATGAGCTAATTTCTACGATTGCCTTCTTCATTAACGCTTAATAATACCAGTTTTTCACTCTCTTTGCAACAAAATTGGCAATGATGCTATAAAAAAGAAATGCCAAGCAAAAAGAGGTTTCTGGGACTCTTGTTACCTGGCATTTCAACTTTTTGGTTTATCTATATTGTTATGGAAAGCGTTTTCATTTCAGTCCATAACGGATTGCCAATACGTTGCGGCAGCAGATCTACCAATTTATCAGTTTATTTCAGCAAGACGAGCCTCTTTGTCTGGCTGAATGTTCCCGCTTGCAGCCGATAGAAATACACTCCGGACGAGAATGCCGCTGCATTCCACTGCCGCGTGTAGCTGCCGGCTTCTAATTCTCCGGAAAAAATCACCGCTACTTCTCTTCCAATAACATCATAGACCTTCAGCGTTACATGCAATCTTTGCGGAATCTGGAATGAGATCGTTGTTGAAGGATTAAATGGATTGGGATAATTATCCGAAAGCTGATAACGGAGCGGAGCATTCTCTGCAGCGACCGAAGTTGCTGTAAGCTTTGCCGTCATCATAATCGGATATGATTGGGCGATGATAGAATCTTTTACATTGACGCTCAAACGGTAATAATACGCCGTACCCGCACTCGTTGTGGTATCGATAAATACCGTGGCTGCCGGCGCAACCGATGCAATGGAAACAAAATTGGCGCTGGGACTCACCTTCCGTTCTATAACGATACTATCGCTTCCGGATGTATTGTTTTTCCATTGAATTTTTATCGATGTATTTGCAGCGGCGCTGATAGTTAGTTTATTCGGAGATTCCTTATATGTATGGATTAAAATATCTTTTACTTCGTTCCAGGTATGATCAGCTCGATTGTAAAACTTAAATTGGCCGCCGTCTTCCCATGCTTGAAATGGTATATTATGCGCGAGCGCCTGCTGAGTTACTGTGCCGTAGTAACACATGCGCGAATTATAATCACTCGTGTCCATCGCCCCGAACTCGCTCAAGGTCACCGGTTTGTTATGCAGGGAAGACCATGACGCAACCTGCGTAAATTTTTGTATTGTCGTGTTGATATCGGTAGAAGATCCGTACGTACCCGTGCCGATAAGCCCGAAAGGATACGGATCGTATGAATGGTAATACCCGATGAGAAAAGTGTCTATCGGGATAACCGCAGCAACAAGCTCAGCCGAGTTTGAATATTGGTAGCCGGAAAACAAAACGACTCGTGTCGGGTTGGTCTTCCGCATGATCGAAATTATCCTGGCGTTCAGGTCGGTCACATTTGCAGACGTCATCGGGTACGGCTCGTTTATTACTTCAAACAGCAGGCTGTCCGATTTGTCTTTAAATCTTGTGGCAACCTGACTCCAAATGCTGTCAAACCGTTCTTTATTGGCAGCCGTGTACGCACCCGCAGCCTTGAGCCACGATTCATGATGCGCATTGATAATGATAATTAATCCGCGGCTTAATCCCCAATTGACAATGGTATCGATACGATTGAGCCATACCGGATCGATAGTGTATGGCGGCGCAGCGCCCGTATGCTTATCCCAGGTAATAGGCAGGCGCACGCAGGTAAATCCGGCATTTTTATAGTCATCGAAATTGGAGGGAACGACAGCGGGATTGCCCCAGGAGCCTTCGTAAGGTGATTCAAGTGTGTTCCCCATATTAATGCCCCTCCCCATCGCTTTTGCCGCATCGCGGGGTGAGAGCTGTGCATTCATATTCATAGTAATGCACACGAGCATGAGTGCTGTCATTACAATGGTCTTCATGGATAAATCTCCAAAACGTTCTTAAATTTTTAATATCTATTATAACTTAGCGAAAAGTATGTTAGGGAACAAAAGGGAAACAGGTGGGAAGAAAAAAGAAGACGAGAGGGTGAAGTTTTGAAGGTGCGGGTAGTGTTGATTTTTTAACTTTCCTTTGTTCGGAGCAGGTTATCACTTCGTTTAGCGGGGTTCTATCTTTATTTGACAATATGTGACTCTTCGAATTGATTCGACTGCGGGCCGCTATGTTGAAAGTGTTCAACTGGAATTCATGGGTAAATATTTTTCGGTACAGGAAGCTTTTTTACCGTGCAAAACCTAAGAGTATTGAAGAACCAACCAATAATGTCCATAAAACGAACGCGACAATTATTCCTGCACTGGAAGATTTTCCAGATAACTTGCCAAGTCCAATCCCAATGACAAAGACTTCCCAAATCGAGAATATATTCAGTGAAGTAAGATCTCTATGGAAAATGTTAGCTGAGTTATAACTTTCAAGAACAGCAAGTGCAGCACTTGGGGTAGCAGCTGCAGTGCCAAAAGCCAACATCAATGCAATTGAAAAGACTCTTCCAAGTAAGTTGATCCAAGTAGTAATACCAAATAATTCAAGTATTTTAATATATACGATAGAAGATTTAAAAATTATCTTATTTGCAAGCCATAATAATAATGCGCAACCAAAGTAAGACAAGGGGACAATAATTACTCCGCCGGCAATAGTAAATACTATCATCGTATCACTCATCGAATTCATATTCGATTCAACTTGATCCGTCTCATCTTTTGTCAATTTTCCTTCTTTAACTTTATTATAAAGAACAGTACTTTGGGTATTTAAGAATTCAGCTTTCAAAGTATTATCTGCGAATAAAATAAAAGTATGACTCGCAAATATAATAAATGCACACAACATCGGTATAAGCCATAACGATGGCGAAGGCACCGAATCTTTTATGGATTCAAAAGCTTCTGACGGAGAAGCAAAGACATCTAAAACCGTTGCTGCGAAAGACGGCGCAGATTTTATAAATTGTTGTTCCATAATATTATTTATTATTTGACACAATAATAAGTGGTTTAATATTTATTGTCCTTTTAAGATATCACTTCGTTACAAGATTACACACTTATTATTATTGTCCAATTATGAGACTACCATCGATTCCAAATCATGCCATTTTGCCCATTGATGTGGAAAGTCTCTAATATGATCTTCTAACGTCCTAAATAATTTCAGTATGATGTTCTGTTCTGTCACATCTTCATCGAATATAATTTTAGGTAAGAATTTTATGTAACAACGATTTCTTTTTTGATATGTCAGAACAGGGACAATCGGAACATGGGTTTTCTTGTGGAGCAAGGCAGCACCGTGATTCACTTTAATAGTTCTTCCTAACAATTTTACGGTATAATAATTATCGGTAAGAAGCATATGGGTGTCGCAAAACAGTAAAATGCTCTTATCATTTATCAACGCGCGAAATAAACTCAATCCGTCTTTTTCACTTCTACTGTATAATTGAGGAACCACAGGGAAAACACGACCTTTTATAGCATTTGTTCTTTGAAGGTGTTGTTCAAAAACGCCGTCTTTATATGCTATAGGCGTACAAACCTCAACTCCTCTATTCCCAAGAACGATTGGTAACATTTCAAAATTGCTGAAGTGATAACCACAAAATATTATTGCTTTATCTTTTATTTCTTCAAAATATTTTTCGTTTTCGATAACAAAGTATTTTCTTATCCATCCTCCAAGCGCCTTGTCTTTTAGGTTAAAGAAAAGGGTCTTATCAAAAGCGATTTGCTTTTGTATATTCGCATACTTTTTAGAGAAATTCTTATCGGGAAAACCGGATTCTATAAATGCAACTTTTGCTCGCTCTATAAGCGCATTATCAATCTGTATTTTTTTAAAGAATATTCTTTTCAGGAAAGGATAGATTAATTGAACACGATCCCTCTTCATGAAAATTTCCAAAAGCTTGCCGCTAAGAACTATCGTCAGAAAATGTTTCAAATGAACAAACGATCTAGGTTTTTCTCTGAACATGACACGGTCGCCAATTTGTGAAATGAACCCATTGTCGACAAGAGACTCAAGAATTTGTGTGATATTAACCGTAGATACGTCTACATTGAATTCTTTCGAGATAATCTCTTTAATCTTTACTGGTGTTTTTCCTGATGCAATAAGTTCAACTACTTTTGCACCGGCTTTTGGCGTGGTCAGTGTGGTCAAGTCCTCTTTCTTGATAATTAAGTAATCCTCGGCCAATTTCTTTATAGATACAGGAGCCAGAATAAGAATATCGTTTTCTTCTATAGTATATTTCATTTAATAGACATTTCTCCATGTTGAAATAATATGGTGTAATCCTTCGATCTTTTCCTGTTCTTGATCTTGACAAAGGAAAGAAGAACACAATAGGCTAATACATATAAATACTGTACGTTCCAGTCAATGGTCAAATCTACATGTTCAATTACTTGCCGATGTATGAGAAGGAGATAAATATTCAAGACTAAAACAATGGAAATAAATAGATAATTAAATAACCGTCCTAGAGCAAAAATGATTACCGCTGTATCACTCTCTAAGTCTTCCGAAAAGTTCGCTCCTGAAAACCAACTTTTAAGCAATATTCCAGAATTTGTATAAAGATTATCTTTGCCAAAATAGTCAGTAAGGACAAAATATAAATCTGTTTTAAAGAATATATCAAATTGAAAAATAATTCCTGCGACAGTTTGCAGAATACAAAGATCTATTAATCGTGGATCAATCCTTATATCCAACAAGGCAAGAAGATTACTCAGGTGAAATAAGATTACGACTATCAATAAGTCCCCTATCATCCCTGCAAAATAGAATCGATACCTTTTTCCCTTTTCGATGAGATTTATTGCGTCTGATTGTGTCTCTAACACAATGAAAATGTATCGGGATCCAATTTTAATTTGAGCGGGCACGCCAAGACTCAAAGCTGCAAGATAGTGAAACCATTCATGCTTTAGCACTAGAAACCATGCGATAAGGATAGTTACAATAGGAAATTGTATGGAAAATTGAATTGCAGAAGAATACAATTGCGGAATGTTCAGTAGTTGGTGAGCATTCATTACTAACGCAGTGACAAATAGCAACAAATATATCCAATAAGCCGATCTGGAAAAGATAACATTGGCAATCTTTATCCATTTGGATGCATAGTGCTGGTTGATTTTGTATCCAGCGTTAATTTGTTGAGCATCTATCGAAGAAATAAGATTAACTTCAAATAGAATTTTTATCAATTCTTTAATGGACACATTCTGTCGGTATTGTTTACTTAAAACATCCTCTGTCTCAGATAGAGAACGCCCTTGGTTCAAGAGTTCTATCGCCTCCAATCCGATTGGAGTTGATTTTATGAATGAAGCGTTTAAGCAAGAGGATCCTATGACAACTTCTTCACCAGAGCAAGAGATATCAAGCGGTACCGTCGTGATCAACGAATGTGGATAAATTGGAATTTCCTGCATCGTTATTTCATTTCTAAGGCGAATTTATAGATATAGGTCAAATCGAATTGCACAAGGACGGAATTGAATGCTAAGCGATTGTCAGGTTGAATACTAAAGTTAGTTCCATCTTTTACGATATTATAGTTTTTCCATAAGGGAAAATCAACTTCAAATCCTAGTAATTTTATTCCAACCCCGGCATCGAGAAATGCAAAATTATCTGATTGAAGAACATTCTTGGATTGCCATATTTTAGCTCCTTCAAAAAATATCTTCACAAACCTTGGTTCAATTATATCCTTTGTGGTTGTTAATATATTAATATTTAGATCAACTCGAGTCGAAACAATATAGCGCCCCGATAGGTTTTCATCAATATATCCTGCTAATCCACCAGAGAATAACTGATCGTTAAAATATCTATGACCTACAAAACTGCCAAAGTCTGAATATATTATTCTCTTCGATGGCGAAATGAATAATCCTGCTTGAGAAGGATATATTCCATTAATCATTCCGGTATTCGTATAGTTCGTAAATGAAAAACGTCGTGAAATTGGGAAATCGTTATATCCTTCCAGCGTAACTTTTGTATAGTCATATTCTCCATCAAATATGTTTAAGCTTTTTTGAATCTCTACATCGAATTGATGAGTAGAAAGTTTATGGTCCAGGCCTACCGTGTACCGAAGTCCCAAGGTTACATCTTTTCCCTCCTGAGTATTGGAAGGATCATAATATCTTTCATCATATATTTCGTCATAAGAAAAAAGCAGCAAGAAATTATGCGAAGGATGCTCAAATTTATATTGACCTAAACGATATTCTAACCCAACTTCGGATTTTATTTCTCCCTGACATCTTTCATAATTTAAGAAGTAGTCATTAAAATCCTTAAAGAGTCTGGTTGTACTTCTGAAAACAAATGAGTAGTCAAAAGTCTTTGTTTTGGGATAATAGTAGGTAGAAGCTCCCAATGTGTGTGATTCATTACCGAATAAGTATGGCAACATATCATAAAAAAGACTCGCACCACCATATCCCCATCCGCTAAAGGAATTATGACTAAACCAAGGAGTAAAATACAATGAGTTTTGATAAAATGATTCTGTAGGATATATAAAACTTAAATGTAATCCATTCCATGATGTGGAATTGTTCCTTGGATTAAATTCAAGCAGGTTTCTATCTGGATCTATCTGTGCCGAAACAATTTTGTCCACACTGGAGAATTCAATTATATTGATTTCTTTATCCGCAAATATTTGCTTGCGAATGATGCTGTCTTTCTCTGTTTTGAACTCGACAACTACAGGCATAATGATTGAGTCTGCTCGAACCACTTCAAATGTTGTTCTGTATTCATTTTCAGAGTTTTTCTGCGAACGAAGTTCACCAGCTTTATAATCGCATTGTTTATTCGAATACACCCACTCATCAAAATACCATTGCCAATCCTGATGAGTAATCTCGTTGAAAGCAGAGACTAAAGATTTGCCCGATGGATGATGAAGAAGATTCTTTCTATAATAATTGCGCATCGCCGCATTAAAGACACTGTCTCCGAGAGAATATTTTAGCATGTCCAGTGCAAATGCAGGTCGTAAATAAACATTGCTAAATTCCACTCGGCTTCGGTAGTTGTATGCTTTGTCAGAAGCTGGTGGTAGAGAAGGGTTGTAAGATGATAGTGAAAGAAGACTATATTTCACAATCTCCTTATGGTTGGTTGATTCGTCTCCCATTAAGGTATGAATAATCCAAGAATCATTGAAATTCCCATTATATTTTTCTTTGAAATATCTTATTTCATTAAATTGCGTTAATCCCTCATCTAACCACGAGTCATCCATTTCGTTGTTCCCCAACATTCCATAAAACCATTGATGACCTATTTCATGAAACACAACCTCTTCAAATCTTCTATCCCCCAAAATATTTTTTGCTGAACATAGAACAAGGTTGTTATATTCCATACCTCCATACGGATTATAACTATCCACAACACAAAGCGACGGATAAATATAATCGCCATACCACCCGGTCATATATGTAACTGCGTCTCGTGCATATTGATCTGCTAGTTTCCATGTGATGTAATTTTCAGGAAGTACAAAAAGATAAATAGATGTATTTGCATGTTCAGTTTTTCTTAGTAAGTATCGGTAGTCGCATGCCCATGCAAAATCATGAACATGTTCGGCAAAGAATGAAATTGTTTTAAGCAAAATTTTGCCTGAATGATAATTTTCTTCTACTTGTTTGTTCACTGATTTCAAGGAATCAAGCTGCCGCTTGATCAAATCTTCGGGCATTTTGTCTAATTGCTTTGTGTATTCCAACATTTCGGCCCGCCGAATTTTTTCCTTCTCATCGGTCAATACTCCGGTTGCGGCAACCCACATATTTTCTGGCAAAGTAATTGAAACATTGAAAGTACCATAATCGCCGTAGAATTCACCTAAAATATGATACCCGTCATTATGCCACCCTTTATTATCATAGACAGCAATTTTGGGATACCATTGGGTCATTTCGTAATGCAGATTATAATGCCCAAGTCGTGAAATAAATCGTGGAATCTTCACCGTAAAGTTCATCGAGAAGTTTATTGAATCTCCCGGAACAAGTCCTCTCGGCAATAATACTTTCATTTCTGTCTCGTCGCCGTCCTTATATTTCCATTGAAGATGCGTGTCACCAATTCTGATTGTGTCTAATGTAATATTTCCCCGATCCGATTCTCTTATATAAAAGAAGTCATTTATGCCGCGATCTTCTTCTTCTCTTGCAAATATGGAATGTTCATCCTTATATGCATTTGGATAGAGATGAAACCATACGTATATCAGAGTATCAGGGGAATAATTGAGGTAGGTGAGTTTCTCACACCCGAAAAGCATGTGTTGCTCAACATCTAAGCTGACTTTAATGTCATAAGAGATATGCTGCTGAAAATAAGCACCCTGCTGGGCTGCTGTCGGCATCGTCATCATAATAATAAATGCAAAAGTCGTAAATAACTTTACATACTTTCTATTTGATTGCCAACTCATTGAACCCATGCCAATCTCCACTCATCAAAAGTTATTAAAAAACAAGGTTGATTTGTTAAGAAATGTTAGGGGAATGGAAATTCAAAATAATTCATTCCCCCTTTAAAGAAATGAGTTAGTTTAAATCATGAATTATTAATGCATACAGCAATATCAAACAATAAGGTAAAGAGGGGTATAGCTGCCATAATGAGATTTTTCGATTCGAGTTTCTTTGCTGTGATTTCCATTTGAGTGTCTCCATTTTAGTTAGATTAATCTCGACTTTTAGAAAATCGAGATGTTCATAAAACAAATGCTCCCTTTTCGGGGAGCATTTAATGATTTAACTTAGCTTGCCCCTGGCTAGTTGCATGTAAAAGTTTAAGAACACAATATAAAGACCAATGCCACAAACATAATTGCGTCCATACCTCCGACTTGCATTGTAAGGTTTTTTGATTCTAATTTTTTTGCTGTGATTTCCATTTTATCATCTCCTTAATTTAATCTCGTAATTCTTTCTGCGAGATGTTTGTTAGATTAATGCTTCCTTCTTTAAGGAAGGTTTAATGATTCCACTTAGTTTTCCAAGCTCGTTGCATGGAAAAGTTTACGAACAACACACCCAGATTACAACTGCAAGAAAAAGTATATTACCAACGGTAGACTGAGTTGGATTTTTTGATTCAATTTTCTTTGCTGTGATTTCCATTTTAAATCTCCCAAAAATAAAGTTAGATAGAGGCACAAAGGAAATAAGCCCAACACCCAATCCCGCTGAATACTCAAGCAGCAAGATTGTTCACATACAGATTTTTAGCGTTGATTTCCATTCGAACCCCATCGAATTTAGTTAATTAAGTAAAGTGGTTAAAACTGTAGCCAGGCGCACTTGATTTTAAAAAGAATAGAAATTAAAGTCAAGCATTATTTTAAATATTATTCAGGCAAAGAAAACAATCCCCCACAGATTCAGAATTGTTCTTCGACTGCTAAAGCAAATGCAGGTAATTTTCTGCGCGGCATGGGAGGCATGAAAAAAGGGAATGTTATTCTGAGGAGCGCAGCGACGAAGAATCCTGTCTCGCGCTTAAAATGGATTCTTCACTGCGTTTAGAATGACAGGGTGTGGTGCATTGTCGCCACTTTCTTTGAGCGCAAAGAAAATGGCAGAAAGAAACGCTTGCGAAATCGAAACGTGTTATCTTAAGGTCGACTAAGTATGCGGATACATACAATAGATATATTTTTCTGATG
>Ga0265323_10001023_pt1 | contig 14563 bp, 11 predicted proteins | sample 41225metaG_FD_193580 | JGI IMG/M metagenome (GOLD analysis project Ga0265323, IMG submission 193580) | Rhizosphere microbial communities from Carex aquatilis grown in University of Washington, Seatle, WA, United States - 4-12-25 metaG | ecosystem: Host-associated > Plants > Roots > Rhizosphere... | reverse complement strand
GCGTGCTCGGCCAGCGTGATGACGATGAGGCACAGGTGCCACGAGTGCTCGGCGTCGTTCTCGGCGCGACGGCTGTTGATGAGCACGGTCTGCCGGAAGATCTCCTTCAACTTGTCGACCTCGATGATGAAACGGATCTGCTGCGCCAGGCGCTCGCAGGCGGGCGGGGTGGTGGAGGGCGTCATGCCCCACGAAAGCGTCCTCCCGCGGCCAGGGCAAATGCGAAGCGCCCGGGCCGGGACTCCGGCGGCGCCCCGGGGCCCATCTCCGGTATTGCATTGCAGAGCAGGGCACTTTTCCGTCAATGACTTTGGACCCATGAAAATCCTCGTTGCCGACAAAATCTCCCCCAAGGGGGTGGCCTTGCTTCGCAGCCAGCCTGGCTTCGAAGTCGTGGAGGCGTACAATTCTCCCCGGGAGAAACTCCTGGAGATCGTCAAGGACGTGCAGGCCATCGCCGTCCGGAGCGAGACGAAGATCACCGCCGAGGTCATCGCCGCGGCGCCGAAGCTGCAGGTCGTCGGCCGCGCGGGCGTGGGCGTCGACAACGTCGACGTCGAGGCGGCCACCGAGCGCGGCGTGGTCGTCATGAACACCCCGTCGGGCAACACCATCGCCACGGCGGAGCTGACCTTCACGCACATGCTGTGCGGCGCCCGGCCGGTGCCGCAGGCCGCCGCCTCCATGCGCGAGGGCAAATGGGACCGCAAGACTTTCGCCGGCATCGAACTCTACAAGAAGGTGCTCGGCATCGTCGGTCTCGGCCGCATTGGCGGCGAAGTGGCCCGGCGTGCGCAGGCCTTCGGCATGCGCGTGCTCGCCTACGACCCCTACCTGGCACCCAGTCGCGCCAAGGCCATGCAGGTTGAACAGGTCGATCTCGACGCGCTGCTGCATGAATCGGACTACATCACCGTCCACATGCCGCTGACCGACCAGACCCGCTACATGATCGACGAAGCGGCGCTGGCGAAGACGAAGAAGGGCGTGCGCCTCTTCAACTGCGCCCGCGGCGGCATCATCAAGGAGGCGGCGCTCGTCGCCGCGCTCAAGGCGGGGCAGGTCGCCGCCGCCGGCCTTGATGTGTACGAGGACGAGCCGCTGCCGGCGGACCACGAATTGCGCCGGCTGCCCAACGTCACGCTCACGCCACACCTTGGCGCCTCGACCGCCGAGGCGCAGGAAAGCGTGGGCATTGAGATCGCCGAGGCCATCGTCGACGCGCTCCGCGGCGGCATCATCCGCAACGCCGTCAATGTACCGTCGATCGACGCCGCCACCCTCAAGGTGCTCGGTCCCTACCTCGATCTCGGCGCCAAGCTCGGCACGCTCGTGCAGCAGATTGCCCCGCCGCAGGTCGACAAGCTGCGCATAACTTATTGGGGAAAGATCGTCGACCTCGATGCCAACGCGGTCACCCGCAGCATCCAGCGCGGTTATCTCCGCCAGATTGGCGGCGCGGAGGTTAATTTTGTCAACGCGCCGGTGCTGCTGCAGCGGCTCGGCGTGCAGGTGGAGGTCATCAAGTCGGCCTCCGACTCCGACTACACTGAACTGATCCATATTGAGGCCGTGGATCCCGAGGGGAAGGTTTACTCCGCCTCCGGCACGCTCATCGGCAAGGGCAACCGCCCCCGCATCATCGCCATCAACGGCCGCGACGTCGAGGTTGCCGCCGAGGGCAAGTTGCTGGTGCTCGAGAACGCGGACGTGCCCGGCATGGTCGGCACCGTGGGAACGATCCTCGGCAAGGGCGGCGTCAACATCGCGGACATGTCGTTGAGCCGGCTCACGCCCGGCGGCACGGCCTACATGGTTGTGCGGGTCGATAGCGAGCCGAGCCCCGCCGCCCGGCAGGAGATCAAGTCCAACCCGGCCATCAAAATGGCGAAGTTCGTGCAGCTCTAATTCATGCTCACGCCCCTCCTCACCTCATTGGTCGCCGGCTATTTTCTGGGGGCGCTTCCGTTTGGCTACCTGGTGGCCCGGGCGCACGGGGTGGATATTTTCAAGGCGGGCAGCGGCAATCCGGGCGCGACTAACGTCAAGCGCGTGCTTGGCGCGAAGGCGGGCAACCTGGTCTACGTCCTCGACGCGCTCAAGGGCGCGGTGGCGGCGGGCTGGCCGCTGCTCTATTACCGGCTGTCCCAGCAAGCCATCATCTCGGGGACGACGGACGCCGCCGGCGGGATCCTCACCGCGGCTGTCGGCGGGCTGGTGGCGGCGGTGCTCGGTCATACGTTCTCCATTTTCACCCGCTTCAAGGGCGGCAAGGGCGTGGCCACCACGTCGGGCGGACTCCTGGTGCTCATGCCCGTTCCGATCCTGATCGGTGCCACCGTGTGGTTCATCACGTTCTTCGCCTCACGCTACGTTTCCTTGGCCTCGATCCTCGCCGCGATGGTGGTGCCGGCGGTGGCGTGGGTATTCGGCATGCCGCTCATCCTCAAGATCGTCGTCACGCTGCTTGGCGTGCTCGTCATTGTGCGGCATCACGCCAACATCCGCCGCCTGCTGGCCGGTACCGAACACCGGTGGGTGCGCCAGCCGGAAAGGGAAGCCCCATGAGCAAGCCCGCGGTCATCAACATCGGCTTCTGCGGCCTCGGCACGGTGGGGCAGGGAGTATGGAAGCACCTCTCAGCCAGCCGGGCGGCGCTCGAGGCCCGGCTCGGGGCTAGGCTTGAACTGCACCGGGTCGCGGTACGCAACCCCGGCAAGGCGCGCAGCGTCGACATTCCCGCCGCCAAGCTGACCACCGATGCGCTCGCCGTCGCCACCGATCCGGCCGCGCACATCGTGTGCGAACTCATCGGGGGCACGGACCTCGCGCGCGAGGTCACCCTGGCGGCGCTCGCCAGGGGCAAGATCGTCGTCTCGGCCAACAAGGCCCTGCTGTGCGAGTCCGGCGCGGAAATCTTCGCCGCCGCGCGGAAGGGCGGCGGTCATTTCTTTTTCGAGGCCAGCGTGGCCGGCGGCATCCCCATCATCAAGGCGCTGCGCGAGGGTCTCATCGCCAACCGCTTCCCGCGCATCTACGGCATCCTCAATGGCACCTGCAACTACCTCCTCACCCGCATGGAGCGGGAGGGCGTCTCCTTTGCCGATGTGCTGGCCGACGCCAAGCGGCTGGGGTATGCCGAGGCCGACGAGACGCTCGATGTGCAGGGTTGGGACACCGCGCACAAGGCGGCCATTCTCGCCTACCTGGCGCATGGGATGTGGGTGAAGACCGATCAGATGCTCGTCGAGGGCATCACCCGGATCACTCAGACCGACATCGTCCACTCCGCCCAGCTCGGCTACGGCATCAAGCTGCTCGCCGTCATCACCCGCGATTTCGAAGCCAACCAGCTGTTCGTGCGGGTGCACCCGACACTGCTGCCGCGCCGCCTCGTGCTCGCCAATGTCGACGGGGTCTACAACGGCATCGCCGTCACCGGCGACGTGGCCGGTACCACGATCTACATTGGCCGCGGGGCCGGTCAGGACGCCACCGCCAGCGCGGTCATCGGCGACATCGCCGACGCCGTCACGCTGCTGACCAGCGGCAAGTCGGTGGTCGTGCCGGACGAGGCCGCGGCGATCCACGCCGGGGGCCGCAAGGGAGTGAGGCTCGCGCCGCTCGAGAGCATCTGCAGCCGCTACTACCTGCGCCTGGAGGTCAGGGACCAGCCCGGCGTGCTCGCCCAGGTTGCCACGATCATGGCCCAGAACCGCGTGAGCATCGAGAGCGTCATCCAGCGCGGCGGCCGGCTGCCAGACGCGGCCACGCTCATTCTCACCACGCATCAAAGCAACGAGCAGGCCATCCGCACCACGCTGGCCGGCCTGGCGCAACTCCCCAGCGTGCTCGAGGAACCCCTCCTGCTGCGCATCGGCGACTTCGAGGAGTAAGCCTCCCGCTTCAACCATGGCACGCATCGTCCAGAAATACGGCGGCACCTCGGTGGGGGACATCGAGCGCATCAAGCGCGTCGCCGAACGCATCAAGGCCGCCCGCGACGAGGGCAACCAGCTCGTCGTGGTCGTGTCGGCCCGCTCGGGCGTCACCAACGAGCTCATCGCCCGCGCCCGGGCGATCCATGAACACCCCTCCGACCGGGAGATGGACATGTTGCTGGCCACCGGCGAGCAGGAGACCATCGCCCTGACTGCCATCGCGCTGCACGCGCTCAAGGTGGATGCCGTGTCCTACACGGGGGCGCAGGCCGGGATTTTTACCGACGCGGTGTACACCAAGGCCAAGATCAAGACGATCAACGCCCGGCCGATCGAGCATGACCTCAAGGCCGGCAAGGTCGTCATCGTCGCCGGCTTTCAGGGCATCAACGAGGACGGCCAGATCACCACGCTCGGCCGCGGCGGCTCCGACCTCACGGCCATCGCGCTGGCCGCCGCCGTCAAGGCGGACAAGTGCGAGATCTACACTGATGTCGACGGCGTCTACACCGCCGATCCCCGCGTGGTGAAGGACGCCCGCAAGCTGGCCGAGATCAGTTATGACGAGATGCTGGAGCTCGCGAGCAGCGGCTCCAAGGTCATGCAGTCGCGCTCCGTGGAATTCGCCAAGAAATATGACGTCGTCTTTGAGGTCCGTTCATCGTTCAATCATAACCCGGGAACCATCGTGAAAGAAGAAGTCGTCTACATGGAACAAGTCGTCGTGCGCGGCGTGGCCGTGGACAAGGACCAGGCCAAGATCATTGTCAGCAACATTCCCGACAAACCGGGCTCCGCCGCGAAGGTATTCCGCGCGCTGGCGGAGGCGAACGTCATCGTCGACATGATCGTGCAAAACATCGGGCACCACGGCGTGGCCAACCTCACCTTCACGGTGCCGCAGGGGGATTCGCACCGGGCAAGAGAGGCGCTCGAGCCGGTGTTCACCGAACTCGGCGGCGGCGAGGTGGCCATCCACGATCAGATCGCCAAGCTTTCCGTCGTCGGCGTCGGCATGAAGACGCACAGCGGCGTGGCCGCCACGCTCTTCCAGACGCTGGCCGACCAGGGCGTCAACATCGAGCTCATCAGCACCTCCGAGATCAAGATCTCGGTGGTGATCGCCGCCTCCCGGGCCGACGCCGCCGCCCGCGCCGCGCACGCGGCGTTCGGGCTGGAGAAAGCCGTCTAGTGGATCGCGGCCCGGCGCCGCCTGAAAATCGATCTTTGATCCGGTCTGGCCACCAAGAGACAGGAAAGTCCGCTTGATATATTCTGAGCATTTCGCCGCCTTTTTGCGGCCGTTTTTTCCTAGGCATGAAATTCATCAGCACACGCGGGCAGGCTGAACCGCTCGGCTTCTCCGAGGCGGTGGCGGTCGGCCTCGCCCCCGATGGCGGCCTGTTCCTGCCGGAGACACTGCCGGACCTGTCCAGCGAGCTCGAGCGCTTCGCCCGCCTCGATTATGCCGGCCTCTGCCATGAATTTCTCCGCCGCTTTGCCACCGACGTGGCGGCGGCGGCGCTCAAGGACATCGTCACGCGTTCCTACCGCGGTTTCACGCATCCGGGCATCGCCCCGCTCGTGCAGCTCGGGGAGAACCTTTTCGTCCTCGAGCTCTTCCACGGACCGACGCTCGCCTTCAAGGATTTCGCGCTGCAACTGCTCGGCAACCTTTACGAGCATCAATGCCGCGTACGCGGCGAAACGCTTAATGTGCTCGGCGCCACCTCGGGCGACACGGGGGCGGCGGCCATCCACGGACTGCTCGGCAAACCCGGCGTCGCGCTCTTCATCCTCTATCCCGACGGACGCGTGGCGCCGCTGCAGGAACGGCAGATGGCCTGCACCGGCGCCGCCAACGTCTTCGCGCTGGCCGTCGACGGCACGTTCGACGATGCGCAGGCCGCCTTGAAGGACGTCTTCGGCGATCAGGTGTTCCGTACGCGACACCGGCTGTCGGCGGTCAATTCCATCAATCTGGCGCGTGTGCTGGCCCAGTGCGTCTACTATCTCTACGCCTGGCTGCGGCTGCCGGCGGCCAAGCGTCTCAACGTCGAGTTTGTCGTGCCCACGGGCAATTTCGGCAACGTCCTCGCCGGCTGGATGCTCCAGAAAATGGGCGTGCCGATCCGCGGCTTCAAGATCGCCACCAACCAGAACGACATCCTCTACCGCCTCTTCACGACCGGCGAGTACCGTCTCGCTGCGGTCACGCCCAGCCTGGCGCCCTCGATGGACATCCAGGTGGCGTCGAACTTCGAGCGCTTCCTCTACTACCAGGCTGGCCGCGACCCGGCGCGGGTGCGGGAAATCCTGCAGACCTTCAGGTCGACGGGCATCTACCGCTTCGATCATTTCGACACCGACACCTTCACCGCCTCGCATTGCACGGACGCGGAGATTTCCGGCATCATCAAGCACGTCTACCACAAATACGGCTATGTCTGCGACCCGCACACCGCCTGCGGCTTCAAGGACATCAGCCGCGATTGCGTCAGCGTGGTGCTGGCAACGGCGAGCCCGGCGAAGTTTCCGGACGTCATCCGTTCCGCGATCGGTTTGGAGCCGACTCATCCCAGCCTTGAGGCGCTCAAGTCCCGCTCCATCGACAAGCATCCCGTGAAGGCCGATCCCGCGGCGATCAAGGCCTTCATCGAGCGGCACGGGGTGTAGGGCCGGCCGGCGGATGCAGCAGGGGAGTGGCCGGGCGCCGCGGCCCCAGGCGCACCCGGACACGGGGACGGAATAATCCTCCAGTTCGAATCGTTGACTCTGCCCGGCTTCTGGACTTGTTTGGAGCCGAAACATCGTCAACCGAACCACTGTTGAGCAATGAGACGCTTCCTTCTGCTGTTATTCATCACCAGCCCGCTATTCGCCGGCCCGGTCATACCCCTCCTGAACCTGAAAAGCGGAAAGACCTACCATGACGCGCAGGTGGTCGCGATCCGTCCCACGATCGTCACCGTGCGCTGCCAGGAAGGCCTGTTTCAGGTGAAAAAGAGCGATTTGCCTGACGACCTGGCCAAAGAGTATCCGGTGGACACGGAAGCCGCCCAGCGCGAAGAACAGGAACGCGCCGAGTCCATCCAAAAATCGAAAGCCGCGGAACACGATCGCGGGGAGAAAGCCAAGAGCGAAATGGGAAAGCGCAAAGCCGAGCTGGACAAGAAGGTCGTGAAAGATGGCTGCAGGATTGTCACCTTTACGTCCGTTGGTCCGGGGCAAGTCGTCATCGAATTTAGAAACGAGGCGGATGCACCGCTGCGGATTACCCCGACGGATGTCCTCTGCCGGGCTACCGACGGGCGGGTCTTTGATGGAGGATGGGTGGTGATGACCAAGGACGGCCCGGTGCTCAGCACGGACCCCTATCCCTTGCCCGGAAACGCCACGGCTCGACTGACAACCTCCTTCTTCCAGGAAAGAGGCATCGATGTCGGCGAGATCTATTGGAAGCAGCCATGACCCGGCCCGGATCCGCGGGCAAGCCCGGGCCGGCCATCCATTCATTTGTCAGGGCGCGCCCGCTGGGCGTCATCCTTCCTGCATTTTTTCCATGAACATCCTCTCACCATGAAAACCATCGCCGCCGCATTCTTCCTTGCTTTCGCCGTCGTGGGCTTCGGCCAGACGTCATCCCAGAGCTCGCAGCCGGTCACCGTGCGCGTCGCCACAGAGGTGGAGGAACTCGCCCGGGGCTACGCCGCGGCGTTTACCAGCATCACCCGCACCCCGGTGTACCTGATTCATTCGCGCGACGACACCACCACCGTGCTGGTCAGCGTCAAATCGGTGAAGGCCTCGGCCGGAGTCCTGATCGTCGAGGTCGAAAAAGGGCTCACCTACGTCATCAATCCCCGGGATGTCGTCATGCTCACCGACGCGCCCCCGAAGAAGGATAATTAGGCGGCGGGGCCGGCCCGGCCCGGAAAAACAGAATGGACAGCCGCCCGCGATTCGCTTTTCCTCCCCTTCCTTATCCAATCGCCATGATGCGTCGCTTGGTCATTCGCATTTCGATCATTATCATCGGCCGCCGGCCCGGGCCTGGCGACTTGGCGTAAGCTCCTGCGCAAACACCACGTCACTCTCAACGCCCCGGGCCAGAACCCCGGGGCTTTTTTTATGAAACACCCCCCGCTCAAAATCTACGACACCACCCTCCGCGACGGCACGCAGGGTGAGGGCATCTCGTTTTCCGTGACCGACAAGCTCCTCATCACGGAGCGCCTCGACCATTTCGGCGTCGATTACATCGAGGGCGGCTTTCCCGGATCCAACCCCCGCGACATCACCTTTTTCGCCGAGGTGGGCCGCTTGAAGCTGCGTCACGCCAAGGTCGCCGCCTTCGGCTCGACCCGCCGCGCCGGCGGCTCCGCCGCGCACGACGCCCAACTCAAGGTGCTGCTCGACGCCGGCACGCCCGTCGTGACGATCGTCGGCAAGACGTGGCTGCTCCACGTCACGGAAATCCTCCGCACCACGCCCGAGGAAAACCTCGCCATGATCGAGGACTCGGTGCGGCACCTCGTCGCCCACGGCCGGGAGGTTGTCTACGACGCCGAGCACTTTTTCGACGGCTTCAAGGACAATCCCGATTACGCCCTCCGCACGCTGGCCGCGGCGAAACGCGGGGGCGCGGCCAACCTCTCGCTGTGCGACACCAACGGCGGCACGCTCGTCGACGACCTCAAGGAAATCGTGGCGCGAATCGTGCATGAATTCGGCGGCAGCCACGTGGGGGTGCACTGCCACAACGACAGCGGTCTCGGTGTCGCGGTCTCGCTCGCCGGCATCGCAGCCGGCGCCACGCTGGTGCAGGGCACGATCAACGGCTACGGCGAACGCACCGGCAACGCGAACCTGACGACCGTCCTGCCGAACCTGTTTTTGAAGATGGGCCGCACCGCCTTCTGCCGGCCCAACCTGCCGCAGCTGCGCGAACTCTCGCACTACCTCGACGAGCTGGCCAACCAGCGTCCCGATCCGAAGGAGCCCTTTGTCGGCGTCTCCGCCTTCGCCCACAAGGGCGGGCTCCACGCCAACGCGGCGCAGAAGGTCGCGCGCAGTTACGAGCACATCGACCCCGCCACGGTCGGCAACCGCACGCGCGTGCTGGTATCCGACTTGGCCGGCCGCACCAGCATCGCCGTGAAGGCGCGGGAGCTGGGCTTCGAGCTCGACGAGCAGGCGCCGGAGATGAAGGCGATCCTCGAGGAATTGAAACAGCTGGAATTCGAGGGGCACGAGTTCGAGGCGGCCGACGCCTCCCTCAAGCTGCTGCTGGCGAAATGGCTCAAGCGGCACCCGCCCGCGTTCGAATTCGAGGGGTTCCGCGTGATCATCGAGCGCCGCGGCCCGCAGGCCTCGATTGTCGCGGAGGCGACGGTGAAGGTGAAGGTGAAGGGCAAGTCCATCCACACGGTGGCCGAGTGCGTCGGCCCGGTGGGCGCGCTCGACAAGGCGCTGCGTCTCGCGCTCGACAAGGCCTATCCGGTCATCAAGGACACGACGCTGAGCGACTACAAGGTGCGTATCCTCGACAGCAAGCGCGGAACCAACTCCCGCGCCCGCGTGCTGATCGAGACCACCGACGGCCAGGAAATCTGGGGCACGGTCGGTGTCAGCGACAACCTCATCGAGGCCAGCTGGGAGGCGCTGTGCGACGCCGTCGAATACAAGCTGTTGCTCGAGGAAGAAAAAACCGGAACCGGGAAGCGGATACCGGAAACCGGATAGCCGGGAGCGGAATTCAAGACGGAAGGTGCCGGAGAGATGCTGCGGCTCTTTCCGGTCTCCGGCCTGCCGGCCGCAGCCTTGGCGAAGGCCGGTTTCCCCCATCCGGTTTCAGAGCATCGGCGCGAGCAGCCGGCTGAGATCCTCGGCGATGTTGCCCAGGAGGCGCCGCCGGGACGACTTCTCCGCCTTCAGCGGTTTGCAGTGGGCGATAAGTTCCTGCGCCCAGGCGCGCATGGCGCGCACCTCGGGCTCGGAATAGACAAACACGCCGATCTCGAAGTTCACGAAGAGCGAGCGCAGATCGAAGTTGGCCGAGCCGATCAGACCGATGCGGTCATCGATGATCATGCCCTTGCTATGCATCATGCCCGGCTGAAAGAGCAGCACCTGCGCGCCGGCCTTCTGCAACTCGCGCAGGTAATACCGCCGTGCATAGTCGGCGATCCGATGGTTCGACCGGGCCGGGACGACGAGCTTCACCTCGTGGCCGGTGCGCGCCTTCACCAGCAGTGAACGAAAGAGCACCTCGTCGGGGATGAAATAGGGCGTGATGATCCAGATGCGGCGCTTCGCCTCCTGAATGAACGAGAGGATGCCTTCGTAGAGCGCATCGCCGACAACGTCAGGTCCGCTGGCGACGACCTGCAGCTCGCACGCGCCGCGCGGCGTGCTCACCGGGACACCGTTTTCCGCGGGCTGCGCGTCGACCGCCTGGCCGCTGGCATAGCGCCAGTCGGCGAGGAAAACTTCGTTGAGCAACTCAACAGCGGGGCCCTCGATGACCGCGCCGAAATCGCGCCAGCATTTCTTGAGCGCCCGCGGTCCCATATACTCGCTGGCCAGGTTGTGGCCGCCGAGGATGACCCGCTGCTGGTCGAACACGGCGATCTTGCGATGATTGCGGAGATTCGCCGAGCCGCGCCACTGCAGCATCAGCACGGGCATGAAGCGCTGCACCTCGCCGCCGGCCTTCCGGAGGGGCTCCACGAAACCGCGGCTGCTCAAGAGACAACCCACGGCATCGAGCAGCAGCCTGACTTTCACCCCCTCACGTGCGCGCTGTGCCAGCAATTCCACGATCCGCCGCCCCGTGACATCGCGACCGAGAATGAAGGTCATCACGTGGATGGTATGCCTGGCTTCACGAATTTGCCGTTCGAACTCGGCATACGCCTTCTCGCCACTGGTGAGAAACCGCACGGTGTTTCCGCCCACCGGTGGGCACCCGCTTTGGCGCACGAGGGCCTGGGCGATGGCCCCGGCGGCGACAGCCGAGGTCACGGCGGCCGCGTCCGAGGGCACGGGCGACAGACGGGACTTGCGGGCGGCGAGGCGCCGGAGTTTGCGGCCGCCGAGGAGCAGGTAGAGCGGCACGCCGACGTAGGGGATGAGCACGATGACCAGCAGCCACGCCATCGTATTGCCCGGCTGCCGTTTTTCGCTCATGAGTCGGGCAATCAGAAAAACGGCGAGCAGGAACCCGCCGACCGTCAGCAGGTGGCTCAGAATCTCGGTAAACAGCGGGGACCCCATCTTCATGATCTTCCGGCGTCATTCTGTCGGCCCGTTTCCCGGAGGAAAGCGCATTCGCCGCTTTGATCATGGATTGGTGTCCGTGTTCCCTCACGCTAACAGCCGCCCCTTGCCAAGCCGGGCGAACTGTGTGTTAGTTCCGCCCTCCTTGCCATGGCTTCATTGTCCGCCGCCACCACCCAGCTCAAGCGCCGGCTCGGCGCCGCCGTCCGCACCGGCCGGGAGGCGCGGTGGGAGGCATCGTTCGACAGCAGCAAGCTGTCTTTCCTGCCGGCGGCGGTGATCAAGCCGCGCCGGACCGCCGACGTGGGCGTGGTCCTCACGCTGGCCAACCGGCATCGCGTGCCCGTCACCGTGCGTGGCCGCGGCACGACCCTCACCGGGGCGGCGGTGCCCCTGCGCGGCGGCTGGGTGGTCGACCTCACCGGCCTGCGCCGCGTCCGCATCGATGCCGAGGCCGGCATGGCCCACGTGCAGGCGGGCGCGACCAACGCCGCGGTTCACGCCGCCGCCGAGGCCCGCGGCTGGTTCTACCCGCCCGATCCGTCGTCAAACCAGTATTGCACCATCGGCGGCAACATCGCCTGCAACGCCGGCGGCATGCACGGCGGCAAATACGGCGTCACCCGCGACTACGTGCTCGCGCTAAAAGGCTTCCTGCCGACCGGCGAGTGGGTGGAGTGGGGCACGGCCACGAAAAAATTCTCCGCCGGCTTCAATCTCCGCGACCTCTGGATCGGCAGCGAGGGCCTGCTCGGCGTGGTGACCGACGCGGTGCTCAAGCTCATCCCCCTGCCGCCGGTGCGCTGGACCCTGCTCACGGCGTTTGCCGACGAGGTCGCGGCGCTGCGCGCGGCGCGCGCGCTGTTTGCGCGGCGCCTGCAGCCCGCCATCTGCGAGTTTCTCGACCGGTACAGCGTGCAGTGCGCCGAGCGCGCCACCGGCCGGTGCGTGTTCGCCGGCCAGAGCGGCCGGCCGGTGATCCTGCTCGAACTCGCCGGTTCGATGCACGAGGTCGACGACCAGAAGCGGGAGGTGCGGGCCTGGGCGCAGGAGCATGCCGTGGCCTTCCGGGAGGCGCGTAGCCGCGCCGAGGCCGAGGGGCTCTGGGAGGTGCGCCGCCGGTGCTCCAGCGCCATGTTTGAACTGGGTGATTCCAAGCTCAACGAGGACATCGCCATTCCCATGCGGCAATACGAGCGCTTCGCCCGCTTTCTCGAGCGCCTGCGCCGTCAGTCCGGCCTGCCCATTCCCACCTTCGGGCATCTCGCCGACGGCAACCTGCACGTGAACATCATGTATCACCGCGGCCAGCCGGCCGAGTGTCGCGCCGCCGAGGCCGCTGTGCGGCGGCTCATGGAAACCGTGGTGTCACTCGGTGGCGCCATCTCGGGCGAGCACGGCATCGGCCTGGCGAAGACACCGTTCTTCCGCCTTCAGCACCGCCCGGCGCAGGTGCGCGCCATGCGCGCGGTCAAGCGCGCGTTGGATCCACGCGGCATCCTCAATCCGGGAAAAATGTTCGAGGTGTTCCAAGTCTGGAAGCATCCGCGCATCGAGGTCCGGCTGCCATGGGACCACAAGTGATCATCCGGCCCTGGCACGAAGCCGACGAGGCGGCCGGCACGAGCGGGTCGGTCAGGCGCCTCGGCCGGTGACGCGGACTCAGGTCAGACCCTGGTCCAGCATCGCCTCGGCGACCTTGCGGAAACCGGCGACGTTAGCGCCGTCCACATAGTTGACCCAGCCGTCCTTCTCGCCGAAGCGGACGCACTGGTTGTGGATGGCCTTCATGATTTCGCTCAACCGCTTGTCCACCTCGTTGCCCGTCCACTGCAGGCGGATGCTGTTTTGCGACATTTCCAGTCCGCTGACCGACACGCCACCCGCGTTGGCGGCCTTGCCGGGGCCGAACAGGATCTTATGCCCGAGGAAGACATCGACCGCCTCCGGGGTCGACGGCATGTTCGCGCCCTCGCCCACGGCAATGCAACCGTTCCGGACGAGCGTCCGGGCCTCCTCGATGTTCAGTTCGTTCTGCGTGGCGCAGGGCAGGGCGACATCGCATGGGACGCTCCACGGCCGCTGACCGGCATGATAGTCGCAGCGGAATTGCTTCGCATAGTCCGCAATGCGCCCGCGCCGCACGTTCTTGAGCTCCTTCACGTAGGCGAGCTTTTCAGCGGTGACGCCCTCGCGGTCGTGGACGAATCCGTCGGAATCCGAGAAGGTGACGACTTTGGCGCCCATCATCATCGCCTTTTCCGCCGCAAACTGGGCCACGTTGCCCGAGCCCGAGATCGCGACGACTTTGCCGCTCATGCTGTTGCCGCGCGTGTGGAGCATTTCCTCGACAAAGTAGACCAGGCCGTAGCCGGTGGCCTCCTCGCGGATGCGGCTGCCGCTCCAGTTGATGCCCTTGCCGGTGAGCACGCCGGTGAACTCGTTGTGCAGCTTCTTGTAATAGCCGAAAAGGAAGCCGATTTCGCGCCCGCCCACGCCGATATCGCCGGCCGGCACGTCGGTGTCGGGACCGATATGGCGGAACAACTCGCTCATGAACGCCTGGCAGAAGTGCATCACCTCCTCGTCGGACTTGCCTTTCGGATCGAAATCCGAGCCACCTTTGCCGCCGCCCATGGGGAGGGTTGTCAGCGCATTCTTGAATACCTGTTCGAAGGCGAGGAATTTCAGTGTGCCCAGCCGCACCGAGGGATGAAACCGCAAGCCACCCTTATAGGGCCCGATCGCGCTGTTCATCTGCACGCGGTAACCGCGATTCACCTGCACTTCGCCATGGCGGTCCATCCACGTCACGCGAAACATGATGGTGCGCTCCGGTTCGGTCAGGCGCTCGAGGATGCGGGCCTGCCGGTATTTCGGATTCTTCTCGATAAAAGGCCACACGGATTTGGAAACCTCCGTGACCGCCTGATGAAACTCAGTTTCCGCTGGATAACGCGCCTGGAGCTGCGCGAGGAAATCAGACAGTTCCTGTGACATGGTGCTATCTCCTTTCACCGGCCAGGGGCCGGAGTTGTCCGAAGGGGGGCGTGGCTAGATGGCGGCCTCGCCGCGCTCATCGGTGCGGATGCGGACGATGTCCTCCAGCGGCACCACGAAGACTTTGCCATCACCGATCTTGCCCGTTTTGGCGGACTTGACGATCGCCTCAACCGTCCGGGCCGCCAATTCATCGCTCACGGCGATTTCAACTTTCACCTTGGGAAGAAAATCAACCGTGTACTCGCTGCCACGATAGATCTCGGTGTGGCCTTTCTGACGCCCGAATCCTTTGACCTCGGTGACTGTCATGCCTTCGATGCCGATTCCGGCGAGGGCTT
>Ga0265323_10001019_pt1 | contig 14595 bp, 15 predicted proteins | sample 41225metaG_FD_193580 | JGI IMG/M metagenome (GOLD analysis project Ga0265323, IMG submission 193580) | Rhizosphere microbial communities from Carex aquatilis grown in University of Washington, Seatle, WA, United States - 4-12-25 metaG | ecosystem: Host-associated > Plants > Roots > Rhizosphere... | reverse complement strand
AATATTATTGAGATAAGTATATTCTAGAATGTATATTTTTGTCCAGTTTTCTTGTGCTCATCTGTGCTCCACTGGACACACTGGACAACCACGCGCAGGGTATTTAAATGACTTGTTCTGCTTATGTATTGTTGTGTGTAGAAAATGTGTGATCGTTGGAATGTCTAAACGATTTGAGGTGTAAAAATGGTAGTTGATGAATATATAATGGAGCAGGATTTCGCGTTTGACGAGAATGGCTTTGTTGAAGGCCTGTTTTGGAACCAGTTCAATGCATTGACGAGAAATACTAGATGAATACTGGATAAGTCCGAGTAATTTTTTTATGATTTATAGCTATTTAATGTGACTGAGGGTGAAAACATGAGAAAGAACAGGATAATAAACCTTTTGGAGACGTATGAGAACAGGGATTTCTCTTTTGAGCGCGCAAAGCATTGGGAAGAGAGTCCTCTGGATATCAATGATGAATTGATGGCATAGATTTTTTATTGTTTTCTTTTAGAATTTTATATAATATATTTTAAATATTTTTAGATATATTTCACGTGAATTCTTTTATGTTATGCCTGTATTCTTCGTGTATCAGCCATAATATGAGTATTATTGCATCTATTCCCAAGAGTGCCTCGTTCGAGAATGGATGAGGGCAGAAATTCATCGGAAGACCTGGAAGTATTGTCAGATTATAATCTGAAGCGAGACTGCAGTCCAGTGCCATGTGTATGAACCATCCTGCAGCGATTACGGTGAACAATAATGCTACATGTTCATATTTCCATTCCTTCTTGAACATCCTGAACTTCTTATGCTTCTGTATCCAGAATATCAGAGCTATCAATAAGAACGCCACGACGCATATCAATGAATGGGTCCATATCCTGTGCAGTTTTATCGTCTCTTGGGCGACTGCACTTGCCATCCACTGTATTGGTATATCGATGTCAGGCAGAAGGCCTGCAATTCCTCCTATTAGTACATACCAATTTGAGAACTTCTTCTTTGCGATATAATGGCGGTATAGGCTTATCAACACTATAGCGACTATCACATGTGTTACCGCATATGCCATGACATATCTTCTGCTTATGTGTTATATAAGTTTTTTGGATTTATGGTTATTGATTCTTATCTTGCTTGTATCTTGCATTCGTTTTTTCATCAACTTTTTAAATATCTTAATTATACCTGATTTCTGTGAGGTGTCGTATTTGTTTAGCAGGCTCGCATAGATTCTCTATTCGAGTTCTAATCCGAGTTCATTGTAGAAACATGATGTTCTCTATAGCTCGCTAGCAGCTAAACAAATAACATTCGCATGGGGTGTTTTGATGATTATCGTCAATTTTGATGAATACAATATTAATCGCAAGTCTATCCTGAAGGATATTCCTAAGTCCGTCTTTGTCTATCCTACAGACACAATCTATGGCATAGGGTGCAATGCTCTCGATGAGAAGCTGGTCTCGAAGATAAGGAAGCTCAAGAATAGCGATCAACCATTCTCAGTCATCGTTCCGAACAAGGAATGGATATATGAGAATTGCGTAATTACTGAAGAGGCTGAGGAATGGATAAGAAAACTTCCTGGACCATACACGTTATTGCTCAAGCTTAAGAACAGGAATGCTGTCGCAAAGAATGTCCACAACTATAATATGAATGGCGATGTGATTCTTGGCGTCAGGATGCCTAATCACTGGTTCCTTGCAATCTCTTATACACTGAAGATTCCTCTAATCACGACGAGCGCCAATGTCTGCGGCCAGAATTTCATGACATCGCTCGAGGATCTTGATCAATCCATAAGGAATAATGTCGACTATATATTTTATGATGGTCCGAAGAAGGGCACTCCATCGACCATAGTCCATCTGGCGTCAGGGCCAGTAAAGCTTCAGCCAAGGAGCGGTCCCAACAGCCGGCATAAGAGTGTAGCGTTCCCGCTCAATGAATTGAATTATGTAAAAAGATGAAGACAGAGGATGGATTATATAAATGGCTTATATAAGATGGACTATATGAAGAGTAGTCTTGGATCTTGAGGTTCTGATATGAGGATATTATCTGCTGGAGACCTGCACGGCGATAGCGGTCTTGCAAAAAAGCTTGCTGACAAGGCGACAAGGGAAAATGTGGACTTGGTCATATTATGCGGCGATCTTACTGAAGGCGACGAGAAGACCGATAATCTTATAGGACCATTCTTGAAGCAGGGAAAGAAGGTGGTTCTCGTGCCTGGAAACCATGAGAGTGTTGCGACTGCAGACTTCCTCTCAAAAGTCTATGGCGTGAAAAACCTTCACGGTTATGGAATAAAGATATTCAATCCGGATCCTAAGCATGCGAATGCCAAAGACAAGAATTATGTGGGATTATTCGGATGTTCTGGAGTCAATATAGGGATACATCAGATTACAGACAAGGAATCATATGATCTTCTGATGCAGGGGCATAATTATGTCAAGGATGCGCAGGTGAAGATACTTGTATCCCACGTGCATCCGTCAGGCACTAAGATGGAGAAGTTCACGCAATTCTTCGAAGGGAGCAAGGCTGTGAGACGCGCAATAGAAAGATTCCATCCGGATATAATGCTATGCTCGCACGTCCATGAAGCTGAAGGGCTCGAAGAGATGATCGGAAAGACTCGAGTGATAAATGTCGGGCAGAGAGGAAAGATAATCGATGTATGATATCTAGCCTTATTTAGCTCTTGATTATTATCAGCGGCACATACATTTCTTCTTTGCTTACTCCTCCATGATTGCCTATAGGAATTTTTTCTCCCTGACCTAATAATGCATCTATTATAATATAATTCTCTTTAGCTATTAGTGCATAGTCTCCTATCCTGTCTGAAAGTCTGGGATGAGGTGCATATAATCCGTAGAAATTTCTTTTGATCAATTCCTCGCTTTTTATTAGATAAAATTCTTTTTTAAGATATTTCTTGATATAACCTTTAAATTGCTTTAGCTTCTCAGGTTTTACATAACAATATGCACATCTGGTTTCTCCAGAAAAATTTAGTGTAAGACACTCATTTAGTCTCGGATGATTTTCAAGGAGTATTGTTCTCTCTTTCGAAGTATCTATCAGTCCATGATCTGCAGTTATTATTAATAATGTATCTTTTCCTTCAAGATACTTGGCTAATTTTTTCACATGTTCATCTATGCTCCTGAAATGTTTATATGTTGATTTGCTGTTCATGCCTGTCTCATGGGCAAAATGGTCCAGGCTTCCCCAATATGCATAAACATATTTTCTTCCTCTCTGGCTGATTGCTTTTTTAATGCCTTTGAAACATCCGCTTAGATTTTTATAGCCTAACATTTTCGAGCATCTATTGTTGATCATATTATAATCACTTTTCAATATATCGTCATGTATCACAGTGTATGATCTGACTTTTATTTTGCTTGCCAGACTCTTTTCAGTGAATATTCTATTCAAATCTATGCCTGCTTCCGAAAAACTGCTGCCATTAACTCTTGGTCGAGTCCTTAATATAGTAGTTATCATACCTAATTCTTTCAAGTATACAAACCATCCTGTGATTCCATGTTGCTGAGGCGCTACTCCTGTAGCAAAAGTAGTAACACAGGTAGCTGTCGTCGGAGGGAAAACTGAAGTCATTCTGGCTTTAAGATTATATTTGAGGATACTGTCCTTGCCATTTCTTATGAGATAATTATATCCTAATCCATCGATAATCAAGAGAACAACATTCTTATGCTTGGATATATCTTTAGCAGATAGATATTTTAGTTCTTTATATATTGTCTTGCCGCCTAATCCTTTAGTTACTGAACTCATAAGATTGACGATACTTTGTCCATTATAGTCTGGTTTAAGAATTGTAAATCCTCTCATCTTAATTTTATCCTTTAATTACTCCTAGCGGCTTCAGCCTTGCGACCATGTTGCCTATTCCGATCCCATGCGAAACCCTGATCACTTCGTCTATGTCTTTATACATCTGTGGAGCTTCTTCCGCTATCCCTTTCATGGAGTTTCCCTTGACTTCTATGCCTTGGGCCTTCAATTGGTTCACGATATCTAGGCCATTGAGTGTCCTTAATGCCTCGCTTCTTGATCCTACTCTTCCTGCGCCGTGCGCTGTCGATCCGAATGATGCCTCTTCAGCCTTCTTTGTCCCGACGAGCAGATATGATGCTGTTCCCATGGAGCCGGGGATTATTATCGGTTGTCCATAATGCCTATATTTTTCCGGAACTTCTTCGCGTCCAGGCCCGAAACTTCTTGTAGCGCCCTTCCTGTGAACGCAGACTTTGCGCATCTCTCCGTCGATAGAATGCTTCTCGAATTTTCCTATATTATGGCATACATCGTATACTACATCAATACCTTCAGAACTTCCATAAAGTTTCTCGAATGCATTCCTTACATGATATGTTATCAACTGCTTGTTCGCGAATGCGAAATTCGCGGCAGCGCCCATTGCTTTCAGATAGTCCTGTCCCAGATCAGAATTTATCGGCGCATTGATGAGTTCCCTGTCAGGAAGATCAGCAAATCCGTATTTGTCTTCCATTGATTTGATATAGTCTGATGCGACTTGATGTCCTAGGCCGCGTGAACCGCAATGTATCATGACGACGACTTGCCCTATCCTGTCGATGCCGAATGCCTTCGCGATTTTTTCATCGTATATATGGTCCACTTTCTGCAATTCCAGGAAATGGTTTCCTGAACCTAGAGTTCCAAGCTGAGGTATACCTCGAAGAAGCGCTTTCTCTGATATCAATGCAGGGTCGGAATCGAGGTGTCCATTCTCTTCTGTACGTTCCACATCCTCTATCTTTCCATACCCCTGCTCTATCATGTAGCGCGCGCCTTTGTTCATCGTCTCAAGAAGCTGCTCCTTACCAAATTCTATGACTCCTTTTCTTCCTGTCCCGACTGGAACTTTCTTGAACAGTTCATTTAGTAGTTCAGTCCTTTTGCCCAAGATCTCATCGACATCATAATTTGTGCTAAGAAGCCGAACAGAGCAATTTATATCGTATCCTATTCCTCCGGGAGAGATAATTCCATCGTCGATATCGAATGCTGCAACTCCTCCTATAGGGAATCCGTATCCTTCATGACAGTCAGGCATCGCTATCGCATGCTTCACTATGCCTTTGAGGCATGCTACATTCATTATCTGCTGGAATGTCTTGTCTGTCTTGACCTTCCCCATAAGTTTGTTAGAACTGTATATGACTGCGGGAACATTCATCTGCCCCTGCTTCTCTATCATCCACGTGAATTCATCTATCTGTTTAGGTTCGACCATAAGACTTGAGAATTGTGGCAGGTTTAAAAAGTTAGCTCAATTTTGTGATATTAATTATTAGATTTACATCTTCTCATACACATTCTTTCTATAGCCTATCCTTACGACCATTATCTTGCTGCCTGATACTATTACGTCTATGATTGCCCTGTATTTGAGTATTCTTAGGCGCCAGAGCTTGTGTCCTTCGAGTCTTTTCAGGTAATGGAACGGATTTTCGCGCAATTCATATATTTTCCTTAAAACTATCTCCGCGTCTTGTTTCGGAATTTTTTTCAGGAAATCTTTTGAACTTTTGGAGAATTCTATATTATACATTATAATTTTACTCCTAATTCTTTGGCTACCTGTTCTATACTGTAGACTTTGCCTTGCCTGATCTCTTCAAGAGAAGTCTTTATCTCATCTATCTCCGTCTCACTAAGAGTCTCTTCTTCAGCTTCGTCAATCAAGGTATTAAGAAGCTCGTCATATGATTGTCTTTGGTGAGTCCTCATCATTTTTAGCCTATCTAATGTATCAGCGCCTATCTGGATAGTTGTTTTGTTCATGTTATATAGTAGTTATAGTTACTATATAAATGTTATGATATTTTGATATAGAAAGGATTGCATACTGCTTAATAAAACTATCTTAAGAAAAATCGCCGTATTTCCGGAAAATTCCGGATGATTTTCGGATTATACATATTTTTACGGAAAAATTATAGAATGATATATCATAATTTTCCATTCACTTCTTTTTCCAGCCTGTCAAGAAAATTTTTGCAGAATTCTAATCTTTCTTCACATATCTTTTTAGCTTTTTTAGTATGTAGTTTATCTTCCATGAATTTTAGTTTAGTCTCGTACTCTATCTGTGGGCTGTGTTTTGTCTTGTCCATTATCCTTCCGTTGATCTTCCCACCACCCAGATTCTCCTTGATATATTCATCGATGTCCGGTCTTGAATATACTTTTGCATTATTCCTGGCTACCCATAAGAACATGCGCGCAACCCCTATCGCCCCGAGTGTATCTAATTTGTCAGAATCAAACAATATCTGCGCTTCTAGTGTCTTAGGTTCATTGTCCGTCTTATATCTGTGCGACACGATGCATTCTTGGATATGTCTTATTTTCTCATCTGGAAAACCTGCTTCGACAAGTATCGGCGCAGCCATCTTGGCGCTTAGAATCGCATGATCAGTTTTTCCTGTAGGATCATTATCTTCCTTGACTCTTGCTATATCATGCAGTAATGCCGCTGCCTTAATCACATCCAAATCAACATCTTCATCTGATGCAAGGTTCAATGCAAGATTATATACTCTCATCACGTGATCCATATCATGCGCTGAACAAGACAATTCCTTCTCGACAGATTCCTTGATGAACTGAAATTTTTGTTCCATTCGATATTGAGAATCCTGTCTATATAAAAATTTTATCAATTAACTCTAAGAATCTTCTACTGCTGCAATTTGCTCAATCTTCCGTGCAGTTCCATCATCTTGACATATACTACTGACTTCTGCTCGTAATTGAGGTTTGAACCGAAATATATCGTCCTTGCATCATTATATATCTCCTGAGCATCCTCTACCATCCCGCTATCCAATGCGCTCTCGCACCTGTTCAATAGTTCATGTATCTCTCTTACATATATGTCAGGATGCTGAGGCGTGCCAACTCCTAAGATCATTCCTGAGACGTCTGTATTGAACGATTCAGGCATCACTGCGTCAGGTCTTGTCTCATTGTCATAGTGCATCAATTCTTCTCCTGCATCAGCCGAGGGTGCACTCTTGGTTTTTGCTTTTCGGATTGTTTCATGCGTGACTATTTTCTGTTCTATTTTAGGTCTTGTATTGTTCTTATATATCAGCATTCCACCTACTATTCCTAGTATCAGTACAAGGATGCTTGATATGCTTATCACTATAAGTGATTGCGTCTTTTTGGATATGTTCATCTTTGTGATATTCTCATAAGCATAATTTTTGGCGCTTGTGAAGAATCTTCCTGCGCTGGATACTCCTGAAGATATTATGCTCGAGATTTTGGATGCTGATAAGGATATGGTGCTTGAGATTCTAGACCAGTTTAAAGATATTTTTTCAGGCATCATGCTTGTTTCATTAGCATGCCCTGTGACTATCTCAGTGAGATTCTTGGAGGCATCATTATCCGGAACATTGCTTTCATTCGTAAATACTTTTGCGATGTCGGATGCTTTTATGGCTTGTCCTGCTATCGCGAGATTGTCTATCCTGATTGTCTGCGCATTACAGTATACATACGATGCGTCTTCGCCATATTTGACGCACAGTGTGGAATTGCTCCATGAACCGTTGCTGTATCTGTATATGCTGATATTCTCTCCTATAGAATTGTTTCTTATCCATTCTTTGTCTATTCTGAGATTATATTTCACACTGATGATATTTGACCTGTTGATGCTGTCATTGAAGGTTATATACCTATAAACCTTATAAGTTGATGCATTCAATCCATTGTCTGTAGGATTGGATTTGTACGATGTTATCATGATATCGTCCGAGTATAACTGTTCGCTTTGGAGTGTTATGTTCATCTGTGTTATAGGCATACCATCCTTGTCTATTATTATATTGTTTGAACCGTTATTCAGCATGTATAAGTATTCGCTGAATGATACCATTCCAGAATCTCCTGTAGTCCCTGTATTATTGATGCTGTATCCGCTGCTGCTTCCTCCTCCCCCTGATGATGAAGAACCGCTGCCTGACGGACTTGGCGGATTGCTTGCAGGTATTGCTGTCTCGCTGAATGTCACATACCTGCTGAAATGCTTGGTCCATATTATGAGATCGCTACCATAGCTTATCGAACATTCAGTTATGCTATCATTAAGATAATCGTCTATGATATCTTGGTCTGTAGCATTAGGGCATGTATTCGTTATCCTTATTATCGTACCTGAGCCTTCATCGTATCCTGAAAGTTTCCCATTCTCTCCGCCGATAACTATGCGCGCAGCGTTGCTTAAGTTGAGTCTTTGGCTGAATCCTACGACTATGACTTTTGATGTCGAGACACTTACAGTGCCGCTGCTAGGGCTTATGCTCACAGTATCTGAAGTCACTGTAGGTATTGTTATCTCTCCAGTCCAGTTCGCAGGACCGGTTATCGTGATGTTTGCAGGCATTTCAAGGGAATACGCGCTTATAGTGTTTCTCGTGGCGTTCATGCTCGAATTCAATGTGATATTGCTCTGGTCGGTATATGTTGTGATGCCTGCAAAGTATAGTTTTACATTAGTGTCATCGGATACATTTTGGCTTACGATGATCTGATCTACTGAGTTGTTCAAAGGGATGTATATATCAGTGATGTTTGTCGCATTTATCTCTATTGTTGAACTGTTAGCCTCTATGATATTATTGTTAGTGTCTATCATGAATGTGACAGTGGTCTGTCCGACGAATCCGAACGTATCATTGGAATAGATTGTAAGAGACTGGATCCCGTCAGAAACATTTATTGTTGCGCCGGTGCAATTACTCATGATTGTTGTCGTCCCATTCAGGACATAATAACATTTATCGATGACTTTTTGACTCGTGACATTTATTTTCAGGTCGATGGTATTATTCTTGTATAGTTGGTTTGAAGGTTCGTTTATTATTATAGCAGGCAGTGTCGTATCGACAGTGATGTTTCTTGTCCCTGTACTGTTCTTGTTCCCTGCCGCATCATATGCTGTCGCGTTGTAATAATATATCCCGTCTGCCGGTACAGTATAGTCCTTGTAGATGTTTGTCGTCGTGTCTGTCGTGATGTTTATGAGGCTTCCTGAGCTGTTGTATATCCTTAATGTGATATTTCTGAAATTTATATCGCTTGCGCTTACATTTATTATTATATCATTCCTTCCTATTGTGCCGTTGTCTGTTCCAGAACCATAACTCACTGATGGATTCATGGTGTCGACAGTCACATTCATCGTGCTGCTTGAATTGTAATGACCTATAATATCATATGCTGTCGCATTGTAGAAGTATATCCCATCGGGAAGATTCGTGAAATTGATCGAGAAATTGCTGCTGCCTGAAGTGTTGGATTTCATGAGTCCAGAACTATTGTATAAATATATAGTCACATTCTTCATGTTGCTATCTACGGTATAGACGCTTATTATTGTATAGTTCCTTTTGATATATGATGGATCAAGGGTGTTGTATCCTATCGAGGGATTTACTGTGTCGATAGTGGTGTTTCCTGTGATTGTGCTTGCGCTATAATTGAATATATCATATACTGTTGCATTATAATAATATTTTCCGTCGGAAAGGCTTGTGAAATTATATCCTGGATCCGGTATTGTCGTATTAGAAGAGTTTATCAATGTGCCGCTCGAATTATATAATCTTATCGTGATATTCTCTATATTTGAACCTGTGGCACTGATGTTCACGAATATGTTGTTTGCTTCCGTGAACAGATCCGCAGGTGTAAGTGTTATTGCAAGGACGTTCATGTTAATAGTTACGTTCTGCGTAATTGTGCTGTTATAGTTCCCTGCCTTGTCGTATGCTGTCGCATTGTAATGATATATCCCGTCGGAAAGTCCTGTTATGTTGACATATAGATTATTGGTGAAGTTTGCAGTGCTTGTATATATCGATGCGCCGCTTGAATTATAGAGACTCATCGTTATGTTGGCGATATTTGCATCGATGACGCTGACATTGATTATGGTGCTGTTCCTTCCTATTGTTCCGTTGTCAGTATTTGAAGCGAATATTATCTCTGGATTTATTGTGTCTATCGTTATGTTTCTAGTCTCTGTGCTGTTGCTGTTGCCTGCCTTGTCGTATGCTGTTGCGTTGAAATAATATAATCCGTCATCAAGAGGATATGTCCTGTTTGCTGATGTTTCATCATATGTGAGGCTGTCGACTAATCCTCCTGTCATATTGTATATCTCTATTGTTACATTCTCGAAGTTTGTATCATTTGCCGTCACATTGATGTAGATATATCCTAAATTACTGTATGCTTCATCAATCGTATCGTTCTCAAAATATATTGATGGGTTCAATGTATCTATTGTCACGTTCCTTGTCTCTGTATGATTTAAATGTCCGAGAGTGTCAAGAGCAGTCGCGTTGAAATAGTATATGCCATCATTCTGGACGCTGATGTTCAGGTTCTGGCTTGAATTATAGGATGTGCTGCTTTCAAGTTCATTGCTTGAGTTGTATATGTTTATTGTGATGTTTGACAGATGCGCATCGTTTGCTGTCACGTTTATCTGTATGTATCTTCTGTTCGCTATCGATGCATTGTCTGTGCCTGCGATGAATTGTATTGTAGGGTTTGTGAGATCTACTGTCGCATTTTTTACTCCTGTATTGTTTTCGTTTCCTGCCTGGTCATATGCTGTTGTATTGTAGAAGTATGTTTTTTCTTCAAGTCCTGTGATGTTGATGAATCCGCTGCCATATATTGTTGTCGTGTTTATCAGCTGGCTCATCGTGGTGTTGTATATTCTTATCGTGATGTTCTTCAGGTTCGTCTCGTTCACGCTGATATTCAACTCTATATAGTTCTTGCCTATTACTCCTGAATCATAGGATGTGTAGTATACTACTGGCAATGTAGTATCTATCGTGATGTTTCTCGTTAATGTACTGTTTGTCCGATTATGGCTGTCGGATGCTGTTGCATTGAAGTAATACGTGCCATCAAACAGATCCGTTATGTTGATATACTCATCGCTTTGGTTCGTGAAGGATTCATTGACGATGATATTGCTGGAATTGTAGAGATAAATTGTCAGATTGATAAGATTAACGTCCTCTGCTGTAACGTTTATCGTTATATAATTGTCTTTCGTGAATATTGCGCTTGAAGTATCAGGACTATACTGTATTGAAGGATTCTCATTGTCCACGATTCCTGGATACCAGTCTTCGCCTGAACCTGTCCAATATGTATCGCCAAGCGTTGCTGCATCAAAAGGTCTGTCAGTTCCGTAATCTGCCCAGCCGTCGCCGTTGAGGTCATGTATGTCAAATACAGTCCATGAGCCGCTGCCGTTGAAGAAGTAATATGTGTTTCCTTGAGTGCTTGAATTGAACGTACTATTTTCCCGGCTGTCTATCCATTTCAGACCGTAGAATATGTTTCCAAGAATTGTGTTTCCCGTTCCTTGGATATTATCTATGCATGTTCCGTTGACGCTTATATTGTTCTCAGTGATGTTGTTATATCCTTCCAGCATATCATTAAAGCCTATTGCTATACTGTCTGCACCATTCATGCTGATAGTGTTATGGAATATATTATGGTATCCTTCTGTGGAATATATCCTTATTCCCATGATTGAAGATCCTGAATTTTCTATGATATTATTGATTATAGTATCATTTCGCCCGTTTAGGGTTATCGAGTCAGTCTTTGTATCATTAAATGTGGTATTTACTATAGTGCTGTCATTCACATCATAGAAATAGATTCCGAAACCCATATCCTTGATGTAACAATTCTGGATGGTTACATTGCTGGCGTTCCCCACATATATTCCATAAGAACCGTCAATATCGATTCCAGAAATATTGTATCCGTTGCAATCCACCAATACATTGCTTGCATTGATGAGTATGCCTGAGTCATTCTCTGAATTGTCAGGGATAGTATTGTTTAGATAGAATTGCGTATCGGAAGTGTTTATTATGACTTCATAGCTGGCTGTAGCGTAAGGTATGACAACAGACATAATCCCTAACACTAAAAATGCTGCTAAAATGTTCCTGAAATTACTAGTCATGCTAACTAGCTCACCCCAACTGTAATTCCAATAAACATCTTTTATAAATGTTGCGGTTATCAGGGCTATTTTATAGAGAGAAATATCAAGTTTTACTGACGTGTAACCACTAAAGAATTCATAAATCTACGACTACCTGCGCTGTATACATCTGCTTGTCCTCATCGAACTTCACATACATCTCATTGTATGTCACGGCCTTTATCTCGCCATGGCTTTCAAGATTTATCGCTAGAGTGCCTGAGAGTATAGCCTTAAGCTTGTATATCTCTTCAATTTTTATTATCTGCAATCTATCGACTAATCCAACAAAGAATTCAGCATTCATGAGAAATATCACTTCTTCAAGGAAATTATACAATAATGATTCAAGATTCGCCCCTTCTACGATTATCTCGCGTGTCTCCTTGTCGAATTCATAATCTATGATAGTGTCAAGACTGTACATTAGACTTATCATCGCTTCCTGCGCATTGCGGAATGCTTCATCCAAGGTATTGCCGAATGCCTGGAATTTAGCGTCAGCAGTCTTGTCAAAGAATATATACTTGTCAGAATCCTTGTCCGTATGAGTTGTCATAAGCTTTAGAGGTTTGAAAAGGTTTAAAAATTTGATTGAATAGTTCAGCTCAGATATGACTAAATTTATTCTGCAAGCAGATACCTGAATTCTATCTTCGGATTCTTGCATAATATCCTAAGCGATTCCTTATATGTCCTGCTCATCAAGGTCTTTAATGGCTCATTCCAGAATTTGTTATGGACTATTAAGTGCACTTCAAAATCCTGCATATGGATAAGTTTCGATTTTCCTTCAGGATTGAACATGTTCATCAATGCGATATGTATCAATGTCTCATTAGAATCAGAGACTATATCATAAGACAGGCTATGTCCTGTAGGTACGCATTTATACCCTAACGTCACGCCCTCTTTTGTGGCAAGAGCCTTGTTAAGCCCTGTGATCCATGCATCCACATATTTCTTGGTCTCGACAAATTCCGCTTCAGAAATGCTTGGAGTCATTTTTATACCTCAATAATAATATTTATCATGCCAGAAATAAAAAATAAAAGATTTATATTTCGAATACGCTCGGATCGACTTTCTTCTTGTTCGGAAGCGTTATCCTCTGCGTCTCTGCAACTTTAGGGTCTAATGTCGTATCGACATTGCGTATGGGCGTTCTTGGTCTTACGACCGTTGGCTGCTCTGCAGGTGCAGGGGTTATCTGCTGCTTTTTAGTCCAGCATTTATCGCAATATTTCTTGCCGTTAGCTGCGCCTACGCATTCTTCGCATATAGGCTTTCCACACCATCCACAATTATATGTGCATTCTATTTGGTGTCTCATACATTTTGGTCCAGACATAGATTTGATAGCCATTTTTACTCACCTTACATTCCTATACTCGCATTTCACACTCTTTTTCAACTCACAATTGCATAGTAGTATACCTATTTATATATTTTTGGGTTTATACTTCCATAAGAACAATCCAGCTATAATAATCATGAGTAAACTTATCCATTGGCCTACATTAAGCCCAAGATATAGCGGTTCATCGCGCAGGAACGTCAATAGGAAGCGCAATAGGCCGTACAAGCCAATAAATGTCCAGAATAGTATTCCAGCATGATGTTTCTTATGCTTTCTCTGATAGAGATATATCCATAAGAGTATTCCGAAGAGCAAGAGTATGGATATGGCTTCATATATCTGCACAGGATGCCTGCAATAAGAATCAACCTTCACGAACACGACACACCATGGAGTGTTTACGGGATTGGTTATCCTTCCATAGAGTTCTGAATTAGTATAATTTGCAACTTTTCCAAAGAATAATGCTAAAGCCGCAGGGATGACAAGCAGATCCGCTAGGTCATAGAATCTTATCCTATATTTCCTGCAGAAGAATATCGTGACAAGCACTGCGCCTACTATCCCTCCCTGAAAGGCCATCCCTCCATGCCATATATAGAAGAATTCAAGCAGGTTACCTGAATATTCAAGGAAGTTATAGACAAACACTTCAAACACTCTTGCCATGAATATTGAAACGATCATGAGCCATAGGAAGAAAGAATCGAGTTGTTCTTCTGTAAGTTTTAATGAACCTTTCTTCGAATGATACCTCAAGAACAGATATGCTGCTAGAAACCCTAAAGCATAGACCAACCCATAGAACCTGACGCCGAACGGGCCGATACTGAACAGTATAGGATTGATGTTATTTATGAACATGCTCCACTAAATACCTTGAGAATTAAAAAGGTAGTGGAAAATGGAGTTGAATTAAAGGAGGAGAGAGCAGCGTAGTTGAAGTGACTGAAAGGAACGAAGAAATTCATAAGTCGACACATTCAAGTGCGAAGCACCACTTAGTAAAAACCTCAAGGCAATTCGTTATTGATTTATTAGTTCATTCCAATGTAATCTTGGTGAAACTGCTTTTGAATCCCTTTTACACATAGGGCAGTCTTTTTCTTCA